>ERZ777305.2657-NODE-2657-length-14506-cov-3.079233_pt1 | contig 14506 bp, 12 predicted proteins | sample MGYA00374965_ERZ777305 | MGnify/ENA primary metagenome ERZ777305 (study PRJEB29328, sample SAMD00013331) | mouse gut metagenome | study: EMG produced TPA metagenomics assembly of the Metagenome analysis of fecal microbiota from mouse which was promoted... | reverse complement strand
TGTCAGTACATCAAGGATAGGTTGGACAGGCTATCAAAACTGGCCGTAGAGGATATTGATTTAGTTCTGAATATGGAAATGGAATATTTACAGAGCAAAGGCATTGTAGATTAGTAGGAGGGTTATATATATGACAGGGAATGAATATTTCGATAATGATGCTGGTAGAATCGGCGCAAGAATGATGATGGAAGCCAATAAATCAAGAAAGCGCAATACATTAACAAGAGAAACAATCAAACAAACAGTAGAAGATTTCTTCGGAGAACATGAAGAAAAGGAATTAAATGTTGCGATTTATCTTGATTCTAATGGTAGAAAGCCTATTTGCAATTTTCATATTGATACACCAGAACTTGAAACAATAGAGGATTCTATAAAGGCACAGCTTGTTATAAGCGATTTCACAACACCAAAATCATTGATTCCTGATGATGTAACAATCCGATATGAAGAAGTTGCAAGATGTGAAACTACCGTTAGGACAGGCGAAACAGAAGATGATATTTTAGCGGATGTTTTGGAGGTTGCATTTAAGAATGGTACAGTTATGGAACTTGGATTTTTGAAGATTTAATATCAAAGTTGGCAGATCATGATTGATTTCATGGTTTGCCAATTACATAACAGTTACAAGAGATTTACACAAACATAACAGTAACATGACAGCATTTTTCAGATTAAATTCAAAGAATAAGGAGAAGTAATTACATGAGCAGACGGATTTTAGATGTATATAATCTTGTGGAAGCTATTGAAAACAAGATGATTTCAGTTGTAAGCGTGGAGAACAAAGTAAAAGCGTGTAGCGATATTACAGAAACGGACAATGTTACACCTGAAAAATTCATAGAATCGCTCCAATACTTAAATGAAGCAAAGCTATTCAGAAATGGTATAGATTTCTACTATGAATTTACAGGTAGAAACGGTGTACATATTGAAAGTGCAATGAAGAATCCATATCTTGATGAATACTTCTATGTGGAATGTGTGATAATGAATGGTTTTTCTATAGATGATGTTGATAAGAAATTCAAAGAAACGATTTTTGACAGGATGGATGAGAAAATTGCGGTGTAAATAAAAATTAAATGTAGAAATAAAATAGTGGTGGATGTAAAAACTTTTGACAAGCATTCACCACTAAAAACAGATTGGAGGAATGATTTATTACGAGCGAAAGAACTAATATGTGTACAGTGAGATCATTAGCATTGGCAAATTATTTATGCAACAACGGGTTCAAGATACAAAAAGTTGTTGATTCAGAGAAGAATCCGCAATTTAAGATATTTCTGTTTGAGGACAATAAATCTGTAAGAAATATGATTACTAAATATCTCTCCCAAAGGGAGGTGTAGCATTTATTGACCAAACGCAGCAAAGAAGAATATGAAGAATACAGATTACCACAAAAAATATTTCTATTAAATAGTGTGATTAGAGATAAGACCATATCAGACAATGGAATATTGGTATATTGCTATTTAAAAGCAATTCAAAGGACAGATGTAAACTATTATCCTATGTCAGTTGAACTTATGGACTATTTCTTCAGACATACATTTGATATGGAAACAAGAGATAAAAAGAAGTATGTTGATGGCTTAAATGATTTAGAAGAACATAATTTAATAAGAAAAATAACTGGAAAGAAGTTTAATTTTGAATATGATTTGCAGAAGATATATTTTGATCCTACAAAATCCAATAAAGAGAACGAGCAATTTTTTACAGTAGTATATAGTGATGAACTATGTTCCATTATGCAGATTGAAGATGATAATTTTTCAGGAAGCAAAGCTAAACTGGTGAGATATTTTGTAAATGTGGTAAGTACATTTATGAAAGGTAAAAGATGGACATTTGATTTACTTAATGACACAAAGAAAGATGGAATTGTAGGTTTTTCCTCTATTCAGCATTTATCAGATATATCAAATATCAATAAAGATACGATTGTTACATACAATAAAATTCTGGAAAAAGAAAAACTTTTATATATTTATCGGGCAAATGAATTGATATTAAGAAGTGATAGAACATTAGATGGCATTACTAATACATATGGAAGATACAAGTATAAAAAACTTATTGCAAGTAAAGGCGAACAGCATAAATCAGAGTATGGATATGATAAGGAAAAGGACAATGTAAAGTTTAAGACAAAGAAAACGGCAGAAAGAAAAAGTCTTGGAGCAAAATATTACTATTTGCTGGAAGGACAAGATTATGATGAACAAACAATCATTGAAATATATAGATATGCAGTCGAATACAATAAACTTCATGAGGGAGATTCTTTCTATGAAGATAAACTAAAGGATTTAGAATTTTTTGAACAATTTCCATTTATCACAGAAGATTGTTTGAAAGAAAAACCTAAAAGGAAACTTCCAATAGATGATGATAATTGGGGTGTACCTAATTCTATGGAAACAAATTTTAGTGTGGAAGAAATGCTTGATATGCCTACACTGAATGATGTGGAGATAATTGATAGTGGATAAAAGCAATAATAACTATAAACAACAATTAAATTATTAATAGAGTGTGGATGCGTAAGCATACACACGGAACAAAAGTAAGAGATAACATAGATTATGTTTAGTAAGAGTGTTTTTTAATAATATAATCCCAATAGATGTAAAAAAACTTACATATTTTCGGATGGTATCTATCCCAATATGTGTAAGAAAAGTAGCAGATTTTGGGATATGAGAAATTTGGAGGATATATATTTGAAGGTAGAAAAATTAGTAATAGGTAATACATATTATATTCCACATGGAACATGGGATTATAAAAAGGGTGTTCTTATAAGGATATTGGATGATAAAAAGAGAGTATTGTTAGAGCATAAAAGCGGAAAAGTTTTTCGTTGTTCCATCAATAAATTGCATACAGTTCCATATAAAGCAGTTGCAGGATATAAGGCAAGGGAAAGAGTTAAGCAACAGATGAAAGAGATGGAGAAAAGAAAACAAGAAAAGGAAAAAATCACGAAGAAAGATAAGGAATAAATCATATGTTTAAATTTAAAATAGGACAGGAAGTATATGTAATCCATCGAGTAAAGAACAGTAAAGGCGTTAATAAATGGCATATAGCCAATGGGAAAAGAAAAATACTGGATATAAAGGATCAATACATCTTTGAACAAAAGCCTTTAAAGGCAAAAGATAAAGATGTATTTGAATCTTATGAAGAAGCAGAAAATCAATGTGAATATAGGAATCATTGGGGAAAATATCATAAAAATATCAATTATCGTGGACGTAGAAAGAAAAAATAGGAGAAATATTATATATGGCAAAGAAAATGAAAGTATGTTCTTTTTGTGGAAAGACAGAAGATAAAGTTTTAATGATGATTCAAGGGAACAACGGTGTATGCGCTTGTAGCGAGTGCATTACTGGTATGTACGATACGCTTTTGGAGTATGAAAATAATGGTAATTTGGATGATCTGCTTACGGATATACAAATCAGTAAACCATCAGAGATTAAAAGATTTCTTGACGAATATGTAATAGGTCAGGAATCCGCAAAAATCACATTATCAGTTAGTATCTACAATCATTATAAGCGGATTTTATATCATAATCGACATATGAGCAATGATGGAATTGAAATTCAAAAGTCTAATATCCTCATGATTGGAGATTCAGGATGTGGCAAAACGTATCTAGCTGAAACTATAGCAAAGAAACTAAATGTACCCTTTGCGATTGCAGACGCTACTACACTTACAGAGAGTGGCTATGTTGGTGATGATGTGGAAAATGTTCTTGTGAGATTATTACAAGCTGCTGATGGTGATGTGGAACGTGCTGAATATGGAATTGTTTATATTGATGAAATTGACAAGATAGCAAGAAAATCTGAAAATCTATCCATTACAAGGGATGTTTCCGGCGAGGGCGTTCAACAGGCACTATTGAAAATTATAGAAGGAAGCATTGTAAATATTCCACCAAAAGGCGGTAGAAAGCATCCACAAGAGGAATGTATTCAAATGAACACAAAAAATATTTTGTTTATTTGCGGAGGGGCATTTGAAGGATTAGACAAAATTGTTAATAAAGGCAATGAGAAGCATATAGGGTTTAATGCTGATGTCACGCCTGCTGCCTCTGCAAAGAATGATATTGCAAACGTACAACCTTCAGATGTGATTAAGTTTGGTTTAACTCCTGAATTGACTGGTAGACTTCCGATCATTTGTACATTACAGTCATTGGAAGAATCTGATTTGTTACGGATTCTCACAGAACCTAAAAACGCATTAGTGAAGCAGTATAAAAAATTATTGTCCTTTGATGATATAGAACTTGAATTTTCCGAGGATGCTTTAAAACGTGTCGCAAGTCTGGCATTAGAGAAGAAAACAGGAGCAAGAGGTTTACGGGCGATTATTGAAAAGTGTATGGAGAAGGTGTGTTTTCTTGTACCAGATATAAAGGGCGCAAAGAAAGTAATTATTACTTCTGATGTTGTGGATGGTAAATCAGATGCGCTTATTTACGGAAAATATAATAGAAAAATTGCATGAGGGTTGGTGATTTAATGGATAGAACATATAAAACTGCTATTATGGCAGATTATTTCACAGAAGATGAACTTGTAAAGAAGATAGGTCTGCCTAAATATTATTGGAATGATGTTATTATGAAAGAATTGATTGATAATGCGTTGGATTCTATTGAACCGCTATTAGAAAAGCGTGTAGATGTTATTCGTAAACTATATGGTCTTGGAATTTTCGATAATGGTGAAGGAATATCATGCGATACGGTCAAGAATATATATGATTTTAATTACTATATCAGTAAAAATCGGCACTTTGTAACGGCTTCCAGAGGGAAACAGGGGAATGGACTAAAAACGATTATAAGTATCTGCTTTATAAGAAAGTGGCGGTTATTGTGGCATACAAACGATGGCGTGATATTAGAAGCAAACATTGACGCTGATCTTGTGAAAGACGGTATCATAAATGTGGATTTTAAGGAAATTGGAGAGACAGACAAACATGGTGTAGAGATTGTTGGATTTAATGAACCACAAGAAGGATATTACACAAGTTACATTTAATCCAGATGTTTTATTTACGCTTGATTATTTAGGAAATAGTTATTATAGAGAGCCAACGAAGGAGCCGGTAGATAAATCTAAAAATATATCTTTGTCGTTTTATGATTATGACACTTACAAGAGGTTTATTCGTGATACACAGGATGGTAATACAACATACAAAAACTTTTTGGCTGAATATTTTGGAACAAGAATAAAAAACGCAAGCAAGATAAAGGGAAAAATAAAAGATATTGATTTTGGTAGTGATGAATTTATAACAGATTTTTTGGAATTAAAAAACTATCAACAATCAAAGAAATACACATTATTAAAGAATCAGAGAATCGGACTGGATAATGTTATCAATACAAATATAATTGTTGAAAATACTGATAACAGCATTGGATTAAATGACAGGATCATTCCGTGTATTGTAGAATTTTCTGTACATAAAAATGCATTCAAATCAGATTCAAACAAAGAAAAAGCTACAAATATACAGTGTTATGTAAATAATACCATTACATATCATGATGGACGAAGTATCTGTTTTAGATATGATTACTATAAAATTGGTGATTCTTCTACACATGCTTGTAATTTGGCAGAATTACTTGGAAAATATTATAATTTCTCTTTTGTGTTCCATATTATATCCCCATACTTAAAATTTTTGGATGCCGGAAAGACAGAAATTGATATTAGCAGTTTTTTTAATGAATTATTGGATAAGCTGAACAAAGTGATTGCAAAAGAAAATCGTGCCTTTAGTTCCGAGAATAAGAAAACCAATAACAGGGCAATCATGAGGGATTATGTGACAGAAGCATTTAATAAAGCAAGCAATAATGGAAGATATGCGATTACAGCACGTCAGATTTGGTACAAGATGCGTGAAATTGCGCCTATTATTGAAACAAAGAATACTTATGGTGATTTTGTACAAGAAATATTATCAGAGTGGATAGACGCTAATCCAGAGCATGAAGATAAAGTCAATTTCAGCGACAGAGGAAATTTCTATGTTGACGGTATGCAGATGGGATTAGGAACAGCAAACGTAAGAAGTTTCATAAACAGATTGGGAACGGCAAGTAATACTTTTGATTGTTATGGTGGAATCAGTAGCACTATGCACATTGAGGACAACTTTGATCTGGAATATAAGTACGATAAGGTATTATATATTGAAAAGACTGGATTTGATGCAATATTCAAAGCTGAAAAAATCGGTGAGAAATATAATATGATGATTGTTTCAGGACAGGGATTTTCTACAAGGGCAGCAAAGACATTATTGCATGAAGTCCATAATAGAGGGTTAAAGTTATATTGTATGCATGATTTGGACATTTCAGGCATATTCATATTAAATTCATTCAAAAATACAAATATCAAATTCAAGTATGAAATTCCTATTGAGGATTTGGGTGTTACTTTTGAAGATGTGGAAAAATATGGAATTGAGCCTGAAAAAGTTGAAATTAAGAAAAAGGAATCTGAAAAATTGTCTTCGCTTCCATATGAATATCGTCAATTCTTTAATGCTGGAACTATGTATAGGCGTGTGGAATTGAACGCATTTACAACGGAGCAGATGCTTGAAATACTTGATAGAAAATTATCATCAATTAACAACCTTCCTACAATTAATCTGGAAGAATCGTTGAATGTGGATCACAATGCAATTAAACAGGCTGCTTTTATGCGATTGATGGCAGATAAATATAAAGAGCAGTTGGACAAGATACATTTGCCTATTGATTTATCAGCTTACAATGGCAGGTATACCGTTGCAATGGCAAAAAAGGAAATCCCACAGATTGAAAAGGAATTGATTGCACAATATCAGCGAGAGATAGAAGAAAAACTTAACATTGATACTTGGAAGGTATCTTGATAAGTAAGTTTTCAGATTTTGTTAGGTTTTATATGGAGAATATAAATATATGGACAATAGTAAATTCACAGTGATTAAAGGGCAGAACAATAAATCTGCCCTTAGTAAGCAGAAATGGGAATTATACAAAAATGCTTATGATCGGCTTTTGATAAAGTGTACCGCCAATAAAGAGAATAATAATATATCTGATACTTTATGCATGATGTTCTTTTATGGAACAAAATATATTACGTTAAAAAATCATGCCAATCAAAAAGGAATCTTTGAAGAAAAAGTATTGTATTATGATGAACTTATGGAGGATTTCAAATTTATAGATTTGCTGTATCAGATTTTAGGTCATTTGACGCTTAAACAGATTATGGGAATTTTTCCAATCGACAAGGAATTTGATGGAGAAAAATATAGTTGTAAGGATTATTTCTATACCATTAACCATCTGAAAGGTATAAATCCTGATGATCTACTTTGTAACCAGTTCAAAGATATAAATGATTTTCTATGGATATATTATAACCGTGATATTTTTGAACTGGAAGTTGCACAAATTGATATAGCAAGCGGTATTAGGCAATGTCAAGGACATAAAAGCATTGCCCAGGAATGGGCAGAAAAAGAGGGAATAGGTTTTATGACCATTTCAACAGATGGAACCATGAAGGATAGCAATGGTGAGAAAATAGGAAAAATAAAGCCGAACAGTGGTTTTAAAGTGGTATCAGACAGTACAAAATAGTTCTAAAGTGGGGGATAAATGCTGAAAACAGGCAATTTATTTCCCTAAAACGGCTAAAAACAGGCATTTGTGGAGGGAGTTTACCCAATGAAACAGCCGTTTCAATAAGTGGTAGTTTGAGTATGATTTTTAATAGAAGTTTACACAAAAATGCAGAAGAAATAAATGGAATGTAAAAAGGCTATTACATAATAATTCCAATATTGATACAAGAAATTACGTTGCTTATTACATGGATAAAGTTTTTGCAAAAACTTTTTCCTATCAGTGGGGAAAATGAAATAGAAAATGTGTATTTATTATTGGAGCATATAATAAGCAATGACTAAAAGCGACTAAAGAAAGGCGATTCAATGAATAATGAAAATGTTTTAAGAGCAAAAAAAGAAGGATTTGTACCTGTACAGTATAGGATTATCAATCTTACATCTGATGAAATTGTCAATAGTGCCACAATTAATGGAACTATGACAGTATATAAAGAAGATGGAAAATCTTATGAAAGAAAAGCAGAAATACATAAGGTTACACCATATACTATAGATGAATTGAAAGAAAAAAATATGCTGATTACGGTTGCAGATGATATTTTGTTCTATGAGATTAGGAAACTAAAAGGATTAAACGATACAACTAAAACACCAAATCAACAGCAATATGATGCATATTTAGAAGTTAAGAAAATGCGAAATAATATTAAAGAGATGAAGAGGGCAGATGAACCGGATATTGAATCTATTCTAAAAGAAACAAAAAGATTAGATAAATATTTGTTTGTTAAAGATGTAATCAGTGTTGAGAATCGTTCTGGAGATTATAAAAAATTTGGCGTAAAAGGATTTTATTATGGTGATGTATTATATACAAGAAATTCTGCATCCAGTAGTAATTTAAAGGGTAATACAGTACAGTTTGTTAGAGATGATTTGAATATAAAGCTACAGCCGATACTACAAGCAGGACACAAGGACATTTCACAAGAAGCATTAGTTGTTCCTGAAAAGTATGGGGCATATATGGGTTTATCAACAACAGGAGTAACATTTGTTAGTAGTCCTAGAGTGTGTGTAATTCCAGATTTTGAGCATTTGACTTTTGATGATGAAGTATATTTTGTTACTAAAAAAGGTGAGATTTTAAAAAAAGAAGCTATAAATACTGTTGAATATTCAATAGAAATGCGGAAATTCAAAGATACTGGTAATGATGGTGAAACAGTATATATGAACAGCTTTGATGGGATGGGATTAGTTGATCCAACATTTTTAAAAATGAAATGGCAGCAAGAATTACATTTATCTTATACTCCTTCAGCCTTAAATATGAGAAGTAAAAGTGTAAAGGGATTGTTAGTGACATTTCCTTTTAAAGAACTTGCACAGGAATTAGGAAGAGAGTACACAACTGATATATTAGGACAAAAAATGAGGATTAAAGACATTGATGTATTTTTAACAATAAGTCAATGGAAAAACCATTCATTGTATGATGATGATTTTAGAATTTATGAGCGAAATATAGATAATGTTATTTGGGGAGTACAACGTGTTTCACCCAAAAGAGATAAAGATAATGTTAAACTGAATTATCAAGCAGAACAAACGAGCAATATCCAATCGGATACTGATATAGAAAGACTTTGTGATCCGACAGGGAAATATTTTGAACAGTTGGCAGAGGGTAATGATGCGGTAGTTCTTTTTAGTTTAATGAATGATACTATTATATCCAATGAAGACAATATGGAAATTGAATGTGTAGAAAATGTGGCAGAGAGCGAGGAAGACTTTTGGAGCAGTGTTGATACAACACCATTTAATAGAGCATTGCTAAAAAATCTCGATTTGTTACAAGATACATATGTCAGAGGACAAATAAAAAAGAATTTGGAATTTGCTTTTAAGCAAGCTAAAGTAGGGAAATTGTATACGGCGCATAATTCAAATTATCAATTTATGATTTCTGATCCATATGCTTTAGCACAATGGGCGATATTGCGAGATGAAATAGCAGATGAAAATGGTAACTATCCAACATCTCCAATGAGGAATGGAAAGGATAAATTTTATTTTGGATTGATTAAACCATATCATATTTATAGCAAGTATTGGTTAGATAAAAAAGTTGAAAAGGTGGATGCGTGTAGAAGCCCAATGACGGACATAGGAGAACATAATCTTCTTACTATATCTAATAATGAAAACACAGATAATGATGCTTTTGAGAAAATGAAAAAGTATTATAGGTATATTTATAGTGGAATCATTTATAGCGTACATGATATTTCAACGGTAATACACAGTGATTCAGATTGGGATAGTGATTGTGTATTAACAACGGATTTTGATGTGCTGATTGATTGTAGGTGGGATGTGCCGCCTGTTATGTATGAAAAGGGTTTATCCAAAATGGATAAGAGAGTATATAATGTTAAAACGGCGGTTGAATCTGATTTAAAAGGATTTGGAAACAAAGTAGGTGTGTATTCTAATATGAGTACAAATTATTTTGCAATGCTTCCCATGTTTAAAGATGCTGAAAGGGTAAAGATTATTAATCAAATTAAGAAACTGCGTTTTATAATTGGAGAAGAAATTGACAGTACAAAAACAGGAAAAAAGCCAGATATATCAATGGATTTCATATATCAATCTGAAACCAAAGATATGAGCATGGAAGAAAGAGAAAGTGTAAAAGAACATAATAGATTTACACCAGAGTTTCCAGCTTATTTTTGTAGGTATTTAGATGAAAAGAAAGATCGTCTTTTCCAAAAGTATTATAAAATATGTAGCCTTATATGCCAAAAAGAAACATTTATGACTATGGAAAAGTTCTTGGATAAAGCACAAAACGGCGATTTGGAAACCGAAAGCGAAAAAGATTTCCTTCGTTTCTTCTTAGATAATAGTCCATTACTATTAACAGATTGTACCATGAATAAGGTTTGTTGGTACTTTGAAAAGTTGGAGAAAGAATTAAAGGGGAAATTTAAAATAAAAGATGATAACTATATTCTTTTATCCTATGCTGATGAAGTGGAAGTTGATAAAAAATCCAAGAATATAATTAACAAAACATTTTCATATTATAGAGACATGATACATGAAATATGGAATGAAGCTAGATATGGAAATAATTGTTACAATACGGATAAAAAGAAAACATATGTAATCAGCAAAAGAGAGCAGCTTATTAAAAATTGTAGAAAGGACTTAGAAAAAATAGAAGTAAATCCCATTAAACTATTTAATATTGTTGTTTCTGTTCTGATAGATCAAAAAAATCTTGAAAGTGTAAATAAATTTATCTGGAATATATTTGATGAAGATATTGTAGATATTATTCCAGAGGGTAAAAGAAAAATCAGTATGTTTGAAGTGCAAGATGGTGATGTGGAAATTCTAGGACGTAGATTTAAAGTTATCGAGGAGGAAATAAAATAGTGGCGAGTAATTATAAGATTAATTGGCAGGACAAGTATCTTTGTGATACTATCCTTGCCAATAAAGATAATTTGGACGAAAATAGATTGAAATATGAACGTAATTTTTGGGTGGCATTATTAGTCAAACATTATATTGTATATGATTTATGCAATGGATCAACAGACATTTTAAAATTAAATGAAATATTGGAGAAGCATAAAAAGGAAATAGCAGCAAAAGCCAAAGAATATATTAATGATGATTCAAGGGTAGAAAGTGTAATTAAGGGGATAAAGAAGAATATAGACGATTTAAAAGATACAGATAAAGAAAATAAAAGGGCATTCTTTGCTGATAAACCAGTTGTGATTTATAGAAGTGAAATAGACACCATTCAACAAATCGGAAAAGATTTTACATATAATTCACAATTTGGAAAAAGACCAAGAGAAATTTTACAAAAAATCATTTCCATATTGCTTATATGGCAAAAAGCATATCAAAATCAATATGAAACAAAGCAAGAATATGTTCCTGTTATTGAAGAAAAGATTAATAATTCAAAGATTTTTTCTGATAATGGTAGCGAGAGTGGAACAAGAATAAAAAATTACCAGACACTTATAGAAAGTGGATTGATAGAATATTACAGACCAGAGATTGAATATAGAAAAAGAAAGAAAAATCCAATTTATCTGTACAAAATTCCATTTATAAGTTATAATGAAAATGGTACAGATGAAATTGTTCTAGTTATTAATAAGTTTGAATTGCTGTGTGAACAGATGTTCAGCGGATTTAATGATAAGTTGTTTGTAAACGAATGTCAGAAGTGCGGTAAAATGTTTGTAGCTAGACGAAAAAGCACAAAAAACTGTGATATTTGTAATAGACACTATTAAATTGGTTATAATTCACATAAAATTTTGAAGAAAATTATATAGATTGCACATATACAAAATGAAATAAATGTGTTATGATTAAAAGTTTCGCAAAAGTCTTTTTAATACCCCTTATAAAATAGGGGTTTTTGTCGTGTGCTTATCCAAGTTATTATATGGTATATAAAATGTTTTATTATGGCTATATATAAGTTGTGGAGACTGTATGTAGTGTTATATATGGTTTGTGGAGACTATATATAAGTGGTAGCATGGTTTAACATTGCAACTATGCAAACTACATAGTTGTTAATATATATCGTAATAGCACTTACGGTTGAATATCTCGTAGGTGCTATTTTTGTGGAAGGAGTTTTAATTGTTAAAAGAATCAGTAATTGATTTTATCAACAAAAAGGGTGTTAAGAAGTCCTTTATAGCAGATCAAATAGGACTTACCCCGTCTCAATTCAGCCTATGGCTGCATGGTAGATTTAGTCTAAATCAAAGTGTAAAAAATAAGTTGGAGAAATATATCAAAGAAAATTCATAAAAACATATCTTATTCTAAATGTTTCATTAAAATCCCATTATACATTATTCGATATTAGATAATTCTGCCAGTAAAAAAAGACAGGAGGAATTTTAATATTGAAGAAAAAGGATACTGTATTAAGATATAGAAATATATCAATTTACCGTAGGGAAGTATTAGAGAAGGTAAACATTAAAAGTGTAGAATGTTTGCAAGCATATTTAAAAAATCTGACATTGGGGAATTTAAAACCTGAAACAATAGAGAATAATATTGCAACAATTATCAGGTGGCTTGAATATATTTATGAAGAATTGGACGATAAATGTATTCTTGATATGACAATAGAAGATATAGAAGAATATGCTTATTATTTAAAATCCAAAAGAGATAATAGACCTCAAACAATTTCAAGAGTTTTGGCAGTTATTGAAGATATATACAATTATCTTCTAAAAAAAGAAATGGTTAAAAATAATCCAGTTTCTTATGTAAAACGTCCAAAAGATATAAGACGAGAATATGAAGTAAAACGAATATTTTTAACAGAAGAACAGGTTGAAAACTTAAAACTGAAATTAGAGGAATATGGAGATATACAATTACAAACTTATATAAACTTTGCTCTTTCAACAGCGGCTAGAGCCAATGCGTGTGCAACACTCAAATGGGAACAAATTAATTTTGATAAGCGCATGGCAACGGATGTTATGGAAAAGAAATCAAAGTTGGTTACATTGTTTTTCAATGAGTATACAAAAAGTTTGCTTTTAAAATTACAAGAGTATAGAAAAGAAAAGCATATAAATGATGGTGGTTTTGTATTTATTTCCAATAAATATAGATATTATGAAGATACAGGTGAAAAAACACATATAAGTTCTTCTACATTAGGGAAATGGGCGAACAGAGCAGGTGAAATGATAGATGTTCCTGATTTGTCACCACATGACCTAAGAAGGACTGCTGCCAATTTATTATTACAAAGAGGTGGTGATATTGGAGTTGTTTCACTACTTTTAAATCATGAAAATATTTCTACAACCTTTAAATACTATATCAATAAATCACAAAACGAGTATTTAAAAGAATACAAAGATAAGTTCGACTTTTAAAGTCGCTTATATAAAGCATAAAAAGACAGTCTGCGGATTGTCTTTTTTATTGCAAAAATAAAATAATAGGAGGTCATAGTTTATGGCACAAGAAAACTTTTGGATTGATCTGGTTGCTACTCTAAAAAAGGCACAGAGTAAAAAACAAGTTCAGTCTGATGCAAAAAATTTGGGAGAAATAAAAGTACCCCTGATTGGAACGCTTAGTAAAGCTAAGACAAAGGCACAATTAAAACAGGATTTAGCGTCACTAAATGGAACGATAAATCTAACAGGAAAAGTTAATCAAAAAGGTATCGTTACATCGGTACAGCAGGCAACTTCACAGGCACAGGCGGCGGCAGACAAGAAAAGTATTCAGGTAAGTATGAATCTGAAGAAAGATAAACTTATCAATGACATTAAAATATTTGGTCAGCAGAATACGAAAATGTTTAAAGATGCTAATATGTCTGCAAAGTATAATTCTTTATTGGATAATGCAAAATTAGCAACATCAAGTAAAGAGATTGCCAATTTAAGATTGCAGTTATCAGCTATGCGGTCAGAAATTAAAGCTACTAATTTAAGTGGATTGACTCTTGGCGATACGTTCAAGAAAACATTCAAACGTGCTACAGAGTTATTTACTGGTACTGGCGGAGTAATGTTGTTGTCTCAACAGATGCGTAAAGCATGGACAGAAGCTATAAATTTAGACAAGGCATATACTGATTTGATTAAAGTGCAAGATGAATTGTCGAGGGGCGACTATCCTACTTACTTGGAACAGTGTAATAAAAAAGCACAAGAATTAGCATCCACTCAAAAAGCATTAATTGAAGGTG
>ERZ777305.2653-NODE-2653-length-14538-cov-2.884278_pt1 | contig 14538 bp, 14 predicted proteins | sample MGYA00374965_ERZ777305 | MGnify/ENA primary metagenome ERZ777305 (study PRJEB29328, sample SAMD00013331) | mouse gut metagenome | study: EMG produced TPA metagenomics assembly of the Metagenome analysis of fecal microbiota from mouse which was promoted... | reverse complement strand
AAGGAACCGTATCCAGCAATCATTAAAATGTGAAACTACAGAACGGCAGCAGGAGAAAGAATTATGGCTGAAATGACACCCATGATGCAGCAGTACTTAAAGACAAAGGAGCAGTACAAAGACTGTATTTTGTTTTACCGGCTGGGTGATTTCTATGAGATGTTTTTCGACGACGCCCTGACGGTATCCAAAGAGCTGGAACTGACGCTGACCGGAAAAAGCTGCGGGCTGGAGGAACGCGCACCCATGTGCGGCGTTCCTTATCATGCTGTGGAAGGGTATCTCAACCGCCTGGTTTCAAAAGGATATAAGGTAGCCATCTGCGAGCAGATAGAGGATCCCAAGACGGCCAAGGGCCTGGTTGCCAGGGATGTCGTGCGTATTGTCACGCCGGGGACCAATCTCAACACGGCGGACGAGACCCGCAACAATTACCTCATGTGCATTGTATGCCTTTCGGACCGTTTCGGGCTGTCCACGGCGGATATTACCACCGGGGACTATGTGGTCACAGAGGTGGATTCCAGGCGCAAACTGGTGGATGAAATCAATAAATTTGCGCCCTCGGAGATTGTCTGCAACGATGCCTTTACCATGAGCGGCGTGGATACCGGCGATCTGAGATACCGGATGGGAATCAGCGTCTATCCTTTGGAGTCCTGGTACTTTGACGATGAGCTTTGCAAAAAGACCCTATTGGAACATTTCCACGTCTCCGATCTGCAGGGACTGGGCCTTAAGGATTTCGGCTGCGGGACCATCGCCGCGGGAGCCCTTTTGAAATACCTGTATGAGACCCAGAAAAATTCACTGGCCCATATGACGCGGATCCAGCCTTACACCATCGGCCGGTATATGATCATCGACAGCTCCACCAGAAGAAATCTGGAGCTGGTAGAGACCCTGCGGGAAAAACAGAAGCGGGGCTCCCTTCTCTGGGTGCTGGACAAGACCAGGACGGCTATGGGAGCCAGAACCCTGCGGGGAATGGTGGAGCAGCCCCTGATTGACCAGAGGGAGATAGAGAAGCGCCATGAGGCCATTGCGGAATTGAATGAAAGTGCGATTACCAGGGAAGAACTGCGGGAGTATTTAAATCCCATCTACGATCTGGAGCGCCTGATTGGGCGCATCAGCTATCAGACAGCCAATCCCAGGGATCTCACGGCTTTTAGCACGTCTCTGGAGATGATTCCCCATATTAAGACCTTAATGCAGGATTTCCGGTCGCCCCTTCTGCGCTCCCTTTATGAGGAACTGGACGAGCTTTCGGATCTGCAGTCTATGGTAGCCCGGGCAATCCGGGAGGATCCACCCGTGTCCATCCGGGACGGGGATATCATACGGGACGGTTACCATGAGGATGTGGACCGCTACCGGAAAGCTAAGACGGAAGGGAAGGGCTGGCTTGCCAAACTGGAGGCCCAGGAGCGGGAAAAAACAGGAATCAAGAACCTGAAAATTAAATACAACAAGGTGTTCGGCTATTACCTGGAGGTGACAAACTCCTATAAAGCTCTGGTGCCGGATACCTATATGCGCAAGCAGACCCTGGCTAACGCGGAGCGCTACATAACGCCGGAACTTAAAGAGCTGGAGGATACCATTCTGGGAGCGGAAGACAAGCTGACTGCCCTGGAATACGCCCTCTTCTGCGAGCTGCGGGAGGCGATCGCCGGCCAGGTCCTGCGGATTCAGAAAACGGCCAAAGCCATTGCGGGAATTGACGTGTTCACCTCCCTGGCCTTTGTGGCGGAGCGGAACAACTATGTGCGCCCGAAGATGAACGAGAAGGGCCTGATAGATATCAAGGGCGGCCGCCATCCGGTGGTGGAGAAAATGATTGAGAATGACATGTTTATTCCCAACGATACTTACCTGGACAACGGCAGCAGGCGCATTTCCGTGATCACCGGCCCCAATATGGCCGGAAAATCCACCTATATGCGCCAGGCGGCCCTGATTGTCCTTATGGCCCAGGTAGGGAGCTTTGTCCCCGCCGCAAGCGCCAAAATCGGGATTGCAGACCGGATCTTTACCCGTGTGGGCGCCTCCGACGATCTGGCTTCGGGGCAGAGCACCTTTATGGTGGAGATGACGGAGGTAGCCAACATCCTGCGCAATGCCACCGGAAACAGCCTATTGATTCTGGACGAGATTGGAAGGGGGACCAGCACCTTCGACGGCCTGTCCATTGCCTGGGCGGTCATCGAATATATCAGCAATCCGAAAGTCCTGGGCGCTAAGACCCTTTTCGCTACCCATTACCATGAATTGACGGAGCTTGAGGGATCCCTGGCGGGAGTGAACAACTACTGCATTGCCGTGAAAGAAAAAGGCGACGACATCGTATTCCTGCGCAAGATTGTCAAAGGGGGTGCGGACAAAAGCTACGGCATTCAGGTGGCCAAGCTGGCCGGAGTCCCGGATCCCGTTATTTCCAGGGCGAAAGAGCTGGTGGAGGAACTGAGCGCGGCGGATATTTCCCTGAAGCCGAAGGCCCTTCCGGCAGAGCCGGAGATGGAACAGATTTCTCTTTTCGACACGGTCAAAGACGACGACATTATCACGGAGCTGCGGGAAATGGATCTGAGCAATATGACGCCCATCGACGCGTTGAACACCATTTACCGGCTGCAGAACAAGGTAAAAAACCGCTGGTAACGGCGCTGTCCGGGCGGATGCGGAACTGGAATCAAAACAGCAGGAGCCCGGACGGCGCCAGCGGAACTGGAATCATAGGAGCACTTCATAATGGCAAAAATAGCACTGCTTGATCAGCACACCATCGACAAAATCGCCGCAGGCGAGGTCATAGAGCGCCCCTCCTCCGTGGTGAAGGAGCTGGTGGAAAACGCCATCGATGCGGGGGCCACGGCTGTAACCGTGGAAATCCGGGAAGGCGGTATTTCCTTTCTCAGGGTGACGGACAATGGAAGCGGCATAGAGAAGGAGCAGGTTCCCTTAGCCTTTCTGCGCCATTCCACCAGCAAGATCCGCAGGGTAGAAGATTTGTTCCAGGTATCCTCCCTGGGATTTCGGGGAGAGGCCCTCTCCAGCATTGCGGCCATTGCCATGGTAGAGCTTATCACCAAGACGGCGGAAGCGGAAGCAGGGGTGCGCTGCTGCATGGAGGGAGGCGTACAGAAGAAGCTGGAAGAAACGGCGGCGCCGGACGGAACCACGTTTCTGGTGCGGAGCCTTTTTTACAATACGCCTGCCCGCCGGAAATTTCTCAAATCTCCCATGACAGAGGCGGGCTATATCAGCGATCTGATGGAGCGGATGGCCTTATCCCACCCGGAGGTTTCCTTCCAGTTTATCAATAACGGACAGACAAAGCTTCACACCTCCGGCAACCACAATTTAAAAGATGTGATTTACCATATTTACGGCCGGGAAGTGGCCGCAAACCTGGCGGAGATCCATGCAGTCCGGGGACATGTGGAGATTACGGGATTTATCGGAAAGCCGGTGATCTCCCGGGGAAACCGGGCATATGAAAATTATTTTATCAACGGGCGCTATATTAAGAGCAGTTTAATTTCCAGGGGAATTGAGGATGCTTACCGTACCTTTCTGATGCAGCACAAGTATCCTTTTACGGCTCTGCATTTTGCCATGGACGGACAGCTTTTGGATGTGAACGTGCATCCCACGAAAATGGAGCTGCGCTTTTCCAACCAGGAGGAGCTGTACGAGTTTGTCCGGGAAACCGTGCGACAGGGGCTTTCCGGACGGGAACTGATTCCGGAGGTGAAGCTTGTCCGGGAGATGCCTAAGACCAAGGCTGTACAGGAGAAAAAGGCGGAGCCGGCTGTGCCTTTGGCCGGGGCCGGCTTTTCCCCCATGCCGGTTTTGGAATCTCCGAGACAGAAACCGGAACAAAAGCAGATGTCCCAGGGGCCGCAGCCAAAGCCGGTTTGCGCCTCCCAGGAGCGCAGCCTGGAATATTTTCTGGCCCAGATGCAGAAAAGAGTGACGGCGGAATTCCAGGAGAATGTTATCCGGGAGCGGGGCAGCTACGGAGAGAAGGAGCCAAAGAGCGTTCCTGCTCCGGCAGCAAAATCCCCGGAGGAGCCCAAAGAAGAAGCGCGGCAGCTGGAGCTTTTTGAGACCGGGCTTTTGAATCCTGCGTTCAAATCGGAGATCCGCATGATCGGACAGCTCTTCGAGACTTACTGGCTGGTTCAGTTTGAGGATAAATTTTACATGATCGATCAGCATGCGGCCCATGAAAAGGTCCTTTATGAGCGCACGGTGAAAGAGCTGGAGACAAAGGAAATTACCTCTCAGATGGTGAGCCCGCCTTTGGTCCTTACTCTGACCATGCAGGAGGCCCAGCGCCTGGAAGAGTACAGGGATTGTTTCCGGCGTCTTGGCTTTGAGATTGAGCCTTTCGGAGGCAGGGACTATGCAGTGAGCGCCGTGCCCGGCAATCTCTTCGGGATAGCGGAGAAAGATTTGTTTCTGGAGGTGCTGGGGGGACTGGAGCAGGCGGGGAGCCGGGATTCCGGCCTGGTGCTGGAAAAGATTGCCTCTATGTCCTGCAAGGCGGCCGTGAAGGGCTGCCAGCGGATGAGCACGGCGGAGGCCTATGCCTTGATCGAAGAGCTGCTGACTTTGGAGAATCCTTATAACTGCCCCCACGGGCGGCCCACGATTATTTCCATGACGAAGCAGGAGATTGAAAAGAAATTTAAGAGGATTGTGTGATGGCGGAGGAAAAGAGCAAGGGAAGCAACTGCGAGTACTGCGGCAATTATGTGTACGACGATGACTATGGCTATTATGTCTGTGAGATGGATCTGGATGAGGATGAGATGCGTCTCTTTCTCCAGGGAAATTTCCATGGATGCCCTTATTTCCAGTACGGGGATGAGTACCGGATTGTGCGGCATCAGATGTGAGGAGGAGCCGGGCAGGACTGCGCGCCGCGTCTGCCCTGACCGCCGCCGTAGCCGCATCTTCCGGGAAGCTGCATAGGAAGCTCCAGTCCTTTACCGGCGTTGCCGCAAAAACTTCTGCAGTTTTAAAAGGAAACAGGATGACAGCTTATTTGCTGCTCTATATACAATACGATTGAGTATCCGAAATCCGTTCAATTCGGGTACATTTTTTTTTATTATATACTGGCCTGGTTAAAAATGCAATTACTGGATATATTATTCAATCCAGAATAGGAGTACAATGGGAAAATCAAACAGTAGGAGGTTTATTATGAATTTGAATCAGAAGAAATTAGTTACGGCAGCTCTTTTTACGGCTTTTACCTGTGTGGCAACTATGTCCATACGCATTCCCACGCCCGGAACCGGCGGTTATATTCATCCGGGAGATGCCCTTGTCATACTCTCAGGCGTGATTCTGGGACCGGGATGGGGATTTTTGGCAGCCGCAGTTGGTTCGGCTATGGCGGATTTGCTGGGTGGTTATTTGCTTTATGTTCCTGTCACCTTTGTGATTAAGGGGACGGCGGCTTTTGCGGCAGGGGCGGTTTACGGGAAGGCCGGAAAAGATCCGAGGCATGGCTGTTTGGCGGTGGTCCTGGGAGGGGCGGCGGATATGATACTGGTAGCCGGAGGGTATTTTTTATGCGAAATCTTTTTGTACGGTGTCCCGGCGGCAGCGGCCAGCGTCCCCGCAAATCTCATACAGGGAGCCGGAGGCTTGGTGCTCGGCGCCGCCCTGTACCCGGTTTTGATTGCCGTTCCGGATATCCGGCGTATGGCACGTAAGGCAGATGCGCATGGATGATTTGCGGCTTTCCTATTTTGATTGACATTCCCCGTGCAATATGATAGTTTATATTTAGTAATACTAAATATTTAGAGAAAAGAACGGGAAGCAATGAATCCAAAATATGAACGCCAACTGAAAAAGGGTGTGCTGGAGCTTCTGGTGCTGTGCCTTTTGAGAGAAGAGGAAAAGTATGGGTATCAGCTGCTCAGCGAACTGCGGGACAGAGGCGGCGGGATGTTTGCCATGAAAGAGGGGACTCTGTATCCGATTTTGTACCGCCTGGAGGATGACGGCCTGGTCATAAGCAGGTGGAGGGAACCAAAGGGCAAGGAGATTTCCCGGAAGTACTATGCCCTTACACGGCAGGGTGAGGAGACGCTGGCAGATTTAAGAGAATTGTGGGCTGCTTTTGAGGAGCAGGTAACGGCAATTTTGGGGGAGGAGAGCAGATGAATCAGGAGCTTTATTTCAAAAAACTGGGGAAAGAACTGCACTGCGCCGGGAAGAAAAGGGCGGATATCTTGGAAGATCTGCGGGCGGATGTGCGGGAAGCCATAAGCCAGGGCGAATCCTGGGAGCAGGTGATGGAACGCATGGGGACGCCGGAAGAGCTGGCCGGTGAACTGAATGAAAATATGGGTCTGAAAGGAAAAGGCTTTGGAGGGATCCGGGTATGGAAAACAGTTCTCTGTACGGCGGGGGTCATACTTTTCCTTCTTATCCTGGGAGGCATTTGGTTTTACCGCAGCCTGCCCAAAAGCTATGAGATAGGGGAGAGCGGTCTCTTTGACAAGGAGACGGTGGAGACTTCCGCCCAGGAGATTGTGGAGCTTTTCGATAGCGGAGATTATGAGGCTTTGCAGGAAAAAGCCATTGATGAGATGAAACCATTCCTGACAGAGGAAGAGCTGGGAAAAGCCAGGGAGGAATCTCTTGGGGAGTTAGGAGAGTTCCAGAAATTTTCGGGATATATAGCAGCGGAGATAAAACAGGGCAAAGACACGCTTGCGATAACGGAAGTGACTGCCTTATATGAGGAGCGCAGCGTCATCTACCGCATCAGCTTTGACGCGGATATGAAGCTGGCAGGGCTGTATATGCGGTGAAAGCCCCCCGGGAGGCGCCTCTTTTTTGAAAAGGGTATTGTCAACCGGAACCGGGCAGTGTATAATTGCAAAAGATAACAGATTCAGGGGGTAATGGGAAGTGCCGGCACCGGATGACACCAAGACTCGAATTATTTCCGCAGCTATGAAGGCTGTGCGGCAGTACGGCCTGGAAGGAGTGCGCATCCAGAATGTCAGCGAGCTGGCAGGAATTTCTCCCGGAGCGATTTACCGTTACTTTGACAGCAAGGATCAACTGCTGGTGGAATGCTTTACCTATATAGACATGCAGGCGGCAGCGATTTTTGACCATTTGAAGTTTGATCCCCGGATGCTGCTTACGGATCCCTTGCAGGCGGTGAAAGGCCTGTGGCTTCCTTATTTCCGGTTCTGGGTAGCCCGCCCGGATGAAACCATCTTCTATCACCGGTTTCGGGACAGTGCATTTTTTCCGAAATATGACAGAGAGCGGGAAGTGAACTATTTTGATTCTTTTGTGGGAATGGTGCGGGTTTTCCGCAGAGTATTTCCCAGCCTGGCGGAGATGAACCAGGACTTGTTGTGGCTTCATGTACTCACTTCCACGGTGCTGTATGCCAAATATGTGGTGGAAGGGATTCTCCCCGACGATGCGGAGACAGAAGAGGCGGTATTCCGGCTGCTGGCCACAGGCCTGAGCGGTTATCTGAAGCCGTAGAAGAACAAGACATGCTGCTGCAGGGCAGTTTGTTTTTTGTACGTTGTAAACAAATATTTCTTTAGGTTTGGAATGAAAAGACGCTGTCCGTAGGCGTTTTCTTTTTTGAATATATGTAAATAAACGTTTATTTACAACCTTGAGACAGGAACCATTCTGTGACGGGATTCATACAATATGGGGACACCGTAATACATATCCCTCCGGGATGGACAGACTGCGTCCGATGAAGGATTCTTTTGAATTATGAGAGATGGTAGGATTTCAACAGCCCAAATAAGGAGTGAAATTATGGAGAACATATTAATTGTTGATGACAGCCGCCTGCAGGCGGCTCAGCTGGAATCCATTTTGGAAGATGAATATGATATTACGGTGGCGCAGACGGCAGAAGAAGGGCTCGGCCTTGCAAGAGATAAGAATTTTTCCTTGATTCTTCTGGATGTTATTATGCCGGGCATGGACGGCTTTGAACTTCTGAAAAGACTTCAGGAGGAGATTGTCACCCAGAGTGTCCCGGTGATTCTGATTACCAGTCTTTCAGACGCGCAGAATGAGCAGCGGGGACTTATTCTGGGCGCGGTTGACTACATTACCAAGCCTTTCAATCCGCTGATAGTAAAGGCACGGGTCAATACGCATATTAAACTGTATAATTACCGCAGGCAGGTAGAATACCAGTCCAGGACGGATCAGCTGACCGGCATAGCCAACAGGCGGCAGCACGATCGTTACAGCTTTACGAAATGGAACGAGGCTGCCCGCCTGCAGATTCCCTTTTCTGTCTGCATGCTGGATATTGACCGTTTCAAAGCATACAATGACACCTTCGGACATCCTGCCGGAGACAAAGTGATTGCAGCAGTGGCAAAAACGGTTTCGTCTCATCTAAAACGAAATACGGACTTCCTGGCCCGTTACGGGGGAGAGGAATTTGTGGCTTTTCTTCTGGGGGACAATTCGCGCAAAGCATTTGAGCATCTGAAAAAAGTCCGGCAGGCCATAGAAGAACTTCATGTTCCCCATGCCCCTTTTGCAGGCCAGTGGGTGACAGTCAGCATCGGAGGCGTGACTGTCATCCCCAAGGTGGAAAGCTCTTATGAGATCCATTTAAGAATTGCGGACGCCATGCTGTATGACGCGAAAAGGCTGGGACGGAACCAGGTGGTCTGGGCCAACGAAAATATGGAGCAGTTAAGAGAAAAATAAGATACGTCAAGATAGGGGCTTAGATGGGAGGAAGAGAACATGGGGCTGCTGGATTTATTCGGCCGGAGAGAAAAAGAACAAGATTTTGAAGCTAATAAAGAGGCGGAACGTGCAAAAGAGCTTCCGGCGTATTCCGGGATCCGGGTGGAAGTAACAACTCTTGATGAACGCCTGCTGTTTGTTGCAAAACTAATGGGAATTCGGGAAAACCGGGCGGAGCTGCACCAGTATTCAGAGACAGGGATTTTAAAGGTAGAAGAACCGATTCCCGTTAAAATCCGCGGCTACAGTGACCACGAAAGAAAAGCCGTTTATATGGAGGGCAGCATTACGTCCGGACCCGAACACATATGGCAGGTTACGGATTTGGCGATTACCAGAGTTGAAAACGACCGTGCTTTTTTCCGTCTAAGCACGGACCTTGACGCGTCCGTTACTGCATTTGGCGGGCTGGAGGCCGGGGAAAAGGCCTGTAAGCTTTTAAATATCAGTGTGGGAGGGGCCTGCATCGGATCGCCTTGCAGGTATCACAAAGGGGACAAGTTTTTACTAAAAGTAAAATTGCTGGAGGACCGGCCGGAATCTGCCATGTTCTGCCAGGTGCTGCGGATTGTGGAAAGGGAACATGCGGATTTTGAATACGGATGCCGGTTTTTAGAGCTGACCGAAGAAGACCAGCGGGCAATTACCCAGAATATATTTGCAGCCCAGAGGAAAAAAAGGAGCGCTTCTTAACTAGGGTCTCCCGGAAAACGTCTGCGGGCCGCGCAGAAAAAGGCCCGAATCCGGTTGACAAACGTAAAACAGGCGGATATAATGGTCCTAACGCGGAAGAATTTCCGCTGTTTCCATAGAAACTGAAAGACTATGACGGGAATAAGTAGAAGCAGAAACACCGGACAGAAAGCAGCCGGAAGATGAGAGGCGCGCGGATGCCTGTTTTCGAATACCTCCCCGAGTTTCGCACCGAACGCAAGACAAGTAGGTTGCGACGGAATCCTGCACACGTTATCGTGCTAGAGTGTCCCAGGGCACTTGAAGAGGTAAGCGGCGCGAGCCGTTTATAAAAAAAGGTGGTAACACGGGAAATACCCTCGTCCTTTTATCGGGACGGGGGTTTATTTTTGCGGGCAGCAGCCAGCACAACCAGCATCCGCCCGTCCAACGCCAGAAGGATTTGCAGACGCTTTGCGTCTGAAAATGCTTCTAGTGCAAAGCGTTGGAAGGGCGAATGCGGAACTAAAAATAGGAGGACCAAAATGAAACAAAATGTATACGACATTCTGATGGAGCGGGGCTTCATCGAGCAGTGCACCCACCCGGAGGAGGTGCGGGAGCTTTTGGGAAAGGAGCCGGTGACTTTTTACATTGGCTTTGATGCCACGGCGGATAGCCTGACAGCCGGGCATTTCCTCACCATTATGGCCATGATGCACATGCAGAAAGCGGGACATCGGCCCATTGCCCTGCTGGGCGGCGGGACTACCATGGTGGGAGACCCTTCCGGAAAATCGGACATGCGCAAGGTGATGACAAAAGAGATCATCAATCACAATGCGGACTGCTTCCGCAGACAGCTTTCCCGGTTTTTGGATTTTGAGAATGACAAGGCCATCCTGGCGAACAACGCGGACTGGCTGTTAAACTTAAACTACGTGGATTTCCTCCGGGAGGTGGGAACGCACTTTTCCGTAAACCGGATGCTGACGGCTGAGTGCTACAAGCAGAGGATGGAGAAGGGACTGACCTTTTTTGAGTTTAACTATATGGTGATGCAGTCCTATGATTTCCTGAAACTGAACCAGCTTTACGGCTGCCAGATGCAGCTGGGCGGCAACGATCAGTGGTCCAATATCATCGGCGGCGTGGAGCTGATCCGCAGAAAAGAGAACAAACCTGCCTACGGCCTGACCTTTAAACTGCTGACCACCAGCGAGGGAATTAAGATGGGCAAGACTATGAAGGGGGCCGTGTGGCTGGATCCGGAGAAGACTTCCCCTTATGAGTTCTATCAGTACTGGAGAAATATTGAGGATGTGAAGGTGGAAGAATGTCTGGGACTTTTGACCTTCCTGCCCATGGAGGAAGTCCGCAGGCTGGGGGCCCTGGAGGGAGCAGAGATTAACCGGGCTAAGGAAGTGCTGGCATACGAGATTACCAAGATTGTCCACGGGGAAGAGGAAGCAGGGAAAGCTCAGGAGGCGGCCCGCGCCCTCTTTGTCAGCGGCGGCAGAACCGACGATATGCCTACCACGGTTTACAAAAAGGCAGAGCTGGAGGCGGGAAAAGATATCCTCTCCCTACTGGTAGAGACGAAGCTTGCGCCCACCCGTTCCGAGGCAAGACGCCTGGTGCAGCAGGGGGGCGTGACCGTAAACGAGGAAAAGGTGACGGATGTGTACCAAAGCTTTACGGCAGCAGACTTGGATGGGGAAGGAACCCTGATTATCCGTAAGGGCAAGAAAGGCTACCACAAGATCAAAGCGGAAGCTTAGGAAAGGGAAAGAAGTGATCATCGGGAATAATGTCTGGATCGGCGGAAACGCCGTGATCTGTCCGGGAGTCCATATCGGGGACAATGCCGTGATTGGGGCCGGAAGCGTGGTGACCAGGGATATTCCGGCCTGGTCGGTGGCGGCTGGAAATCCCTGCCGGGTAATTCGGAAAATTACCGATGACGATAAGAGAAAGCTATTTGGAGACGAAGAGATTGATGAGGAAGCCTGGAAGGAGATTCTGGGCAGGATGGAGTTTTAGAATCTGAAAATAAGCGGGGCCGCCTCGTTACTGCGGTCCCGCTTTGCTTTAAGCCTGTGTACCAGGAATTGCAAGCTGCACCCGGTAGATGACCCGCTGCCTTTCATCGTCGTAGTAAAACCAGCGGTCTGCAGTTCCGTCTTTGATGGTCTCGGTGCCGTTTTGTGCGCGGCCGAAAGATTTTGCCGTTTCATACGCTTCCTTTGGAAGGATAAAGGAAACTTCTATCCGCATCAGGGAGCCGGAAGGGGACACGCGGTACTGGTAGACGTAGGAGACATCTTCGGCTTCCTCCGGTATGGCTTCCGGGAAAAAGTCCTCGTAACAGCCGGTGTAGCCGTCTGCGATCCGGGCGTCTACCTGAAGATAATGCTGCGGGTCCTCCGTCCGGGAGGTGAAGGTGAGCTTTCCGGTGTTGGGAAACATCCCAAAATGCAGGTAGGCCCAGGTGATCGGAATCAAGGCCCACAAAAGAAGAGGGAGCAGCATTCCGTCTGAGACAATGGCTCTCCACAGAAGAACTGCCGCCAGGATGGACGGGATCAGGCAGAGAAACAGGCAGAGCGTGTAGACGATGAGATTGGGCTTTACGGTAAAATAAAGATAAGCCCCGGAATGTCCGGTGGCATAGACAAAACGGACCATAAGGGCTATGTAATAGAAATTGACAATCACCGCAAAAGCAGTAAATACACAGGAAAATATATTTTTTATTTTTGCATACATGTCTGGTTCCTTTCTTTCGGGCTGTTTTTTCTGTTTTCTTACCAGTATACTTGTAAGCCGTGCAGATTTCAATCTTTATTCCGGCTCTTTTTTCTAAGGACAAATCATCCGAAATAGATTATAATAGATAAGGAGGAAAAAAATGGCGTATTTAGAGAAGATTCAGGTATATTTGAAGGAACAGGGCTGGGAGTACCGGTACAGCGAGGAGGACGGCTGCGGGAGCATTGATTTTGACTACCGGGGAGTCCCTTATCATATCTGGGAATTTGATGAGGGGGAACGGGGGGTGGAAACCAATCTGCGCCATGGGGGCCGTCAGGAAGAATTTTACGGAGATTATGAAACCGCTTTGATTGCGCTGATGGAGGAGTGGAAACAGAACTAAAATCTACAGACGGGAGATGTATAAATATGGAAAATGAAAAAAGCCAGTGTATGGAGATGAAGCCGCCGGTGGAGGTGCGTTACCGGGAGGAACTGGAGGCTCTGGCTGCCTTAGATACGGGACACCGGCCTTTGAACTGGAAGCTTTCGCCCAGGGCAGTCCGCACCTTTATTCTGGGAAGCCGGGAGCCATTGTGCTGGGACGGGCGTGAGATTCCCGTGCGGAAAAAATATCTGGGAAATGATGCCCTGGTGGAGCGCTGCATTATTACCCTGGCAGGAAACCGGGGACTGATGCTGGTAGGGGAACCCGGGACAGCCAAGACCATGCTCTCGGAACTGCTCTCTGCAGCCATCAGCGGGATCAGCACCAACACCATCCAGGGCACGGCAGGCACTACGGAAGATATGATCAAATACAGCTGGAATTATGCCCTGCTGCTGGCAAAAGGCCCCACCCGGGAGGCCCTGGTTCCCTCGCCCCTTTACGTGGGGATGGAGCGGGGGATTCTCACCCGTTTCGAAGAGATTACCCGTACGCCCGCAGAGATCCAGGACAGCCTGATCAGCGTTTTAAGCGACAAGGTCTTAAACGTGCCGGAACTGGGGGAAGAGGGCCTGCTCTTTGCAAAGGCTGGTTTTAACGTGATTGGAACGGCAAATACCAGAGACAAGGGCGTCAATGAGATGAGCAGCGCGTTAAAGAGGCGTTTTAATTTTGAGACCGTCATGCCCATCCGGGATGTGGCCATGGAAAAAGAAATTATTTTGAGCGAGGTGGAAGCCCTGGCCCGGGAAAACCGCATTCACATGGAGGCAGATGAGGATGTGGCGGAGCTTCTGGCAAGCACTTACCACGAACTGCGGGAAGGTGTATCTTCCATGGGACACCGGTTTGACCGGCCTTCGGCAGTCATGAGCACGGCAGAAGCCGTTTCCGTCTACTACCAGACCATGATGACGGCTTATTACTATGGAGATTCCCGCATGGATCTGGGCTGTCTGGTGCAGAATCTGGTGGGAGCGGTGCAGAAAGAAAACAAAGAAGACCTGGAGAAGCTCCGCAGCTATTTCCAGACGGTCATCCGCGACAAGGAAGGGAAAGAAGGCGGCTTATGGAGGAATTATTACGAGGCCAGGAAATATCTCCGGTAGAAGCAAAGAAGCTTTTGGTCTTTCCGGGGACGGACTACGATCTGTCCCGGCCGCTGCTGTTTTTTCCCGTGCGCCATCACAGCCCGGCCTGCGCGTTCCACTTAAAGCGGGCTCTGGAGGCATACCGGCCGGATTGTATACTGATTGAGGGACCGGAGAATGCCAATCCGATGATTCCCGTTCTGGCCCATCCGGATACGGAAGCGCCTGTGGCCCTGTATTATTCCTACCGGGACCGGGACGGACTGGTCAGCAGCAGGAAAGAGGATTATAAGTGCTACTATCCCTTTCTGGACTGTTCCCCGGAGCTTGTGGCCCTGCGGGAGGCTGGGAGGCTTGGCATTCCCGCCCGGTTCATGGATCTGCCCTATCAGGAGATTCTGCTTGGGACGAAAGGAAACAGAGGCATCCGGCGGGAGGGAGAAAAGCAGACTTACAACGATGACTATTTCTTAAGCAGAAGCCGGTATTTTTCCCTGCTGTGCGAGAAGACGGGGCTGCGGGACTTTGAGGAGTTCTGGGAGAAATATTTTGAGATTCAGGGGCTTTCGGAGGAAACGGAGGTTTTCGTGCGCCAGATGCTCACCTACTGCGGGCTTTCCAGGCAGAATACCCCCAGGGAGGAGCTTTTGGAGGACGGATGCCTGCTGCGGGAGCGCTATATGGCGGAGCAGATCGCCGGGGATTCCGGGAAATTTGGGAAAATCCTGGTGGTCACCGGCGGGTTTCACACGGCGGGGCTTATGGAGCTTCTGGAGA
>ERZ777305.2652-NODE-2652-length-14546-cov-11.695604_pt1 | contig 14546 bp, 15 predicted proteins | sample MGYA00374965_ERZ777305 | MGnify/ENA primary metagenome ERZ777305 (study PRJEB29328, sample SAMD00013331) | mouse gut metagenome | study: EMG produced TPA metagenomics assembly of the Metagenome analysis of fecal microbiota from mouse which was promoted... | reverse complement strand
CTGGATGCCGTCCTGCCGGATTCTACCCCGAACCATAGGGCCAGCATGGCCGCCCCGATCATGGCAAGGCCAATCATCACCACCCTTCCAATGCTCTGGTCCGCCAGGCCGTAATCAATGATGGCGGCCATCATAATGGGGATGATGACCTCCATGATGACTTCCAGGACAACGAATACCGGCGTGAGGATGGCATCTTTTTTGTAATCTCCAATCTGTTTCAAAAGCGTCTTAAACATAAATGCCTCCTGTTTCTTCCAATCATCTTTCAAACATCATTCCTGTTTTCAGAAAGGGGAACCCATCCCTTTACAGGCGTCTTCGATTATGGATACACATTTCTCAATACCGAATATGCCGCTGTCCAGACATAAATGGTAGTTTAAGGAATCCCCCCATTTCCGGTCTGTGTAGTACCGGTAATGGCCTGCCCGCAGTTTATCCCGCCTGCGGATCATATCATCCGCGTTTTCGTCCGAAAACTGCCCCCTCTCCATACAGCGCTTCTTTTTAAACGCCATATCCGCATGGATGAAGACGTTCAGCACATCCTTCCTGTCCCGCAGGACATAATCCGCGCACCTGCCCACTATGACACAGGAGCCTTTCTCCGCAAGTTCCTTAATGACCTTTACCTGCGCAAAGTAAAGCTGATCCTGCAGCGGCTGATACTCCTCATAGCGCCCTCTTCCCCCATATGACGCATAACGGGCGATATTAAAAAGCAGGCTGCTGTTCATATGCTCCCCTTTTTCCTCAACAAATTCCTTGTGGAATCCGCTTTCCTTTGCCGCCATTTCAATGATCTCCTTGTCATAGAACGGCACTTCCAGCCTTTTGGCCAGTTCGCTCCCAATGCTGTGCCCGCCGCTTCCGCACTGTCTGCTGATCGTTATAATTTTTTCCTGCATAGATAACTGCCTCCTTAAATCTTTTTCCAATATAATTTCAACATGATCAGAGTTGTGATAAACGCAAGCGCATCTGCCAGCGGACCTGCCCACAATGCCCCTTCCACCCCTAGTACCAGCGGAAGCAATAAAGTCGCCGGGAGCAGATAAACAATCTGACGGGACAGGGACAGGACGGTTGCCTGTGTCGGTTTTCCGATTGCCTGAAAGAAAACACCCGTTGCCATCTGCAGCCCGTTGATCGGACATGCCAGAAGGAAAATCCGGAAGCATTTCACTGCGAACTCATTGTACAGCTCCGACTCGGAACCAAACAGCCGGACAATGCTCATAGGCGCGAACTGGAATACCAGGAATGCCAGGACCAAAACAATGGTCGATACGGTCAGGATAATGCGGTATGCCTGCTTTACTCTGTCCTTCTGCCCGCTTCCGTAATTGTAGCCAAAGATGGGCTGCGCCCCGGTCGCCAATCCGAGCAGAACAGCAGAGACAATCTGGTTTACTTTCATGGTGATACCGATGGTCGTCAGCGGGATCTCCGCGCCATATTTTGACTCCGCGCCATAAGCGACCAGTATGTTATTTGTCACCGCCATGACCAGGACGATGGCAATCTGTGTGATAAAACTGGATATGCCCAGGCTGCTGACCTTCGCCATAACCTTTCCGGAAATACGGAAACATTCCTTATCCAGTTTGATGCTCTTGAATTTCCAGATATAGGCTAGATACAGGAAAGCATTCAGTATCTGCCCGGCGATCGTAGCCCAGGCTGCTCCCTTTACGCCCCAATGGAACACAAAGATGAAGATCGGGTCAAGAATGATATTGGTGATACATCCCAAAAGAAGTCCTGCCATGCTGTATTTGGGGCTGCCGTCCGCACGGATCATGCCCGCCATTCCGGAATCAATGGAAGAGAATATGGTCCCATAGGAAATGATTCGTCCGTAATCCATAGCATAAGGCAGGATGTCTTCCGTCGCGCCGAACAGGATGCACAAAGGCTCAAGAAACAGCTGGAACAGAATGCAGAGGATTACCCCTGCGATCACCATAACCGATATGGAACAGCCCACGCCCCTGGCCGCTGATTTTTCATCTCCCTCGCCAAGCTTCAGGCTCAAATATGCCGCGGCGCCGTCACCAATCAGCAGGCTTAAAGCAATCGCAATCACCGTCATGGGCATGACCACATTGGTGGCGCCATTTCCTAGATACCCTACCCCCTGACCGATAAAAATCTGGTCAACAATGTTGTACAAGGCGTTGACCACCATGGAAATGATGCTTGGAACCGCAAACATAAGGACCAGCTTTCCGATCCGTTCCGTACCAAGCGGATTTGTTTTTGTTACCGTTGTATCCATCTTCTTACCTCCTTGAATTCCTACAATTGATTGTGGGGATCCTATCCTACCCATATCGATCTCCCTTTTCCGTTAATTCCATATTTTCCTGCATTTTCTCCAGTACATCGAAGAACACCTTCAGTTCTTCTTCCCCAATGCCTGCCTTAAGCCTCTTTTAATCTGATTGGCCAGCCCCAGAACAGAACCGGCACACTTTTTTCCATCCATAAATCGATTCACTTCCTGCCATCTGCATCTATATGTTCTTCCCTTCGCAGCACATTTCTCTCTTACCTGCCTTTCTTCTTGTTGTTAGCACTCTCATTCTTTGAGTGCTAACCTTTGCAATCCCTATTAAACCACATTCTTTCTTGAAAGTGAATTGATAATATGGTATTATCAATGACAAAAATGCAATAATCGAGGTAGACATCATGAATACTGACCAATTAAAGAGTTTTATACAGGTTGCGGAAAATTTGAATTTCGCCAGAGCGGCAGAAATTTTGAATATTACCCAGTCGGCGGTTTCCAGACAGATCCATTCTTTGGAGGAGGAGCTTGGGACCAGACTTCTGCACCGCACCACCCGGACGGTGACCCTTACTCCGGCAGGCATCAGCTTTCTGGAAGATGCGAAAAACGTAATCGGAAGACTGGATGCTGCATCGCGGAAAATCCAAAGACACCAGTCCTCCAGTATCCAGATTCTGACCATCGGCTGCACAGACGAGGCAATCCTGGATCTGCTCTGCAAAGTCCTCAAATCATGCCGGGCACAGATTCCGGAGCTGTATCCGTTTCTGAAAGTGATACCGCACCGTTCCATTCTGGGGCTGTTTTATCAGGGAGAGATTGATCTGCTGTTTGGATTTCAAGATGACATTCCGTTGAAAAACGACATCATCTATCAGGAGCTGATCCGGATTCCGCTGTGCTGCATCGTTCCGGATACCCATCCCTATGCTGGCAGAACGGCGCTGGCAAAAGAAGAACTTTACCTGGAGAATATCGTGGTCTGCAATTCTTATGCCGTTCCATTCAAAGCGGCAGAAATGCAGAACCGCATCGCGCAACATATCCCTCCGGAATCCACCTACATCTGCGATAATCTGCAGGCTCTCCTTACGTTGGTAAGAGCCGGTTATGGCTGCTCCATCCTGCCGCAGATGCATTTCATCAGTTCGGACATCCTCAACATTCCGATTACTGGCAATGACCCTTTATCTTATGGTATTTTCTATCGAAAAAATGGAGTAAGCCCTCTATTGAAAAAGTTTATCTCTATCATGACCACAACCTCTTTCCAATGATGAACAGACAACAATCTTTATCAAAACTGCTTCTGACAAGCAGGAAAAACATGAAATAAGTATGAAGAACATGAAATAAGTATGAAGAATATGAAATAAGTATGAAAAGCAGAGGGCAAGGCTTGACTTTTCTCGAAAAAGGTTTTAAAAATATTTTATGCTTGTCAGAGGACTTGCAATCAATCTGATTGTTGAAGTGGGATAAGATCCAGTGGATTTTATCCCGCTTTTTTATTTTATAACAATCGTTTTTCAGGAGGTTTTTGCTATGAGTTCTAAAATGAAACTGCTGTGCAGCTACATCTTTCCTGCCGTAGGGAGCCTGTTTGTCACCTATCTGTACAATGTCATGGATGGCATTTTCGTAGGACAGGGGGTGGGTTCAGCCGCTTTAGGCGCTGTCAATATCGGCGTTCCATTTATTACCTTCGCAGTCGCCCTTGTTTCCATGTTCCCCATGGGAGGCGCTACGGTTATCGCTATCAGAATGGGACGCGGCGATAAGGATGGAGCGAATCATGCTTTCATGACCGCCCTGACACTGACTGCCCTGACAGCAGCTGCCCTGACAATCGTGGGGACTGTTTTTTCACAGCATATCGTGGATTTATGCGGTGCCCGCAAACTGGGAGATGAAATGCGCAGTCTATCAGCAGACTATCTTTTCTACTACTCCGCCTTTTCACTGCCCATGCTGATGAGTAACTGCCTTTCCGTTTTTGTCCGGAATGATGGTTCTCCAGCCTTATCCTTTCTCGGTATGTGTACAGGGGCAGTATCCAATATCTTTCTTGACTGGCTTTTTATTTTTCCGCTTCAGATGGGTGTGATCGGAGCCGCTGTCGCTTCCGGGCTGGGGCAGATCTTCTCACTCCTGGTCCTGCTATCCCATTTCACCCGAAAACATGGAAATCTCAGAATCCGACACTTCACGATTCAACCTGCGCTGATCAGAAAAATCTGTAAACGCGGTGCTCCCGAAGCAGTCACACAGCTTACCACCCCGGTTACAGCGTTATGCTACAATCTGGTTCTTGCCAGTCTGGTAGGCGATATCGGTGTATCAACTTATAGTGTCTTAAGTTTTATCTATTCCTTGGCAAATGCTGTTCTTTCCGGCGTAGCCCAGGGGCTGCAGCCTCTCTGGGGAAAAAGTTATGGGAAACAGGATACAAAAGAAATCAATGACTATTTCCGCGTTGGCATGGCAGTGAATCTCGTGCTGTCTGTTTTGGTTTCTGCCGGTCTGATTATTTTTGATGAGTCGGTTATCCGTATTTTCAATCAGGATCAGGAACTTGTATCTGCAGCTTCTAAAGCATTGCCGGTTTTTGGCCTGTCCTTTATTCCCATGGCCTTCAATCTGGTCTATACCTCACTGCTTTATTCTACGAAAAGGACAATGCAGTCAGATATCATCGCCATATGCAGAGGGATCATAGTAAAAGCTATAGCGGTATTCAGTATTCCTGTTATTTGGGGAAGCGGTATGATATGGATTGCCCCGCTTGTTGCCGAAACCATAACACTTGTTATCGCTGTTGTTCTTACCCAAAAGACAAAAGTGGTTTATTAGTAGATTACTTGAATCGGATATCGTAATCTGTCCGAAATACAAGAGCCTGCTGTACAGTACGGCCAGCCGGAAGGGCTACAGGGAATATAAGAGTCTGGAATATAGGAGTCTGAAATATCAGTATGCCGTATGCAGGACGAGGCATTTTTGCACGGAGAGCAGGGAAAAGAAAGTTACCGTCTCAGATTACAGTTAATCGAGCGGGTCTTTGCCGATGCAAAAGAAAAATATGCCCTGAGACTGGTGACATTGTTCCAACAAGAGGCAGGGCGAAAAAAGGTTCTAGATCAGTAAGTGGAAAGCCTGCAAAAACAGGACCAAAGCCTTTTGCTGAGACCAGACATCTGTATTATGGAGCACCATATCTTCTGAATGAGTTTGCTAATGAGCTTGGACTCGCAGCAGATCTCAGACAGTGTTTTCCCGAAACTCCGAAAGATAGTCTACCGATAGAAATCTTTACTTATCATTTTCTGCGTTAAAAAAACATAACCGCTTCTCCTGGCAACAACTTTCAATATCCTTATAGATTATTTCCCTTTGTGCACCATCACCCGTGAAACTGTCTCTTTTGAATGCCGGGTCCCTACCACTGATTTTATGGAGAATCTTATCCTCTGTCAGCGTAAAAATATTTTCAAATCCGTCCTTTTCAGAATACTCCCATTCACGTCTCGCACTGCATCCCTCCCCCAAAGTAACCAAATGCGCCAATAACGACAGCAGTTCCCGAAATGTAATGTGGCTTCCCATTAAATAAATCGTATTGCACAAAACCCGGACACTCTCTATACCTGACGTTGATTTCAAAAAATCAATATTTTTTTCATATGCACAATGCCTCCACTGCTTACATTCATTATCCTGACATTCTTTCCCATCATATGTATAAAAAGATTCCACAATTTGTTGGAATGCATCTCTATCATCGGCAAGATTCCTTTTTTCAAAATAAATTATCTTAACCCCGTCATTCTTCTTATTTAACATATCAAGTAACTGTTCATGGTACATAAAGACTCTTTTGGTAAATATCCCCACATTCGCCGTGATGATAATCCGTTGCTCTGACTTTCCCTCTATGATATCCACTATCAACTTTATGAGTTCTTTTTTACCCGGCTCTTGCCTGTCATCAATTGGCATTGCCCATTTTTCCTCCGGGAGGGCGGAAAAATCCTGGTAAATTTGAAAACGATAGTCTGAAAGCCGCTGCCCTAAGCTCCTCAAAAGGTGCGATTTCCCGTCTCCTGCCTCGCCAGTAAGCAAAATAAAATGCAAATGCTCTAAATTCTCTATTATCTCTGTTTCCTCCGACAGCACAACCCGAAACGTTTCATCTATACGCCGCTCGTCTACCATATAGGAGTGCCCTTGGTAAGATGAGCAATATTTCAATAATTCTTGTACCTTTCTTTTACATTCATTTTCTATCTCCTATAGAATTATTCACAATAGCATTTTGCACCCCAAAAAGCTTGCCTATTTTTATAATTATCTATTTTGAAATACATTGATGATGGCAGTAGGTAAATGGCTAAATCTGTCGAACCAAAAAACGCCGCAGCTTTCTGGGCTACGACGTTTAAATAGATTCTACTGTCATGTTGTCTTTCGGCGCTATATATTTTTCTGATATCCACCACTGCCCCTATCCGGGGGAGCCTAATGGGTTAAATTATACTGTAAATCCCCTCCTCCGTTCCGGCTCATTATAGCAGTCGGAATTCCTGGTTTAGTTTAAGGTTTCTATCAGTTTTTTCTCATTATAACGTAAATTTATCTTATTTCCTCTCATGGTTCAAACTTATATCCGACGCCGCGGATACTGACAATATATTCCGGCACATCAGGCTTTATTTGCAGTTTTTGGCGCAGGCGGCTCATAAGGTTATGGATTGCTTTTACAGAAACACCTATATATTCCTGTCCGCAAACAGTTACTTTTCTCTGCTCCGAACAGAAATATAGACCACCCTCATGAATTTCTGTAAAATGCATCCTGGTATTTGTTTCTTCGACAATGGCATCTTGTATCTGGCATGAAATTTCTGAAAAATTATTTTTTTCTTCCTTTCTTTCCAAAACAAATGTAGCAAGATCCGTTTTCTGTTTCTCATCCAATAAAACGAATAGCTTTTCCCCTATCTGTTTTCCAGATTCCGATATGTCGAGTACAACTAATTTCCCATGCAACCACCTCCCTGATAATGCAATAAGAATATCACCAGTAAAAACATTGGGGCAAATTATAGAATTCAAAAACTTCTATAAGATATTTACCGTACTATTGCAAGGTCTGATTCCTAAGGCTTTTCCCAGCTAAAGGAACGGCTTTACTTTTCATGTTGATAGGCACCTATAAATTTCTCTTTCAGCGAAATGACTGAACAGGCAGTTATCCACAATGAATAACCGCCCCTCAAACCAAAATTTGCGTTACATCAACAGTCCCTTGTGAATAAACTATCTTAAATCGTTCATTCTTAGCCATTTTATTTACCTTCTGATTCACTCAATCACCCGTTACTTTCTGCAGCATACCGTGATCCATCTCATATACTTCGTCACAGAGCAGCTCGATGTCATCTTTATTATGGCTGGCTAAAAGAATCAGTTTACCCATCCCTTTCTGCTCCAGAAAAAATTTTCTCATTTCCGCAACCCCATCCTTGTCAAGTCCATTCATCGGTTCATCTAAGATCAAAATCGCCTGGTTTTCCATTGTGGCCTGGGCGATTGCCAGCCGCTGGCGCATTCCCAGCGAATAATGGCACACCTTTTTCCTGGACTGCGGGTCAAGACCGACCTTCAGCATGATGGAATGAATGGCCGCCGGATCTTTTTTATGGGTGATACGGTATAAATATTCCAGATTGCGGTATCCTGACAGGCTGCGGATATAACCAGGTTCCTCAATGATGATCCCTGCATGTTCAAGCATATCTATCTCCTTTCCCATCTCTCTCCCATTCACTGATATTTCCCCTGAATCCACATGAAGAAAACCACAGATACATTTGAATAACACGGTTTTCCCGGAGCCGTTATATCCAACGATCCCATATATCTTTCCGCTTCTGCAGGTCATGTTTACGTCGTTCAGTACACAAATCCCCTTAAATGACTTGCTTACATTTTTCACCTCAATCAAAAACTGTTCCATCCAGACGCCTCCCTACTCTTCTTTGTACCATTGAAACTCCATTTTTCTTATTTTTATCAATATCAGGACAGCACATACTGCAATTCCAGCCGCCAACGCTATCAGCATATTAAAAACCGGCGGCTGGATAAAGCTGTCATGTAATTTCACGCCGATCTGTGTCACCCTCATCCAGTTTACAGGGACGAACATTGCCATCTTCTCCCTTAACAGCGGATGGATATTCTCAACCAGATAGATCAGAAGCACCATGACAAATGCCGCCGTGACCGCTGCGCTCCTGTTGATATAAATACTGACAGCGAACATAAAAAGACCCATAAAGCCGATTTCCAAAGTACCGATGACCACCGTCAGGACAATCAGTTCAAACGGCGTAAACATCTGCATGGTTTCATAGGAAAAGGCAAACAGAAACCGGTATTCTTCCGGGCTGCCCGTCAATGCCAGCGTATGGTACAGTTTTCCCCAATCCAGGGTAAACTCACATGTCCCGCTTAATAAAACCATGCTGAAAAATACATTTACAGCCATGATCAAAAACGACTGTGCAAGGATCACACCGATTTGGCCTGCCGCCCATCTGCGCCTTCCTGTACGGATTACCTGATACATATTTTTATACTGCATAAATGGAACGTCTGAAAAACAGTAAATAATCCCAATCATAAATAACAATAAAAAGAAAATATTTGACAGGATAAACGGATATACCCACGGTGCTGCCGCATATCCCATATCTTTTGAAAACTCCACCACAGGCCTCGTATACAGATGCAGCATGACCCCCTGTAAAACTGCAACTACATAAGTCCTTGGACTGAATACCCTTTCTGTAAACATCTGCCGTAAAAGCCGGAAATATCCTGCCATGCTCATATCCTCCTTTTTGACTGCAGCACGCCTGCAAAGCCAAGGAGCAGCCATGCCGCTGCCCCAAGCAAAAACGCCCATGCAAGCATTTTCAAATCACTGTCCCAGATATTATGCCTTGCGTCAAAGACCACACGCGGGTCAAATGCAGATATCTTCCGGAAGCTGTCCGCGCCAAATTCAATCAATATCTGGTAAAGCAAAACCGGTGCGGAAAATACCAGCAGCTTATTCGGCCAGAAAAGCGACAAAAACGCTGCCGCCATTGACAGGATTCCAGCAAAAATCCCCCACTGCATCCCATAGAGCAAAAACCACAGCAGATACTGCCCCTGCCCTAAAAAAGAACGGTATCCCCCATACATCAATATGTATTCCATCATCCCCTCATCTGCCCACGGCAGCCCCAGGGAACACAGCATGGAAAAACAGGTGATGCCGATTCCCATTGCCAGCATGGAAGAAAGGAAGATCACCAGCATTTTTGAAAAAACATATTTTCCATAGCTTCCGCGGATGACCAGGTACTTTGCGTAGTTATATTCCAGATCATCCGTAAACGATGCCGCATATGGCATTGCCGCCAGGGAAAAAGCCGCCAGAAATCCCGCATCATAGGAGGACAGCAGCACAGATGACAAAACGGAGCCTCCCATGTTTCCCATCCCGTCATTTGCCGATAAGAATAGAATCATGACGATTCCCATAACAGAAAAGTAAAACCCCTTATTATGGAACAGGCGGCTGATTTCTGTCCGAAAATATCCTTCCCGCTTTTTCACTAAAAAAGCACCTCCGTACCGTCTGCTGCATCGACGAACATGTACTGCGTATATTCATATTCTTTTCCGGTATCGCTGTCTGTCCCTGATTCCGTGACTTCAAACAGCCATGCAATCTTTACGTCATAAGTGCCGTCCGCCAGCTTTACCGGCATTTTGTACAGCTTGGCCCGTTTCACCGTATAGGAAGCCCCTATGACATCCCCATACTTTTTTGATACGGTTTCAGCGACTGTGCCAAAATCCAATAAGCTTACGGCATCTCCCGGTTCGGAAAAGGAATACAGCCGTGAAACTTCCAGCCTTTCTATCCCGCCTACAGAATACAGCACCTGAACCGGCCGGTTGCTTTCGCTGTCTTCCGGAAAATCCTGGCTCCCAAAATAGACAGGGAGTCCTTCATGCTGCTGGACTGCCGCAAAGAAATAACAGTCATTTTCCGCTCCCCAGGAAAGGCCATCTGCGCTAATCTCGTTGCCTGACTTATCAAGCGCTCTGTATTCCTTTGCCATGGTCTCATGATCCAATGCATAATAATCATAAGCGGCCTCCTCCAGCTGGTATCCCGCCCCATTGATGTCTTTGAGGGCAGCGTCAAATATCGTCCGGGGATCGCCTATTTCCATGACGGCCTCTTTGGAATACTTGTCCGCATTGTAATCATGATCCAGACGGAAAGCCCCGTAGATTTTCTCAAATACAGGGGTGCTGTAAACCAAGACCGTACTCGCACTCAGAAAAGCTCCATCCTCATAATGGCCGGTATAGCTGGGGTATTCCCTCCCATCCTCACCTGATCCGGTTTCGTTCCGCTCCTCCGTGGCAGTCCTCCCTTCACTGAACACTGCTTTTGCTTTCTCAATATCCGGCTTTTGGAGCGTTGCCGTAGCATGATGGAGATTTCCAAGTTCTGCCTCTTCCGATACCTGAATCACCGTATCGAAAACAACTCCATTTATGGTCTCCTGATATGTTTCCGGAAAATCCTGTCTGCCGGCAGTGCTTCCCGTATCTCCTGATTCCGTTTCATTTCCGGCATTCCTGACATCCTCCGATCTGATTTCATTCCCGGCATCAGCCTTCGGCTGCTCCTTTGCACATCCGCTGCACCCTATACACACCAGGAGCATAACAGCAATCATGTTTTTCTTTACTTTCATAATACTTAAATCTCCTTTTTTATTTTATTTTGCAAGAAGATTATATAATAATGCGGCGCAGATTTGCCTGTTTTGTCCGTGAACCTTTCATTTTATGTCCGCAAACAAAAAAGCCGCCCACCGGGGCGACTCCTTCCAATCCACATATTACATCAGAAGAACAGTATGATTGTTATACTTAATTCTGTTCCGCTGAATTTATATTGCATCGTTCCATTATACTTTTCGACGATATTTTTTACGCTCTGCATCCCCCATCCATGCCTCGTCCGGTCATCCTTATCTGTCATCCATCTGTCGGTTTTGGGGTCAATTTGGGGCTCCTTAGATGCCGTATTGGAAACCTGGATCAAAATAAACTGATGCACACACTGTATCTTCAGACTGATTCTGGCATTATCCGTATCCCTGCTGCCCTCTATCGCATTGTCCAGCAGATTCCCTAAAGCCGTGCATACGTCACTGGGCTGTATGCCTGTATTTACCGGGAACCTTGCATCAATATCCGTTTTAATTCCGAGCATCTCCGCTTTTTGCTTTTTGCAGCTGATGATGACATCGATAATATCATTTCCCGTAAATCTTTTTTTCACCATTTCTTTCATGGGCTCGCCGATCCGGCTGATATACTCTTTTGCCTCGTCCAAACGTTCACAGACAAGCAGCTGGTACAGGATATCTAAATGGTTGTTCAGGTCATGGTACAGCCTTGCATTGCTCTCATACAGATTACTTACCGCCTGATAGTTTTCCTGCAATAATTCGTTCTGTATCTTCGCTATCCTGCCCTGGTTTTTTTCGTTCTGGCTTTCCAGGCACTTGCAGCCCACATATACTCCCAGCGCGCACAGGAGCACCAGCAGCCCGAATATGCTGGATATCTCCACAGAAAAGCTGCTCTGCGCCGGTTCCCTGAAATATAAAAAGAGCAGAAACGCAATCAGCGACAGCCGCAATACCCTTTTTTCATACACACTCCGGACAAGGGGAATGATCAGTTTCCTCAGAGAAAGCACAAAAACAATCATGACAGACTTTGCAAAGACCAACAGTCCTATTCTCTGTAAGGAGAACGTCATAATCATATCGCCGTTTATATGGAACTGGTTTCCCATGGACAGGTACAGATTCGACGCCAGCATATCCGTGAAGCAAAAACACACGGTATAAAGCAGGGTAAGCGACAAAATCTTTCTGTAACTGACACGGTAAAGCGCCATTGCCGACACACTGCCAAAAAGCATCCATAACAAGAGCGTAAATGGGGAATAAAGGACGATATTGTTCACCCCCAGTATCACGGCAGCAAGGACGGCTGTTAAGATGCAGTCCCAGTATGTCCTTACATCCTTACGTTCTTCCCTGAAAGTTTTTCCTGCCAGCCAGTAAAAAAGCCCGCCTTCCGTCAGACAGGCGATCCATTCAACGAACTCAGCTAAAAATCTCATATGCGCTCACTCCAATAGGCCGCCATCCGTTCTTTCATCTCTTCCAGCCTTGGGCGGCTGGCATGGATGCGCACTCCGTTGCTCAGCAGAACCTCTTCTTTCTGAATGCTTTTAATCTGCGCAATATTCACGATGCTGCCCCGTTCCACGAAAACAAAATCCTCTGAATGAAGCTCCTTATACACATCAGCAAGGCTCTTTCTCACGCTCTTTACACTGCTGTCCGTACAGATGATCATAGCGTTTTTGCCGTCCTTCTGAATATACACAATCTGCTTTAACGGAATCTTCTCAATCCTTGCCGCAGTCTGTATCAGATAACTCTGGTCTGACTGGGACCGTATCCTTTTTATGGCAATCCCCAAAGCTTCCGGCAGCTTTTCATCCAGGCAGCTTTTGGGAATGTACCGGAACACTTCCAGTTCATAGGCATCGACTGCATATTTCAAGTGTGCAGTCACAAAAATCAGAATGGCTTCCGGCAGACAGCCCCTTATTTCTTTTGCCAGCCTCATTCCGTCTATGCCGGGCATCTCAATATCACTCAATATGATGTCAAAATACTTCCCCTCCTGAAGATCATATTTCAACAGGTCACTGCGTCCATATGCTTTAAGCTCCGCTAAAATATGATTATTCTTCAAATACATCCGCACCTTATCCTCTATGGCTGCAAGCTGGGAAGTTTCATCTTCGCATATCGCAATATAAAGCATTCTTATCCATCTCCAACCAATTTTTTATTACTTAACCGCTGTTCCTGCACCAAAGATTATACTCTGGAATTTCCGAAAAGACAACCGATAGAGCATATACTGATAGAAAGCAATCTTTTCGGTTCTACTTCCACTTCTATTCCTGCTGCTTTGGAAAATCCGCTTGCACTGATAAAATTTTTGATATTATGATTTGAATGCCGGACTATGACCCAAACTTACTTTAGTGATTCCGACAATCAATATCCCAATAAGCGCAACTGTATCTATAAGTAATACAGCAACTATACTTTTTATCAATCCATATATAAAATTCTTTAGCTGTTAATTCTATCTCCTGACCGCCGACACACACCGTTCTTTCTTCCAGACAAAAATACAGATCACCTTCCCGGATTTCCAATAATGGTTGAACTGAACCATTCTGGAAACCGTGACATTTAGAAACAGTACATAGGAAAATATCGGGAAATCACTCAGATTTTCTCTATTAAGAATATACTGCAATAAATCTTTCTGCTGCTCTGTATCGAGTAAAGCAAACAATTTTTCTCCAATTTGTCTGCCGGATTCAGATATATCCAATACGGCTAATTTCCCATGTCACCACCTCCTTCAAATCAACTTTATTTCAAGATTTTTACCATTATTTTGAATCTTCAACAAAATACATAATTCTCCGTATCAGCTCTGGAATATTTACCGGGGCGGTGATATAGTCGTTCACGCCCTCATGCCGGTATTCATATTCCGTGGCAAGGTCGTTGTTCTCGGTGAGGATAAAGAACGGCAGAAGCCGGACAGGGGGATTCTTCATTTGGAACATCCCCGCCACCCGCCGCAGCGCATGAAACAACTCCATTGCTGTACCGTCCGGCAGGTCGAGATCACAGCAGATTACCAGAGGCATTTCCTCTTGGATGGCTGTCCGAGCTTCTTTCAGTGTGGAAGCCGTTTCTATCGGGTAGCCTCGCCGTTGTAAATATTTTTGCAGACACCATATATAGGTGTCGCTGGCGTCGATCAGCAGTATCTTTTTCATGTGTCCTCACCCTCAATATTGATTTACCACAAGCATAAACTACAAATGCTACACAAATGTCCGAGGTGCCTTTGATTTCGACAGAAAAACAGGTTGAATTGTTACAAAGCTCGGACATTTCAAAATATTTTGTCAAGGGATAGCAATCGAGTAGGACAATATGAAGTGACCCCACATTTGTAGCAACGTGGATTTACCTGTATA
>ERZ777305.2651-NODE-2651-length-14563-cov-3.984009_pt1 | contig 14563 bp, 19 predicted proteins | sample MGYA00374965_ERZ777305 | MGnify/ENA primary metagenome ERZ777305 (study PRJEB29328, sample SAMD00013331) | mouse gut metagenome | study: EMG produced TPA metagenomics assembly of the Metagenome analysis of fecal microbiota from mouse which was promoted... | reverse complement strand
AGGACACCGCCACCCCGGACAGGTTCCCGCCGAAGTTTTCATCGTTAAGGTTGGGGACATTGGAAAAAAGGTGCATATCCTCCCGCAGGCGCTGCTTGTAGTTTTCCAGGGGAGTGTCGGCCACCTCTTTGATAAGCCACTGGATATCCCCGCCATCCTCCAGCAGGATGGCCCCGGCCTCCTTCATGTCTTTTATGTTTTGGGGGGTAACTTCCCCCATTTTCAGCACCTTAAGGATGGCCTCATCGTTGTACTGGAAAAAGTTGGCGGTATTGCTCTGCACCCGGTTATAGGCGTCCACCAGGGTGATAACCCCCTCAAAGTCCCCTATGCGCTCCTCATTGTTGATATATTCAATAAAGGGCACGTCCTGCCAGTAGTGCTCCACAATATCCGTAAGCTCCAGGGGGCCGCCGTGCAGGCTTATAAAATACCAGCACTCGGTGGAAGTCCAGAACTCCACCTTTTTGATGGGGTTGCCGTCCCTGTCCTTGGAATGGATAAACCGCAGGGCCGCCATGGGGGTGCTGTAGCCGGTCTCGTAGATCATGACACAGCTGCCGGGGGCCACCTTCACAAAGCGGATCATGGCGTCCTCATCCATGTACAGCATTTCAAAGCAGCTGCCGTCTATGCTGGCGGTTTTGGCCAGCTCTGTATTTTCGTCCTGCTCATCGTTATAGTCGAAAATGTCCTGCAGGGCCTGGAGGAAAGCATCGTCCTGGCTGGAATAGGTCACCGGCTTGCCCAGGAAGTACCCCACCGCCGTGTCCGTGATATACCGGGGCATATTGTTCACCAGCCGGTTATTGGGCACCGCCTTGTCCTTTTTGGTGTACCGCAGGATATCATGGTCTCCCACATAGTACCCCTCCAGGCGCTGGTACTTGGTGCCGCCCTCGTTTTCCTCTATGATTTTCTTGATGTCCCGCTCGGTAAGCCCCCCCAGGGCCGAGCGCTCCATGTAAAGTACAGGCAAACTATGCACCCCCTTGGAACAGCATGGGCGGGAAATGGCTTTCCTCCAGCTGCTGCTTAAGCTTTTCCAGGTCAATGGTAATAGTAGTATTTGCGTCTATTTTGACATGGCGGTAATCATGAGGCTGCAGTATGGGCTGGATCAAGGGCTGCACCAGGGGGCGGCCGCAGGCTCCAAAAGCCCCTCGCCTATCAGCAGCTTATGGCTGCAGGTCTCCCGGTAGGGGCAAACCCTGCACCCACTGTAAAGCTTTGTATATCCCATGCAATACCTCCTATAATCCTAGATCCGCACGGTCTATAATGCGGAAACGCTTTGATTTTTTGGCAATCGTCCTGGCCCCCTCCAGGGCGTCCGGGCCGTCATCGTGGGCCGCCATAGGGAACTGGGTCAGCTGCTCTGTGAGCCGCTTATGGCGGCGGTTGAACTTGATATACTTGTTTTTTACGTCCGGCTGCAGGGTCTGGATACGCAGCACCTTGTCGCTGGTCTGCTGTACCTCCTCTATGGGCAGGTACAGCCCCGCCCTGGCGCTGGCCTTTGCCAGCTCCTCCTTAAGAAACCACTGGAACTGGTTGACCTCGGCCCCAAACTTCTTATACCCCCGGCCATAGGTGGCCCGCAGCCACCGCTCCTTTTCCAGCACGTCCGCTATTATGCGGTCGGGGTGCCTGCGCTCGATATCGGCGTCCACCACGAACATATAGCCGCTGGCCTTGTGCTTTGCCAGGGTAAGAATAGCGGAAAAGTCGCTTTTCTTGCTTTTGCCCAGGGAGGGGTCTACAAAGCCAAAGAACTGGAAAGCCCTGTCGTGGAAGTCCACCTCGGCCTCGTTGTAGTAGTCCAGCCATTCCTCTATGAACAGGCAATCGTCCGGGTTTATGGGCTCGTTCTGCATTTCACTGTTGAAAGCGCTCTCGCCCTCGGATACCCGCATGACCATAAGGTCATAGTAAGAAAGCTTTTCCTCCCACAGCACCTTGGTGCCCGCCAGCATGGCGGCTTGGTGCTGCCGGAAGAACTCTAGGGCCTCCCGCTCCCGGTCATCGTTTGCAAGGTCTGTATAAATTTCCGTCCACTGCTGCCAGAGGGCGTCCGCCTCTGAAAAGGAAATGACCGCCTTATACTTGATGGCCCTATAGGCCGGGTTCTTTAGGGTGTTGGCCAGCAGACTGTCATAATGCAGCAGGGTGCCGATATAGATAATGTCCGTGTAATCGTCCCCGGCCTTGGACACGGCTTTCTTGAACCAGTTATCCAGTTTTGCCCGCTGATCAGGTGTGCGGACATTTTCGTCATTCTCCACATCGTCCAGGATAATCAGGTCGGGCCGCCAGTTTCGGTGCTTGCGCCCACGGATCTTCTTGCCGCTGCCGATAGCTTCCAGCTTGATATTGCTTTTTGTCACCAGCACATTGCCGCGCCACACCTTACCGGGGAGGAAGCCAAAGTCCTCAATAATAGCGGGGTTTTCCTCAAACTCCACCCGGATATTGTCAAGGAAGCCCTCGGCCTGTTCGCTGCTGTCCGATATGAGTATGGGGTAATGCTTGTACTCATATAAAACGGCGTGCATGGTGCCCTTAAAGGTTAGGTTGGTGCTTTTGGCGTGTCCACGGGGCGCGGCCACCACCCGGCGCACACCCGGCAGGCGGCTTATCTTTTTCGCGTCAGCCGGGGCCAGGGGGGAGCGGCCTTTCAGCACCCCCTGCTGCCAGATGCCGTCCAGCTCCCTATGGAAGTCCGGGGAGGGGCGGCTAAAATAGTGTGGGAAATAGGCCCGCCCGAAAAATTCCAGGTCAATGGCAGCCAGCCTCTTGCGCAGGCCGCTGGCCCCGGTAAGGGGCAGGCCCGCGATATAATCCCTTTTCAGCTGCTCCCTGTCCGGGGAATGATCCTTTTCCAGGAAATCTTTTAAGAGCGCCCCCAGACCGTTTAAGTCCGTGCCCTCGGTTTCATATTTCTTGGCCTCTGCCTCGGCTATGGCCCCCGCCAGGGCCGCTATGCTCTGTTTTTTCCGCTGTTTCAAACAGCCCGCCTCCTTTCCCTCGCTGATACGGGGCCAGAAATGCCCCTGTTTGCCCTTTGTCCTTTTGGTGGTAACTTTTCCCGCCCTCATACGCTGGCGGCGAATTAAACGGCCCTAAAGGCAAATTAAACGGATAGAATCAAAACAAAAGAGGCCGGGGCTGCAAAACCGGCCTCCAGATGGGTATGCTTCGCCATCCGGGGCCTGTTTTGGCCCGGTCTCTATGCGTCTATGTCCGCCGATCCGCGCCGGGGGGACGCATCAACCGCCCGGCCTTTTTCGGTTTCCTGTATGTACCGTTTAAGAATCGTTTACAAGCTCCACCGAAAGCTGTACCGTTTTCGGCTCCCCGCAGATGGTCAGCTCCACCTTGGCCCTGCGGGCATGGCTGTCATATTGGATAGCGCGGCTGGCAAAATTCCCCAGCACCCCGCCCACCACCTTGAGGGAGCCGTCCGGCTGCCTGCGTACTTTGGTAGGCTCCAGGGGCTTGCCGCCCCCGGACAATACCTTGATCCACTCGGCCTCCAGGTAGGAGAGCCGGGAAGGGGCAAGGCCGCTGGTGCCCAAAAACCGAAGCACATGGGGCACGGCCCGCACCTTGTAATAGTTGTCGGCATTGTAGTCCAGGCTTAAGAACACATAGCCGGGGAAGAGGATATACTCCTTTTGCGTCCAGGCCCCGCCTTTACGGACGGCCCGGTTTTCCCTGGGCACCAGGGCCACCATGTTTTCCATAGCCTGCAGCGCCTGCTGCACACCCTGCTCCTGCCCGGTCTCTACCTGCAGCACAACCCACATACCCTCACCCCTTTTCTAAGCCCTCCCGCTTTTTCGCGTTGAGGAAATCATTCACCTGCTTATAAAGCTCCGGCTGCTCCCGGGCCATGGCGTCAAATACCAGCGCCCGCACAGCCTCCAGGCCCGCCTCCGTGGCGTCCTGGTTCTGCATTTCTACCCGTTTCTTGTAGGCGGCGGCCCGCACCAGGGCATTGGCCTCCCGCAGCATCTTGTCAATGCTTACCCCCTGCCAGTCCTCCTCGCTGGCCCCGGCCAGGGCGTTAAGCAGGTTCTGGCTGGTGAGCCGGATAATGGCCTCGGTGGTGTCTAAGTCCGGGTAGCGGTCTAATTCATCCATCATGCGCCGGAAATTCTCCTGGGCCACCGCCAGCATCTGCACATTGGCCTGGTACGCCTGGGCGTACCGGCAGACGCTTGCCACCGATATGCCCACCCCGTTCTGGCCCAGGAAGTCCACTATTTCCCCATAGGTGGCATTGGACAAAAGCATCTGCTCCACCGCTTCCCGCAGCGCGGGGTCTAGCCCGTCTATTTTGCTGTGCTTTCGGTTGCCGCCTTTTTTGCCCATTTTGATCCTTCCTTTTTGAGTTTTGCGGTTTGCGTGAGCAAAGCAAGGCAAAGCCGCAGAAGCAAAACTCCATGGCGAAACTTGCTTTCGCCTATCCCTATGCCTTATACCTCGATCATGTTGTCCTCTATGCCGCCCGCCAGCAGCCGGATGCCCTTACCCGTCAGCTTTGCCTCCAGCGCCTGGTATTTCTTGTCCGCGAGGGAGGCTTCATGCTTGGAGGATACTTCCCGCAGGTGTATGTACCCCTCCAAAGCCAGGAAGTTTACGGCGTCCAGAAATTCATCCTCAGTCACACCGTCCTCCTCCAGCACATTCTGGATGCCGGAGAGCTTATTGTACTGGTGCCGCAGGATATTGATGGTACGCAGCACCCTGCCATTATTGCTTACAAAGTTGCCCGCCCGCAGGCGCTGCCTGTCAATGCCGTTCATGCTTCTTTCCCTCCTTGTTTCATGGCACGATCCAAAATCATGTCTATTTTTATATCCATCTTGGAAAATTCCCGGATAAAATCATCTTTTGTCAAATATGTCTGCATGATGGTTTTTATATCGGCCCTCAGCTAATCATAGGATTTATCGTGTACGCTTCGCGGGGTGTAGTCCCGCTCTATACGTTCAATATCTCCGGTCAGCTTGTCCTTGTCCTTTTCGTAAGTGGGCTTTTTCACCGTGGTCTCATCCAGCCTTTTAACGGCCTCATCCAGCTTGTCCACCCGCCCAAAAAGGGAACGCTTTATCAGGTATATCAAGGCCCCGGTCGCAAACCCCAAAAGCAGCACCACCAGCCACCATGTACCACTATCAGACGTCACGCGAACACCCCCGAAAAAAGAAAAGGTATGATTGATTTGCCTCAATCATACCTTAAAAACACGCAAGCGGTCAAATAAAGCGCTTTACTATTTGATTTTACTGGAAAGATAGCTGGCCATCCAGGGGTCGGGCGCGGACTTCCCGCACCTTATCTGATACAATACTCCTTATTGTGACTTCTGTCAATCCGTATTTCTGCGCCAGGGGCCGGAAGTTGTAACCGTCAAACTCGGCCCTTATCCTGTTGTCCCGGTCGGCCCGCTCGAATTGGTCAGGCTTGGGGATATAAATGCTCATGCCTCCATAGGCTGCCACCAGCTTTTTGTAATTGTCCAGGCCCACGGTCTCGGCCACCTGCTGCTGGTTTTCGTCCAGGTCGCCCATTGTGATTTTATCCAGTACGCTCATGCACCCTCACCTCCCGGAATTGGCCACATACTTTTTCAGTATTTCTATGAGCCGGTTGCAGGTCTCAAAGTCGATCCAGACAAAAGGCTCCTTTGGCAGGGCGTCTATGTGCAGCTCTTTTTTGAGGATGCCGCACAGTCTTTGCCCTAAAGTGGCCCTGCTGGGCGCTGTGTCCGCTTTTTGCAGCTCATAGAGTAATGCCCACACCTTGCGCTGCTGGGCCGCCGTGGCCCCGCCAGGGCGCTCTGTGTGCGTCTTGGGCTTGCGGCGCGGGGGAGGGGTGCCCTGGCGCTGCTGCAGCTCGCCGATCACCGCCTGGGCCTCGGTGCTGGTGAGCGCCCGGACAGAGGCTTTCCCGGTAACAGCAGCCACCAGGGAGTGCAGGGCGTCCTCCTCGTTGCCCCGCTCCACAATGCCCAGGGCATTGCCTATGGCGTATATTTTCTTGATCTGCTGCCCGTTGATAGCCGCCATGCCGTCCTCCTTTCCCCGCTTTATGCAATAGTTAACAGGGCACTGTTAACTATACTGCTCTGCCTCCACGCCCACCTTGATGCTTTCCTCCACGATAACGGCGGCCCGGATAATGTCCACGGCCTCCCGGGTGCTGCCCTGCCAGCCTGCGGCCCGCAGCACCTGGGTGAGCCATTCCCAATTTATCACCTCAGCGGCTAAGTACGCCCAATCGCTGGCCTCCTGCTCCGGCAGGCCGCCCACCTTCATGAGCGTGGCCTTGTCCCGGTTGTATGTACCCTTGAGCCGCTTCCGCAGGGTGGCCTGCACCTTGGGGTCGCTGCTGATCTTCTGGATCAGGCTGTCAAGGCTCCCCTCTGTGTAATTCCCCTGGGCCACCATGCCCAGCAGCTTTTTGCAGGGGGCGGTCATGGTGTCGGTGGTCTCGGTTTTGATAAAGTCCCCGGCCACCTTGCCCAGCACCTCCTTGACCATCGTAAGGGATACCGGCTTGACTGTGGCGGCGTTTGTCACCGTCACCCGGCTGTTTTGGCTGCCCCAATAGGAGGCGGTCAGCAGCTTGGTGTCCTTAAGGTCATCGGTGGCCAGGGTCTCAAAATACCCCTTAAGCCAGTCCATGCGCTCCTTGATCCGGCTGGATTCAAGGGTCAGGGCGGCGTATTCGTCCACATAGGCCCTCACCTGTTCCTGGCTAATCATCCCCGGCCACCTCCCGCAGGCCCTGGCGGCACTCCCGGCAGATGTCAAAGCCCTTAAACTTTACCACGCCCTGGGTGCCGCCGCAGATATTGCAGGCGGGCAGATGTTTCTGCAGCAGCAGGCCCCCGTCCTCTGTCGTGGTGATATCCAGCGCCGCGCCCCCCTGCAGGCCCAGCTGGTGCCGCAGCTGCTGGGGGATGGTCAGGGTGCCTTTTTTGCCCAGCTTCTTTTGTGCGTCCATCCGCATACCTCCTTTGTGTTTTCCTCACTCTGCGTTTATCCGGGCTTGTGACCGTTGCCCCAAAGGGCAGCCGCATTAAGGCGGGGCCGAGGCCCCTATAGTTTCAAGACGGGCATTATTACCTCTTCAATCAATTCCCCCCAGGTGTAATTATCCCGGCCCTCTGCCTTAAGCCGCTGTGAAAACCTGTCCATTTCCACGGCTAACTTTAGCAGTTTAAGCACCCCTACCTCCTCCGGGGAGACCTCCAGCATATCCGGCCCCACCATGCAGCCGATGGCCTTAAGGAGAAAAACCTCCCGCCGGATGGGTTCCATGGCCTCATATTCTCCCCACACCTCTTTGGCAAACTTTTTGCGGTTCAGCCTGGGCTTGTCAGGCGGGAGTACCCCTTTTGCCTGCAGCTCCTTTTTGACCTGTGCCCTTTCGTCCTTCTGGCGCTGGGTCATGCGCTTCTGTTTCTTTGCCGCCATGGCTCTCTCCTTTCCCACTCCCCGCAGTCCTCGCAGGGCAGCATGATCTGCATTTTCTTCCAGCACACAGGGGAGTCAATATCCAATCCCCAAAACCGGCAGGTGCAGCAGGCCCGCCCGCCTGTTTCCAGCAGCTTGTCGGCTTTCTGGCACCTGCTGCAGGTGTAGGGCCAGTTACAGGCCATCCGCGCCCACCTCCCCGCCGAATATGTCCAGCTGGCCGTCCAGGTTCTTGTCCTGCATCCACCAGCGGAAAACCTCATCGGCGGTCTTCCACTGGCAGGGCTTGCCCCGTGCCTTGCGTTCCTCCAGCATGCGAGCAAAGGCTCTGCGGTACAAATTTTCAAACTTGGGCCATTGCTGAAACTCCAGATAGCGGGTCTTGCTGGCCATAGGGCACCCGACACAGCCCACCCTGGTAAATCCCATGGAATAACAGGGGTTTATGTTAGCTTTTACGTCCGTCAAAAACTGCCACACGTCCCGGTCTGTCCACTCCACAATGGGATGGATTTTTATTGTGGCTTTCATGAGGCATGATGCAATAATCCGCTTATCTCCATTGTCAAAATCAAATGTTTGTCGGTCTTGCTTACGGCTGCTGCGCTTTTCTGCTACACCGGATGCCGCCCGTTTTGGGCTTTCGCTTCTTCTTACTCCTAACACGGCGCAGCAGCGAGATATGGTTCGCTCTTTAAGATAACGGCAACAATACCTAACCTTTCTGGTAGGAGGATACATTTCCTTAATGATTAAGGCCCACATGGAGGTGAGATGGCCTTTGTATAAGGGGTGCAGTATTTCACACTTAACACCCTCCAGCTCCAGCTTGCGAAACACCTTGCGCACATGGTACACGGTTTCCGGAGCGTCAGCCGTAGTATGATTATGAATAACCTCAAATGGCACCCCGGCCCGCCTGCAAAGCTCAAGGCACACCTCGCTGTCTTTACCGCCAGAGTAGGTCAGCGGCAGGGGCTTTTGGTAATAGAACTCGCTGAGCTTTGCCGCCTCCTGCAGGCGCATGATGGCTGTATGTTCCAGATCCATTCCCACAACCCTTTCCGTTTCCTCGCTCTGCATTTACACGGGCTTGCGACCGTTGCCTCAACAGGCAGCTGCATTAAGGCGGGGCTTACAGCCCCTTGATTATTCATTGGAGGCCCTGGCAGGTTCTGCAGGGCCTGCCTCAACCTTGCGGCTGCCCACGCATCCCTGCTGGTAGCCGTCCCGGTATCCGGCCTTATAGGCGGCGTCTGCGGCCCGCTGGGTGGCTGCCGCCTTGCCTATGTTGTATCCCAGGTAAAGCAGCAACCCCACCAAGGGAAGAAACAACGCCTCTCCGCCTGGGGAAAACGGTCGGCCCTTCACGATCTCAAACCCCAGCCGGATATACATACCACTCAAAAGCCCTGCCAACGCCGCCAAAACCAGCGGTAAAACCTTCTTAAAAATCATAAACCCCTCCTTATACCACGCCTATGCCCATGTTGCGGGCCATGTTATAAAGCCCCGTATAGGAAATGTCCTCGTTGTTTACAGCATTGTTATAGACGTTCACCGCCCCCCGGACGCCCCACTTGCTTTGACAGATACCATGCAGGAAGCTGGCCTCCTTTTTCTGGCCAGCCTCGGACAGTTTTGGGAAAAGGGCTTTTACGTCCTCGGCTGTGACCTTATGGGTGCTGTAAAAGCGGTTCATGCGTATCCGGGAGAATAGCTGGGCAAACCGGGCCTCCTGCTTGCCCACCATGCGGGTATAGGTCTCGGTGTTGCCGATCAGCGCGATGCCCACGCCCTGCTGCCCGGTGATGGGGTTGGGGTCTGTCCATGTACGTATCTCCTCCAGCGCCCGCAGCTGCAGGTGCTGGGCCTCGTCAATAATGATCACCCGGTTTGTGCCCTCCAACTTCTCCCGGATGGAAAGGGCCAGCTCCAGCTTGCTGCGGCTTTCCGGCACCCGCAAGGCCCGCGCCAGCATCTTCAAAAGGTTGCCCAGGGTGCCGATGCTGGGGGTGGCCTGTATGTACACGCTGCTGGTGGGGTTGTCCCTTACGAACTTTTCCGCGCCCTTGGTCTTGCCGATGCCTGCGTCCCCGTGGATAATGACCATGCCCTTTTCCAGCTGGCAGTAACGGATCAGCTTGTACACGTCCTCGGAAATGGAGGTGGGGATATAGTCCTGGATGGGCTTATAGGGCAGGGCCTTTTCGGTGCTGGCGGCCTGTTCATCCTGGGCCTTGAAGAATTCCTCCAGCTTGCTTTCCAGGGCTGAAATATCGCCGTTGTCGTACATACTGCGGCGGTACTGGGAAAGGGCCGTCTGGCTGATACCCATAAGGGGCGCGGCCTTGGCCTGGCTGATCTGCCTGTCCTGCAAAAACTGCTCCACCCTTGCCTGCAATGCGCTGTTGTAAACCTTACTCATCGCTGATTCCTCCATTTCGTTTCATGGCGTTTCTATTCATAACATCCAGGTCAGGCCCGCCCACCGCCTTAAGCAGCGGCTCCTCGTTGGGCCTTTGCAGCTCCAGCACCTTGGGCTGGGGTTCCGGGATAATCCGGGCCATTTTGTTCTCATGGGCCTGCTCCAGAACCAGCTCCAGGGCCGTGCGCTTGCCAAAAGCCTGCACCGCGCTGGCCTCCAGCGCCTCCTTGGTAATGCGCTCCAGCCGCCGTACCTTGCCCATGGCGGCCTTAACATCCTCCTTGCTGGCCCCATAGGTGAGCACCGCTGTGTTATCCACCGGCACCGTCATAATAAAGCGGTCTTCCAGGTCATACACCCGCACGGCGCTTAAATCGTCCGGGTCATAGCGGAAGTACACTTTTTTGCCCATGTAGTTAAAGGTGAAATCATCGTTCCAATAGTCCAGCCGCTGGCCTGCAATATCCAGATGCACCCCGCGCCTGCCAACTGTCTGCACCCTGGCGCTGCGCATGAGCATGAGGTTCAAGCCCTCGGCCCCGGCCACCCGCTTGGTGTGCAGGTTCTCATTGTAGACCTGCTGGCGGGGCTTGCCATGGTCTGCGGCCACCTCGCCGCCATAGGGCTGCTGGTTGAAATACCAGTCCAGCAGGGTCTCCACCGTGTCGGTAAAGGTGGCGTCCAGGGGTATCTCCCCGTTTTTCAGCACACCCTTGAGCTTTTCCGGCTTCTCCACCACGTTGCCGCCCGTGTAGGTCTCGAACAGGCGGGAAAGGTGGTCTTTTATGTCTCTAAAGCGCCGCTCAATGATTTTTGCCTTGGCGTTTTTGACTATGGCGTTTGTCATGTTGATGCCCAGCCGCTCGAACACCGGGGGCACCTCAAAGCGCTCCTCGCCGTTTTTGGGTTTCTTCTTTCGGTGGCCCAGGCCGCCTATGTCATGGGTCAGGAACTCGCGGCCATTGTCAACGTAAATATTCTCCGGGATGCCGTATTTCAAGATGCCCTTGCGCAGCGCCACCAGGGTGGACTGGCTGCTGGGGGCCGTGGTGACGTGGCTCCCAGTATATATCCCGCTCCTGGCGTCAAAGAAGGCCGTAAGGTACAGACGATGGAGCTGGCCGTTCTCGCCCTGAGTGATAACGTCAAAGGTGTGGTTGTCCGCCACCCACCACTCATTGCTGGCCATTTCCTCATATAGACGGTGTATGTAGGGGGCGCAGCGGTCGCGGAAAGCCTTTTGCCCTTGCCGCCCCAGCACTTCCATGGGCTCAGGTATATCATTCTGCACCATGCGCCAGAATGTGGAATAGGTGGGGATATCCGCCACCAGTTCCGGGGCCGTTTCCTGGAAGTATAGCCGGGTATATTCATAGCACTTTTGGATGGGGTGCTGAGCTTCGTCCAGGTAGTAGCTTAAAAACGTCTGCCGCATTTCCTCGGTGATCTTACTTTTTCCCTTGCGGCCCTTGCCGCGCTTGTCAATAAGGGCCTCTGGCCCCTCCGTTTCTAGCATCTTCTTTTTTCGGTAAAGCGTCTTTACAGAAAAAGTGTGCTCTGGATTGGTTTTAGCGCAAAGAGCAACAAACTTGTCATCGGCCTCAGCTTTATCACCTGGGTAGCGGTCACGGTAGTTTTGCCACTCCTTGAGGGTCTTTTCCCACCACATAATTTCCTGGCGTTCGCTGTCTGAGTAGTGGTCAAAGGCCTTGCCCTTTTTGCTGATAGATTTAGCCGTCTTTGGCAAACTGGCCTTTACCTGGGCAAAGTATTTTTCTTGTATAGGTTTATCTAAGTCCTCAACTGAAAACACATACTCAGGGGAATTGAACTGATTATAAACACAGTCGGCTTTCAGTTTATTGCTTTTTGCCCAACGCTGGATGGTTCTTTCATCTTTGTTATAAAGCTTGGCTACTTCTCTTGTTGTAAGACGAGGCTCCATTGTTCCACCTTCTTTGTGCCCCTTAAAATCGACTAAATCAGCATTTATTGTTGCCCATGCACAGGTCGCATTGGGATGGTAGTCAAAACCATCTTATTCCATTTCCAAACCCACAGAAGACCTTTGTAGGGGGCAACAAATACACCCTCACCTTCATGCTCCCAAAGCCGGATGTCAGTATAGCTTTCACCGTTATATTTGATCTGACCTCTAAACACCGTGGCTATAGTTTCTGGCACATCCTCGCCTAAAGAGGGGCGGTCACGCCAAAGTCCAGCCCAAAGATTCACGAACAAGCTCGCGTTATCACTATCCCCTACATTGATTTCCATAAAGCTATCATCATTAAAATAGATATGAATGATATCACGCCTATAAAGTACAACTTCATCCACTTCGGGAAATGCACTGGTAACAGCAAGACTCAATATGTTGACAAAGTCTTTTCTTTCCATTTATCATGCTCCTTTCGTATCTGTAAAAATATCCTCCACTTTGCAGTCCAAGGCCCTGGCTATCTCCCTGGCCCGCAGGTGGTTGATCCGCTTGGTTTCTCCCCTTTCGATTCTGAGGACTGCATTACCAGGCAGCCCCGCATTTTTGGACAGAGCTTTCATGCTAAGGCCAGCAGCTTCTCGCCGCCGCTTCAATTCCTGCACATCGGTAACAAGAAACATTTACATTCCCCCTTTCGGGTACTCAAGTACCCATATTCAATATTATAACGGGTACAATCGCACCTGTCAAGTCTTTCTGTAAATTTTTCTGTACATCTGTACCCGATTTCTGATATAATTAACTTAAAAAAACAAAGGTGGGTAAATCGATGTCTTTTGCAGAAACTTTGAGAGCCTTACGCCAGTCAAAAAAACTTAGTCGGCAAGATCTAGCGGATGTTACTGGCCTATCTGTCCACAGCATCGCTAGTTACGAGAAAGGACGGCGGGAGCCAAACTCAAAAGCACTTACTATGCTTGAAAATTATTTCCAGGTTAGTGGGGCATATCTGCGCGGCGAAAGCGTGGATCGCACTCTGCCTGCTGCATGGGAGGACGCTGAAATAATGGAGGCCGTGCGGGAAAGCCTGCCTAAGCAGCTTGCTGGGCTGAATGATCTACTAAAAGAGTGTGCCGCCTCGGAGCAAAAACACACCTTTGATATTTTGGTGGAGCTAGGCCATATCCTAAAGATAAAGGATACCCGCCAGCGGGCGGCGGCCATGGAACTAATCCAAGCCGTCTTTGCAGCCACTACACGCTGCATAGATGTCTGCGCTGGAGCTGGGGAGGATATTGATCCAGAAACACGGCCCCAGCAGGCACGGGATACTGCTATGAAAAGCTATGCAGAGGCGCTCCAAAAGGCTTTTTTTGTTCCCGAATAACTACATTTGTACCAAACAAACACCAGGATATCACAAGTTTTTCGGCTTGTGACAGTTTTGGGACAGAATCCCGCTTTTCGGGATTTTTTCCCGCTTTTATGCTATTGCTCTAAGCCCATTAGGTGTACGGAGAGTGCCGTATACCCGCTGGAAACAAAAAATGGAGACGGGGTCACGAAACATGACGGGGTCTCTGACATTTACTGAATCAATATGTCCCAACAAATTGTTAGGGCATCTTTTGGATGTCCATTCTTATGGACACCCTTTGTGTTTTTCCATTTGTAAGGGGATGTTCTTTGTGTTCACCCCTTTGCCCTATTTCCAGCTGGGGTGCTCAAAAGGTGATCACCCTTGTGACACGCCCTTTAGGTGGGGGTGGTGCAATCTACCCACCTAGGGGTCGGTAAAGCGCCGAACCCATTCAAAGGGTGTAAGTCTAATCTACACCCTTTGAACATAAAAACGCTAGAGGGGTCGTGAAATACGACCCCCTCTAGAAATGTGATGAGCCTACCCGGAAGTTAGGGTCATATCCTTATAGAAAAACTGCATAAGTCTGCTCGCCAAAGGGATGTAGCGTTCACCCCTCGTAGCACAAATAGGGGGGTGGCGTTTTACCACCCCCTTCTAGGTATGGAAAGGGGGTCTATTTTATGGACACCCTAGCTGATATTTGAGAGGAGGTACTCTGCAAAACGGGGAGTACCTCCGGGCTTTTAGAAGCCGTTTAAGCGTCCAGATTTTTTGAGTGATAATAAAAATCAGCACCGACATTTTGAAAAGTTTTCTCCTGGACAAAACACCCCAAAAAACTAGTGTTTTCTAAGCGCCGACACGTTTTCTTAGCCCCGACAGATTTTGTCGGGGCTGTTTTCGCTTAAAAGCAAAAAACAAGCCCTTTAAGCGGCGTTTGTGTGCGTTTGCTTAAAGGGCTGTTGTTATTTTCTTAAAAGCCGCTTAAACCGCGCCAATGCTGGGTTTGTGCGGTTTCTTAAAAGATTTCTTGTGCGTCCTTAAACGCTCCTAAAGGGCAAATTTGAACGGTTGGCAGCTTTACGCCGCACAGGCCACTTTGGGGCCGCAAACGGGCAAAAAAATTTTGCAATCCCATTTTGCGAGATTGCAAAATTTTCACTTCCATTCAAGCAGTTTTACGCGAAAAAACCTAGTATTTAAGCCGTTTCCCGGAGTTTTCCATATTTTTTCATGTTGAAAAGTAGGCCCGTCCTGGGTTTCTCACTCTTCATGAAAACTTACAGCAGTTTCGGGTTGATCTGCCGCTTGACCTTGTTCACCGTAGAGAGCAGCTGTTC
>ERZ777305.2648-NODE-2648-length-14599-cov-2.448364_pt1 | contig 14599 bp, 15 predicted proteins | sample MGYA00374965_ERZ777305 | MGnify/ENA primary metagenome ERZ777305 (study PRJEB29328, sample SAMD00013331) | mouse gut metagenome | study: EMG produced TPA metagenomics assembly of the Metagenome analysis of fecal microbiota from mouse which was promoted... | reverse complement strand
CTCTCTCTCTCTCTCTCTCTCTCTCTCTCTCTCTTACAGCACTAAGGCTTATAACATTTTTATTCATTTGTTTTTTCCTCTCTTTCTTTCATTATTCATTATATATTAACTATTTTTTTATTTCAATATTATTCTTTAATTTATCTATATGCATAACTAGCGCGAAGGAAGCAAATGTTTTAAAGTCCAAAGTCTTTGTTCAATAAGCGAAAAAATACTTTCTTAGCTTTAAGAAAGTATTTTTTATTCTTAGTCTAGCAACTTTAATTCTACATTATCCATTTTATATTTATTAGTTTCTTCATCTAATCTAAATTCTACTAATGTATTTGCTAAAGTGTCACTATTTTGTCTTAAATCTGTCGTATAATACAATTTTATTTGTGGTATTTCTACTTTGTTTGTTACTATTGTTTTAAATGCTTCAGCCATATTTTTGTCATCTTCACAAACTAATATTAGTTGTGGCATTGAACTAAATCCTGAATCTCCTGTAACAAAATTTGCATAAAAGTCTTGATATAACTTCATTTTATCCACAAGTTTTGTTTCCCAATCTTCTTCTCTTCTTACTACTTCAAATAAGAAAATTATTGATTTACTATTCTTTGTAAGTTTAGCACTTCCTCCTGTTGCTTTAAATACTTTTGATAATGTTTTAGCTGTTATAGTTGGTTTAACAGTATAGCTATCAAATGCTTTAACTTTTCTTAAATATGCAAGTAATGTTTGGTTCCCTGCTAATCTTTTCTTAATCATTGGAACAGGTTTTGTGTTATCTGTTGGTTGCCATTTACATTCTATTCCTCTTGAATTTAATAAGTATTTTCCCATTTTTTCAAGACAATAAATTCTATATATTCCTTTTCCTTCTTCTGAAGAAAAATAATATCTTGTTAATATCTTTGATCTAATAAGTTGATCTAATTTATTATTTAACTTATCTTGAGACTTATATTCAATATTTTTCCAATCTAATATTTGGCAAATCTGTCTAGAAGTAATAAATTCAAACTCATTTACTATTTCTAGTATTTTCATGTGTAATTCGTTTATATGTCCTATGTTCATTTTATGAACAATTTGATTCATGGATACATATCCATCTTTTCCATCGAATGTTTTTATTTCACCTGGTCTTATTGCAAATGGTGAACTTGTTGCTTCAATTTGGTTATCTTCAACCATAAAAAATTCCTCCTTATTAAAACTATTTAGTCTTATTTTACTATAACTAATTTTACCTTTTTCTTTTCTGGAATAATTTTTCTTATATTAACATTTACTACTTGTCCATAATCTACTCCGTCAACATAATCTGCAAGTCCAACTAAATTTGGCCTTAACTCTATAAATATTCCATTTTTATTTTTTTCTGTTTCTCTAACTATTCCTTCTACTGTTTCACCTTGACTGAAGGCTTTTATATTATCTTCCCATGTTCCTAATAGTTCCTTATACGTTAATAGTACCCTCTTGCTTTCCTTATTTACACATTTTACCATAACATCTATTTTTTGTCCAATTTTAAATCTTTCTAGTGGTGTTTTTATTCTTGCAACAGATATATCTTCTATATGTAATAATCCAACAACTCCTCCGCCAATTTCTACAAATACACCATATGGTCTAATGTTTCTTACTATTCCATGAACAACTTCTCCCTCTTTTAGGTCATTTGTTATCCAGTTTAATGCTTCTTGTCCAACTTGTTTTCTAGATAATATATATACATCATCATCATTTATTTGTTTAACTTTAAATTGAACAATTTTATTTACTTTATTTACACAAGTATTAGGATTTGGATTTCCTGCTTTATCTATATTAATTGCTTCTACTTCTTGCATTGGTATTATCCCTTTTATATCATTTCCAAAGTCTATGTGTAAATTGTAGTTTGAGTCGCATTCTTTAACAATTCCTGCAATTATTTCATTATTTTTATATGCTGTATTTAACTCTTCATTAGTCATCATATTACAAACTTTATTCCATCCTTCTGGAACAAACTTGGGATATTCCATACACTTCACCTTTTCTTTTGTATTTTATGTCTTTATTATATATATAATTTTTTATAATGTAAATAGTTTTACTTCTTCTTTTTTTAAATATCTCCACTCTCCTATTTTTAAGTCTTTAACATCAAGCTTTCCTATTTTACATCTATGTAATGCTATAACATTACTTCCAACATTCTCACACATTTTTCTTACTTGTCTATTTTTTCCTTCATGTATTGTTATTTGGATTCTAGATATATGTTTTTGCTCATCAATTTTTAATATTTTAACTTTTGCAGGTCTTGAAATATAATCTTCTATTTCTACTCCTTTTTCTAAATGTTTTACCTGCTCTTTTGTTATACTTCCTTTTAATGTTGCGTTATAAGTTTTTTCTATTTCATGTTTTGGATGTGTTAGTTTATATACAAAATCTCCATCATTTGTTAGCAATAATGCTCCAGATGTATACATATCTAATCTACCAACTGGTACAATTCTTTTATTTGTTTTTATTAGATTCAAAACAGTAGGTCTTCCAAACTGATCATTAACTGTTGTAACATATCCTAATGGCTTATTTAATAGTATATATACATATTCTTCTTCATCTTTTTTTACTATTTTATTGTTAAACTCAATTATATCTGTTTTAGGATTTATTTTTATTCCCAATTTTGTAACTACTTCTCCATTTACCTTAACTTTTCCAACTTGTATATATTCCTCACATTTCCTTCTTGATGCAATTCCATTATCTGCTAAGTATTTTTGTAATCTAATTTCTTCCATTTGTAATCTACTTTCCTTCCAAATTATTTTTAAAACTTTTTATTAACATAATTTTAATTACTGAATATATTATATTATACCTTTATTTGTCTTGGCAGATAAAGTTTATATAGATTTAGCCTCTGCTTTTAAATAATTGTAGAGGCTATGTTATTATTTGAACTATTGTCTTTTTTTAATTTTTCTAATATTTCTTCATAATATTTAGGTAATGGAGCTTCTAAATTCATAATATTACCATTTATTGGATGACAAAATTTCAGTTTATATGCATGAAGCATTTGTCCTTTAACTCCAAATTCATTTTTTCCATTTGAATATGTTTCATCTCCTATTATAGGATATCCTATATGAGATAAATGTACTCTTATTTGATGTGTTCTACCTGTTTTTATTTCAACCTCTAATAAAGTGTATTTATTATCAAATCTTTCTATAACTTTATAATGAGTTATTGCATTTTTTCCTTCTTTTGAAACTGCCATCTTCTTTCTATCTTTTAAACTTCTTGCTATTGGCATATCGATGGTTGCTTCATTCTCTTTTATACATCCTCTAACTAATGCTATATAAGTTTTCTTTACTTCTCTATTTTTTATTTGATTACTTAAATTTAAATGAGCTTTATCATTTTTAGCAATTATTATTAATCCAGATGTATCTTTATCTAATCTATGTACAATTCCTGGTCTAATTTCTCCACCTATTCCAGATAATGAATCTTTACAATGTGCCATTATAGCATTTACTAATGTGCCTGTTGGATTTCCGTTTGCAGGATGCACAACCATTCCCTTTTGTTTATTAACTACAACAATGTCATTATCTTCATAGATTATATCTAATGGAATATCTTCAGCAATTAATTCTATATCTTTTATTTCTATTTCCTCTATTTGGACAATTTCTTCTAGTTTTACTTTATATGAAGCTTTTTGAATTTTATTATTTACCTTGATTTTTCCTTCATCAATTAACTTTTGTATCATTGTTCTTGTTAATTCTTTAAATTTTATTGCAATTGCTTTGTCTAATCTTACTCCATCTAATTCTTGTGATATTATAAATTCCTTCAATATTATCCCTTTCTTGTATCATCAATTAAATTTACCTTTGGTTTTATCTTTTGCAAATAATACTTTTAGTAAATATATTGGAAGCACTATTTGTCTTTTTATTCTTTGAGGTTGTTTACAAAGCCTATAAAACCATTCCATTCCTATTTTTTGAATCCATACTGGTGCTCTTTTTATTTTTCCTGTTTCATAATCGAATGTTCCTCCTTGACCTGCTGCTATATCTACTTTCAATTCATTTTGATGGTTTTTTATCCATTTTTCTTGTTTTGGTGCACCAAGTGCAACAAATAATACATTTGGTTTTAATACATTTATTTCTTCTATAATATGTTTTTCCTCATTTTCATCAAAATAGCCATTATGTGTTCCTACAATATTCACATTTGGGTATATCTTTTTTAAATTATTACATACTTGTTCAGGTGTTCCTTTTTCTCCTCCTAATAGATATATTGAATATCCCTTTTCGTTTGATAACTCTATTATTGCTCTAAAATAGCTCTGTCCTGGAATTCTTTGTTTGAACTCCTTTTTTTGCAATTTTGCACCTATAATAACTCCTATACTATCTGGAGTAGCTAAACTTGCTTGTTTTAAAATATCTGAAAATTCTTTATCTTTTTGAGCTTTCATAATAAACTCAACATTTGGGGCAACAACAATTTTGCATGATTTATTACTATTACTTATTAATTCCTCAGACATTTTTTTTGCTTCACTAATTGTTATATTATCTATTGGAACACCCAATATAGTTATAGTATCTCGTACCACTACTACTTTCCTTTCATTGTTATTTATTATTTAATCTTTCGTAAATAACAAAATTATCATCTGAATATATTTTATTGTAATTTTCATCTTTTTTTATAAATATTCCCATTTTTGCACTAGCTGGTATCACTAGATGTGTTATATCATATTTTTCAAATATATCCTCATAATATATACTTAGACTTGATACATTTAAAAAGTCTGTAAATATATCTTTTTCTTCATCGTTATTAAATTCTGGTGTGTATAAATCTGCTCTTGAATCAATAAATACTGGTATTCCTTCAAACAATAAATAACTACCATAATTGTATTCATTATATATTCTAATTTTACTTAAATCTAAATTTTCTTTTATAAATTTCGATGCTTCTACAGGATATGCACTTGTTTTTACATATTTACTTCCTACAATTTGTCCGTAATAAAGAGTACTAATTATTACTACAATTAAAATTGTAATTGGTATTCCAAATCCGCTTACCATAGCTTTAGTCATTTGATTTGTTCCATCTTTATCGTATTTTTGAATTAAATCACAAATTAGTCTGTTTACCCCTACAACTCCTAATAATGCAAGCATTGATAATTGTCGTTTTGTCATTAATGCTAATATTATTAATCCACCTATCATAAATAAATCTCTTAACCTAATTTTTGTATCTGTAAATATTAAAATTCCTAGCACAATTGCCAAAATTACTATTGCATGTTTTGTATTTATTAATACCATTGGCTGATGTTCATTTATACTTTGTGTGGTATTTCCTTGCATTGTTTTTACTAAATATGTATAAGGAGTGTCCCCAAGTGGTGTTAGTAAGCCCGTAAATAAACATAATATAAATATTATTATTAAAATTTTTGTTGCATTATTTTTTTCTAATTTTATTTTATATGGAGATTTTCTTTTTTCTGCTATTTTTTCTTTATATATTTCAAATTTTTGTTCAACGTTACTTAATTGTTCCTGTATTTTTTTAACTTTTGCTTCATTTTCTGGTTTATTAGACAGCTTTTTTATTTGATATCTCTTTATATTCATCACCATTTTAATTGCAAAATGTGAATCTAATATTGATACTATTACATATTCTGCAATATATGGTAAGAAAATCACAAAATAAAATGGCCATACTGCTAAATGTACATTTGCTATTATTATAGGAATTATTATTAACCCTAATAAATACCTTTTCTTTTTTGTTTCTAAAAATTCCTCTATAAAATATATTGTTAATGCAAACAATATAAATGTTACAAGTTGTGCTCTTGCTGCAATAAATGATTTTAATACACACATTACTCCAAGTGTTAGAATAAATGATATCAAATCATTTTTTACAATTTTCTTATTAGTTACATATACCGTAATTCCAAGTATACATGCTAAAATCATTGTAGTAATATATAATCCTGTAAATCCAAATGTATTATAAATTAAATATGTAGCCACATCATATAACCAATGTGGGTATGTATATGGTATATCGTGTATAGAAAATGGATCATGCATATCTATACCATTATTTATTATGTGTTCTCCTATTTTTATGGTATAAAATGTATCGTTTTGAAATGTAATTGGAGTTAACGCCATACAAAACATAACAATACAAATTATTGCTATAATATTAAATTTAATCTTTATTTTTTTATCCATTATAAATCTCCCTATTTTTACTCCTTGTATTATATCAAATTGATTTAAAAATGCAATCTTATCTCCATAATTCACCATTTATATGAGAAGCTAGTGCCATTATAAATGCATTTTTGGTTAAATCAATTCTTGTTATTACATCATGTGTTATAAAATTTATTCCGCCTCCAGCTTTATTTAACTCACGTCCATTAAATAATCTATCCATTAGTTTTCCTAATTCAGCTTGTTTAATTTCCTCAATATATTTTTCTGGAATTGGAAATCCTTGGCTTGTTCCAACGCTTTGAAACCCATTTTTATCTTCTACTACTGCAGAATTAATATCTATCCAATTTCCTAAAAGATTCGTAATTCCAGCTTCACTCGCAATGTAAAAATCCGCTTCTATATTATTATTTTTTGCATATTTTTTTAAATTCTTTACTCTGTTTTTTGCTCCAATAAAAATTTGTTCATTTATTGGTTGAGCTCCAACCTCTGAGTCTACAGCAACTCCCTCTATTTCAATATCACTAAAATATATTTCAAATGCTTTTTTTGCTCCTTCAATTTTTCCTGGATTTTTCGTTCCCATTAATATTTTCATATTTTTAACAGTCCTTTCTAAAGCACAAATTATTTTTCAAACTTACTTTTTATCACATTATATCATTTATTTTTCATTTATAAAATATTTTTTTTTATTATTGTTTGTTTTTTCAACTTATGTTATTATTAATAATGTATATAATAAATATTAGGAGGTTTTTTTATATGAATTTTAGTCAATGGGATGGATTTAAAAAAGGTGATTGGCAAAAAGAAATAAATGTACGTAACTTTATACAAACAAACTATACTCCATATACTGGTGATGCAGACTTTCTTGCCACTCCTACTGATAAAACAAAAGATTTATGGGATAGAGTTCTATCTCTTTATAAAGAAGAAAAGCAAAATGGTGGAGTTTTAGATGTAGATACTAAAACAATTTCTGGAATATCTGCATATGATGCTGGATATATTAATAAAAACTTAGAAGAAATTGTTGGTTTACAAACTGACGCTCCTTTAAAAAGAGCCATTCTTCCATATGGCGGTATTAAAATAGTTGAAAAATCTTGCGAAGCTTATGGTTATAAGGTAGATGAAAATGTAGATTATATTTTTAATAATATTCGTAAAACTCATAATGATGGTGTATTCTCGGTTTACACACCTGATGTAAGAGCTGCAAGAAGTTCTCATTTAATTACTGGTCTTCCAGATGGATACGGTCGTGGCAGAATAATTGGTGATTACAGAAGAGTTGCCCTTTACGGTGTAGATGCTCTTATTGAAGAGAAAAAACAGGAATTAGATTCTATTGATGTTGAAAACTTTAGTGAAGATATAATTAAATTAAGAGAAGAAATTCACAGCCAAATTCTTGCATTAGAAGATTTAAAGAAAATGGCTCAAATTTATGGATTTGATATAAGTATTCCAGCTTCAAATGCTAAAGAGGCTATTCAATGGACTTACTTTGCTTATTTAGGTGCAATTAAAGATCAAAATGGTGCTGCCATGAGTATAGGAAGAGTTTCTACTTTCTTAGATATATATATACAAAAAGATTTAGAAAATGGAACTTTAACAGAACAGCTTGCTCAAGAATTAATGGATCATTTTGTTATGAAGTTAAGACTTGTAAGATTTTTAAGAACTCCTGAGTATAATGAATTATTTAGTGGAGACCCAGTTTGGGTTACTGAATCTATTGGTGGTATGGGAATTGATGGAAGAACTTTAGTTACTAAAAATTCTTTCAGAATTTTACACACTTTAGTTAATTTAGGACCTGCTCCTGAACCAAATTTAACTGTTCTTTGGTCTAATAGGTTGCCTAAAGGATTTAAAGATTTTTGTGCCAAACTTTCTATCGCCACTTCTTCTATTCAATATGAAAATGATGATTTATTAAGAAAATATTGGGGAGATGATTATGGAATTGCTTGTTGCGTTTCTGCTATGGAAATAGGTAAACAAATGCAATTCTTCGGTGCAAGAGCAAACCTTGCTAAAACTTTACTTTATGCTATAAATGGTGGTAAAGATGAATTAAGCAGAAAACAAATTACTCCTGAATTTGAACCAATAAGAAGTAAATATTTAGATTATGATGAAGTTTGTAAAAAGTTTGATAATATGATGGATTATGTTGCAAAAATATATATTAAAGCACTAAATGCTATTCATTATATGCATGATAAATATTCTTATGAAGCTTTAGAAATGGCTTTACATGATAAAAACGTATTAAGAACTATGGCATGTGGTATAGCTGGATTATCTGTTGTTGCTGATTCTCTTAGTGCTATTAAATATGCTAAAGTTGAAGTAATTAGAAATGAAGATGGTTTAGCTGTTGATTATAAAATTGAAGGTGACTATCCAAAATTTGGTAATGATGATGATAGAGTTGATGATATTGCTGTTGAAATTGTAAAAAAATTCTTAGTTAAATTACAAAAACAATGTACCTATAGAAATTCTAAAGTTACTCTTTCAATTCTTACTATAACATCTAATGTTGTTTATGGTAAAGCTACTGGAAATACTCCTGATGGTAGACGTGCTGGTGCTCCATTTGGTCCTGGTGCAAACCCATTACATGGAAGAGATTCTAATGGTGCTCTTGCTGTTATGAATTCTATTGCAAAACTTCCATATCAATATTCTGAAGATGGAATTTCATTTACATTTTCAATTTCTCCTAGTACATTAGGAAAAACTGATGATTCAAAAGTTGATAACTTAGTTAATATGTTGGATGGTTACTTTATACAAGATGCTCACCATATTAATGTAAATGTTTTTGATAGAGCTTTACTTGAAGATGCAATGGAACATCCTGAAAAATATCCTCAACTTACTGTTCGTGTTTCTGGATATGCTGTACACTTTACAAAACTAACTAGAGAACAACAATTAGATGTTATTAATAGAACTATTCATGAAAGAATTTAAAGGAGGATTTGTTAGTTTTTATTTAATATAAAGATAGTACTTCGAAGATTAAACGGACTGCCTTCGGCAGTTCTTACAAGGAATAATATAAATTAGATAAAAATTAGCAATGGTAATAATGGAAAATTTTGATAAAAATATAATGGCAAGAATTCATTCGATTGAATCATTTGGAACAGTAGATGGACCTGGAATTAGGTTTGTAGTATTTATGCAAGGATGTAATTTAAGATGTAAATATTGTCACAATAGGGATACTTGGGATTTAGCTTCACGGAAAAATTGTTACTTTAGATGAAATCTTTAATAAAATAATGAGATTTAAACATTATTTTATTACCTCAAATGGAGGAGTTACAATTTCTGGAGGAGAACCTCTATTACAAACTAAATTCTTAATAAACTTATTTAAAAAATTAAAAAAAGAAAACATACACACTGCAATAGACACATCTGGAATGTTTCCATTAACTGACGATATAAAAGAACTTATATCTCTTACAGATTTATTTTTATTAGATATAAAGCATATTGATTCTAAGAAATGTGAAGAATTAGTTGGCTTTTCTAATGAAAAAGAATTAGAATTTGCTAAATATTTAAGTGATAATAATAATAAAATATGGATAAGGCAAGTATTAATACCTGGAATTACAGATGATACTGGGGATTTAATTAAATTACGAAATTTTATAACATCTAAAATATTAGGGATTTTATTTATAAAATCTTTAAAAAATGTTGAAAATGTTGAAATACTTCCTTATCATGATTTAGGTAAATTTAAATGGGAAAATTTAGGTTTTTCATATGATTTACAAAATATAAGACCTGCAACATCTGAAGATGTAAATAAAGCAAAAAAGCTACTAGAAATCTGATTTTTAGTAGCTTTTTTTGCTTTATTTGACTTTTTGTATATTTTATGCTATAATTTGTATATAAAAAGTATATTTATTTAAAGGAGGAATTATTATGGGATTAATGAATAATATTCGTGAATTTTTTTCGGGTTCAAAAAACACTCCAACATCACAGCCACAAATAGATGAAGAATATGAAAAATCAAAATTAGCTAACAGTATACTTAATTCAATAGATAGAATAAAAAGAATAAATAGTTTTGATAGCAGTATTTGGAATTTATCAAATACTTCTAGTTATGACTTAAGGCAAAAGAGTTTAAATGAGCTAAAAGAGCTTAATTCTAATTTAGCAAATAGGCTTTCAGAACTTGAAAGACAAAATCAAAGAAGAGATTCAAACAGAGAATCCCTTGAAGCTTCTAAATGGACAGGGCAAAAGCCTAAAAATATGAGTGACCATGATTTTGATAGATGGCAAAGATAATTGTTAGATAAGTAATATAGACGCTGTAATTAAAATAGTGTCTATATTATGTTATATTCTTTCATAATGTGTCCATATACTAATTATTTTTATTATTTTTTCACTTTCTAGTACTTGATAAATTAACCTGTGTTGTACATTTATTCTTCTTGAATTTGCCCCTTGTAAATCCCCTACTAGTTTTTCATATGGTGGTGGATTTTTATATGGATTTTCTTTAATAATTTCAATTAGACTTTTTACTTTATCACTTAATCCAACAGATTTAATTTTGGGTATATCTTTTATTACATTTTTTCTATATACTATTTTGTACACTACCATTCCACCTCATTTTCGTCTACACAGTCTTCTACAGATTCTTTTAAAGCTTTTATTATATCATCCTTTAAGCCTGGAACAGACGAAATGTATAATGTTTCCATTATATTATTATAATCTTCTTCTGAAATTACAACAGCATTTCCGTTTTTCGTAGAAATATTTATTGGTTCATTATATTTTATAGTTTGTTCTAATAATTCATATATATCTTTTCTAAAGTTAGTTATATTTATATTTGTCATAGTATAACACCCCCATATCTTTATTATAGCGTACGTTTTAACGTGTGTCAATATGTTTATAGTTTTATTATATTATTTTTTCTTAAAGATATTCTATATTTTTATTTATATCTTCTAATAAAATGAGGAAAGCCCCCACATCGTGCAGTGCACAACGTAGGAGCTTCTTTGGATTTTCAGCTTAATTGTCAATGTATTCGCCATTCTCGCCTATGTGCAACTCTTTAAATACCAATTTTTCAATGCGACATTTAACAATGAAATTAAATATTGTTACACACACCATCTCGAGCATAAGTTTAGCGATAAAACTCAACCAGGTATGACCTTGATATGATAAAAAAATCATTATAAGCATTACTTCTGTAACGCTTAGTAAGTACACAAACCTATCTCCCTTTGTTGAGAGCCAAACTTCCAGCTTTTTTAACCGCTCCTTGCTCATACTCATGAGCACCTCCTTCTGTTTTTATTTTTGTCAAGAATAATATAAATTCTTACTACTATTATAGCATATTGGGCTATTACTTTCAATAATATTGTAATATCATGTTACCTTTTAACCAAACAACACTTTGAATTTATAATTCAAAGTGTTGTTTGGTTTTATTTTTTCTTTTTGTTTTCTCCATAATATGCTTTTAAATACATTTCTTTTATTTCGCTCATTAGTGGTAAACGTGGATTTGCTCCTGTACATTGATCATCAAATGCTTGCTCTACCATTTCATCTAATCTATCTAAAAAGTCTTTTTCATCTACTCCATAGTCTTTTATTGTTTTCTTTATACCTATTTTTTCTTTTAATTCATCTATTTTTTTGATTAGATTTTCTAATGCTTCTTCATCTGTTTTTCCGCTACAACCTAATTCTCTTGCAACTGTTGCATATCTTTGTAATGTATGTGGATGGTCATATTGTGGGAATGTTCCCATTTTTGTTGGAACTTCGCTACTGTTGAATCTTAATACTTCATCTATCATTAATGCATTTGCGATTCCATGTGGTATATGATGGAATGCTCCTAATTTATGTGCCATAGAGTGGCACACTCCTAAGAATGCATTTGCAAATGCCATACCTGCCATTGTTGCTGCATTTGCCATTTTCTCTCTTGCTTCTGGATCATTGGCTCCATTGTCATATGCTCTTGGTAAATATTCAAATATATTTTTTAAAGATTCTTTTGCTAATCCATCTGTATAATCTGTTGCCATCATTGAGGCTATAGCTTCTAAATCATGTGTTACTGCATCTATACCTGAAGCTGATGTTAAACCTTTTGGTGCATTCATCATATTATCACAATCTACTATTGCCATTTTTGGCATTAATTCATAGTCTGCTAAAGGATATTTTATTCCTGTTTTTTCGTCTGTTATAACTGCAAATGGTGTAACTTCTGAACCTGTACCACTTGATGTAGGAATTGCTATAAAGTATGCTTTTTCTCCCATTTTAGGGAATGTGTATACTCTTTTTCTAATATCCATAAATCTCATAGCCATATCTAAGAAATCTACTTCTGGATGTTCATACATTACCCACATAATTTTTCCTGCATCCATTGCAGATCCACCACCAAGTGCTATAATTGCATCTGGTTTAAATTGATTCATTGCTTTTGTTCCTTCTATTGCACAACCAAGTGTTGGGTCAGGTGCAACATTTGAAAATGTTGTATGAGCAATTCCAAGTTCATCTAATTTATCTGTTATTGGTTTTGTATAACCATTTTCAAATAAGAAACTATCTGTAACTATAAATACTCTTTTTTTATCCATTACATACTTTAATTCCTCTAAAGCAACTGGTAAGCAACCTCTTTTTATATATACCTTTTCAGGTGCTCTAAACCATAGCATATTATTTCTCCTTTCAGCTACTGTTTTAATATTTAATAAATGTTTTATTCCTACGTTTTCTGATACTGAGTTTCCACCCCATGAACCACATCCAAGTGTTAAAGATGGTGCTAGTTTAAAGTTATATAAATCTCCTATTCCTCCTTGAGAAGATGGTGTATTTACTAATACTCTACATGTTCTCATAGTATGATAGAATTTTTCCATTTTTTCTTTTTCTGTAATTGTATTTATATATAATGATGAAGTATGTCCTAAACCACCATCATCAATTAAGTGGCTTGCTTTATCAAGAGCATCATCAAAATTCTTAGCTTTGTACATACCTAAAACTGGTGATAATTTTTCATGTGCAAATTCTTCAGAGATATCAACACTATCTACTTCTCCAATTATTATTTTTGTACTTTCAGGAACTTCTACACCTGCTAAAGCTGCAATTTTATGAGCACTTTGTCCAACTATTTTAGCATTTAAAGCTCCATCTATAAGAATTGTTTTTCTTACTTTTTCTGTTTCTTTTGCATTTAAGAAATAACATCCTCTTTTTATAAATTCTTCTTTTACTTTATTATATATAGAATTTAAAACAATAACTGATTGTTCAGATGCACAAATCATACCATTATCAAATGTTTTTGAATGGATAATTGAATTTACTGCAAGCACTATATCTGCACTTTCATCAATTATAGCTGGTGTATTTCCAGGTCCAACTCCTAAAGCTGGTTTACCGCTTGAATATGCAGCTTTTACCATTCCAGGTCCACCTGTTGCTAAAATTATATCTGATGATTTCATTAACATATTTGTAAGGTCTAATGATGGAACATCTATCCATGCAATTATACCTTCTGGAGCACCTGCTTTAACTGCTGCTTCTAATACAATTTTTGCAGCTTCTATTGTAGAGTTTTTAGCTCTTGGGTGTGGGCTTATTATAATTCCATTTCTTGTTTTTAATGAAATTAAAGTTTTGTAAATTGCTGTTGATGTAGGATTTGTTGTTGGTATAACTGCTCCAACTACTCCTATTGGTTCTGCAACTTTCGTAATTCCATAAGCTTTGTCTTCTTCTATTACACCACATGTTTTTTCATTTTTGTATTTGTTATAAATGTATTCTGCAGCATAATTGTTTTTTATAATTTTGTCTTCAACAATTCCCATTCCTGTTTCTTCAACTGCCATTTTTGCAAGTGGTATTCTCGCTTTATTAGCTGCAATACTTGCTGCTAAAAATATTTTGTCTACTTGCTCTTGTGAAAATGTACCAAATTTTTTTTGTGCCTCCCTTACTTTGTTAATAGTTTTTTCTAAGCTTTCTACACTGTCTACAACATCATACTTTTTGCTCATTTTTTCTCCTCCTTAATATTTAATTTATATAATTATTTTTCTTTTGCTTGTTTTTAATTGTTTATTATGAGTTTTTTACACACTCGATAAGAGTATAACACCTTTTTGCTTCTACTTCAAGCATTTTAGTAAAAATAAAAATGTGAAATTATT
>ERZ777305.2645-NODE-2645-length-14620-cov-3.030347_pt1 | contig 14620 bp, 11 predicted proteins | sample MGYA00374965_ERZ777305 | MGnify/ENA primary metagenome ERZ777305 (study PRJEB29328, sample SAMD00013331) | mouse gut metagenome | study: EMG produced TPA metagenomics assembly of the Metagenome analysis of fecal microbiota from mouse which was promoted... | reverse complement strand
GGACAGATCGTATATCGTCTATGTGACGGCAAGCATCCAGGAGGACACGGATCTTGGGCGGCTGATGCATGACTTCCACTGTAAACATGCTGACGAGATGTATAGCAAAGTGTTGGCGGACCGGGTCCGCGCACTGAAAGAAACGCCGAAGGGAGTTGACAATATGTGCCGTGAATTGGAAGAGCTTTATCTCTATGGAGAAAAAATGAAAGTGTATCATTATGTGATCGTACTGCTGGTTAATGTGGGATTCTTTTTGCTGACAGATTCAAAAACCAGCTTATTGGTGTCAATTTTTACAGTAATACTTGCCTGTATGGCGGCAGGGAAAAAATATTTTCTGCTATCAAAGCTAAGTGCAATAGTGGGATTTATCACAACCATTTTCAGTGTGGGAGTTTCAATAATGATTGCGGGAAATGCCTATCGGGTTTATGATTATATCTGGAACCTTGATAGAACGCCGTTTACTATGTTTCTGGTGAAATTAAATGATTTTTTGAATGGAAGAATTCGTATTTTGGTGGAAAACGACACTTTTGAAGGTACAATACAAACATGGCGGTTGTTTTCCAGACCGGAAAATAACCGTTACTTTGATATGGGATGGATCAGGCTTTTTTACTGGTACGGAATTATTCCTGCCGGTTTGCTTTTAGCAATATTATTATGGATCATGATTTATCTCTATAAAGAGAAAAATTATATGGCAATTATGCTGACTGCATCTTTTGCTCTGTACACAGTAATAGAAGCGCATGGGATCTCTGTATATCTGGCAAGAAATTATGTATTTTTTCTTCTTGGGGAATACTGGTGGCAGGCTTTTTTCAGGGAAAAAGGGCGTTTGCAGGGGAAATTGCGGAAATGAGGAATTGCATGAAGGAAGAATTAATATATTGTCCTATTCTGAAAACCAATATAAATGTTACATCTATAGAAGAGGCGCTTGCATATATTGATGCACACCTGGATCAGCTTCGCGGCGATTATATATGTGTCTCCAATGTGCATACCACAGTAATGGCATTTCATGATGAGAATTATCGTAAGGTACAGAATCAGGCTGCTATGGCACTTCCTGACGGGAAACCTTTGGCGATTGTCAGCCGGATGAGAGGATTTAGGAATGCAAAACGGGTGCCGGGGCCGGATCTCATGCCTGAAGTTTTCAAACTTTCCGAAATAAAAGGATATACACATTTTTTTTATGGCAGCAGAAAGGAGACATTGGACAAATTAAAAGAAAATCTGCTGAAAAGATATCCCAAGCTTAAAATATCCGGGATGTATGCACCACCATTTAAGGAATTGTCAGAAAAGGAAGATCAGGAGGTCATTCAAAGTATAAATGCGACTCATGCGGATTTTATATGGGTAGGGCTTGGGGCGCCTAAACAGGAATTTTGGATGGCGAAGCATAAAGGAAAGGTATGCGGGCTGATGCTTGGAGTGGGAGCAGGATTTGACTTTCATGCAGGAACAGTAAAACGGGCGCCAAGATGGATGCAGGAATGGTGCCTGGAGTGGCTGTATCGTATTATGCAGGATCCTAAGCGATTGCTCAGGCGCTATGCCAGTACCAACTTTGCATTTGTATTTCATGCATTAAAAGAGCACGGAAAAGAAAAGAAAAAGATTAGAAATCAATATTTGCGAATTGCGCAGATTGGCCATAAACGAATTCCCTCAAGGGAAGGCGGCGTTGAAATTGTAGTGGAAGAACTTTCTGTCCGTTATGTGAAAAAGGGATGTGTAGTAGACGCATATAATCGCTCAGGATATCATGTATCGGGAAAGGAATATGATACAAAAAGAAGCCGGCATTATAAAGGAATACGCATTTTAACCATACCTACTTTCCGAAGTGGAAAGTTGAATGCAATTGTTTATTCCTTTCTGGCTACACTGCGTGCGATGTTTGGCGGGTATGATATTTATCATTATCATGCAGAAGGGCCTTGTGCAATGTTGTGGATTCCCAGAATTCTTAGAAAAAATATTGTGGTAACAATTCATGGGCTGGACTGGCAGAGGGCGAAATGGGGGAATTTTGCTTCAAGGGTGCTTAAGTTTGGGGAGAAAATGGCAGTTGAATATGCGGATCAGATTATCGTTTTATCCCGAAATATTCAGGAATATTTTATGGAAACTTATGGAAGAGAGACGTTGTTTATTCCTAATGGCATCAACAAGCCGAATCTAATGGAAGCAAAAGAAATTACAGAAAAATGGGACCTTAAAAAAGATGAGTACGTTCTTTTTCTGGCACGTATCGTACCGGAAAAAGGAATCCATTATCTTTTGGAAGCATTTTCACGCATAGATACTGATAAAAAGCTGGTAATCGCTGGGGGCAGCAGCCATTCCAACGAGTATATGAATAAGATCTCAGAGATGGCGGATCGGGACTCAAGGGTGGTTATGACGCATTTTGTACAGGGAAGAAAACTGGAAGAATTATATTCTAATGCCTATTTGTTTGTGCTTCCAAGTGATGTGGAAGGAATGTCTGTGAGTCTTTTGGAGGCTATGAGCTATGGAAACTGCTGCGTGGTCAGTGATATTCCGGAAAATATGGAAGTGGTAGATGAAAAAGCAGTCAGCTTTCGACAGGGAGATGTAGATGATTTACAGAGAGTTTTGGAAAGATTGATTGCAAACCCGAAAGAGGTAGAAGGATATAAGGCTGAAAGTCAGAAATATATTTGTGAAAAGTATAACTGGGATAAGGTAGTTGAGGAGACATTGGCTGCCTATGCTGATGTAATAAACAGTAAAACGAGAAAGCATTAAAGATAGAGGATTAAATGGATAGAAATCATGAAAATATTAATGGTAAATAAGTTTTTACACCCTAATGGAGGCTCTGAAACTTATATTTTTAAGCTTGGAAATGAGCTGAAAAGGCAGGGGCATGAAGTAGAGTATTTCGATATGGATTTTCATACAGGTAAACTGCAAAAGCTTTTGTATCCGCTGAAAATTATCTATTCTGGTGAGGCAGCTAAAAAGATGCGAAAGGTCTTAGAGGCTTTTAAGCCTGATGTGGTGCATCTGAATAATTTTAATTTCCAGCTTACACCTTCTATTATTTATGCAGTAAAAAAGTATGAAAGAAAGTGCAAAAAGAAAATAAAGCTGGTATACACAGCTCATGATTCTCAGTTGGTTTGTCCCAATCATTTGATGCAGAATCCGGTTACTCTTGCATGCTGTGATGCCTGCCTGAAGCATGGAGCATTTCAATGTGCCAGAAGAAAGTGTATTCATGGCTCAAGAATTAAAAGTTTATTGGGATCTTTTGAGATGGTGATTTATAAGAAATTAAGAACCTACCAAAACCTGGATACGATCATATGCCCCAGTCAATTTTTAAAAGAAAAACTGGATACAGATTCTGTTTTGTGCAAAAAAACCATAGTACTGCGTAATTTTGTGGATCAGAGAATTCGGCCGGAGCTGATTCCCAAACAGAATTATGTTTTATACTTTGGAAGATTTTCTCAAGAAAAAGGAATTAACACGTTGCTGACGGTCTGCCGGGAGCTTTCAGATATATCTTTTCATTTTGCAGGAAGTGGACCAATGGAAGAGGAGATTAATAAAATATCTAATATAAAGCTGTGCGGATTTCTTGAAGGAGATGCACTCTTTAGGGAAATTGCAGGAGCAAGATTTGTTGTTTTTCCGTCAGAATGCTATGAAAACTGCCCATTTGCCGTAATGGAAGCACAGATGTGCCATACGCCGGTGCTTGGTTCTGATTTGGGAGGTATACCAGAGCTGATAGAAGAGGGTGTAACAGGAGAATTATTTGAAAGCAGGAATGTTTCTCTTTTGACTCAAAAGATAAAATCCTTGTGGGAGCAGCCGGACAGGACTGAGAGGTATAGCGGGAATTGTAAGAATGTTAAGTTTGATTGTGTGGAAGAATATACGAAAAAGCTTTTAAAATTATATGCGTATTAGAGAGGAATATTAGATTATGGCAAAAAGAACATTGTATGGTACGGCAATTGTCACTTACCGGTGTAATGCAAGGTGTAATATGTGCGACTGCTTTAAAGATCCATCTAAGCCCAGTGAAGAAATTACTTTAGAGGACATTAAAAAGCTGCCGGAGATGGCATTCACTAATATAACAGGTGGAGAGCCTTTTGTAAGACAGGATATTCCCGATATTGTAAGAGAACTATATAAAAAGAGCAACCGGATTGTTATTTCTACTAATGGATATTTTACAGACCGGATTATTGCTCTGTGCAAAGAATTTCCCAAAGTAGGTATTCGAATTAGTATTGAGGGACTTAAGGAAACCAATGACAAAATAAGGGGAATTCCGGACGGGTTTAACAGGGGATATAAGACTTTAAAAACCCTGGTGGAAATGGGACATCCTGATGTTGGCTTTGGCATGACAGTGCAGGATATGAACTGCGAAGATCTGGTGCCTCTTTATAACATTGCCAATGATATGGGAATGGAGTTTGCTACCGCCACACTTCATAATTCTTTTTATTTTAGGAAGACGGACAACAAAATTGATGATAAGATGAAAGTGGCACAAAATTTTGAAAAGTTGATTAACGAACTTTTGAAGAGTAATTCACCTAAGAAATGGTTCCGGGCATATTTTAATCATGGACTGATCAATTATATTTATGGAAATAAGCGGCTTTTGCCCTGTGATATGTCAAAGAATGCTTTCTTTATTGATCCTTTTTGTGATGTGATTCCCTGTAATGGTATGGAAAAAAAGGCAGTTATGGGAAACCTGCGGCAGCAGTCATGGGAGGAACTTTGGAATTCCGACCAGGCCAAAAGGGTTCGTGAGTGCACGAAAAAGTGTGACAGAAACTGCTGGATGATAGGCAGTGCATCGCCGGCTATGCATAAGTATATCTGGGTGCCTGGATGGTGGGTGATTAAGCATAAGTTTTTGAAGGGTGGAAAGTACAATTTAAAGGAAAATAAGTTTATTTAATTTATAAGCCGGAAAGAGGTATTTTAATGAAGCAGCAAAAGGATATAATTTCTATATTGATAAAGATAGCATTTGCTGTGATATTCTTTTTTATATGGGGAATTCTTATTTTTTATCCAAACAAATTATCTCCTCAATTTATCATTCCCAACGGATGTATTTTTTTAGTGATATTATCAGGCATTATAGTAAGCATGAAATGGCTTCCGCTAAAAAATAGAAATAAGATATGGAATGAGAAGGTATGCCTGGCTGCAGCATCGGTTTGTCTGTTAGGATTAGAGTTGTTTATTTCATGGAATATTATTTTCAGAACGTCATGGGATCCTGGAGCTGTCTGGTATGGTTCCCATTATGTTGCATTAAATGATATAAATGGTATAAATACTATGTCAGAATATTTTTCTATTTATCCCAACAACCTGCTATTGGTATTTTTGTATTCTTCACTGTTAAAATTAAATCTGCTGGCAGGAGAAATTATATCTAACGGAATTCTGCTTTTGGTTATATTTCAATGTGTCATTTTAACATTGACAGGAATAATGGTATTTTGGTGTGCAAAGCATTATGTCAGTACAAAAGCGGCATGGTGTGTATATTTTTTATATGCGGTAATGGCTGGACTGTCAGGGTGGATTGTGATTCCTTATTCGGATGGCACAGGGATAATATTTCCGGTCTGTCTGCTTGCTTTATATTTAAAAATAAAAGAGACGAATAATACAGGAAAGCAGTATATACTTCTTTTCATAATGATGGGTATGGGTGTGATTGGTTATCAAATAAAACCTACATCAGTGATTATTTTGATTGCAGCTGCTGCCGTAGAGTTTGTTAACTGGATGCAGGTTTGTATAAGGGAAAAACGGTTTGTGCTATCTGTGAAAATTGCGTGTAGTATATTTATTTCATTAGCAGCATTTATATTGACTTTGCAGGGGAGTTCCCTGCTGGTTGACAGTATGCATTTTAACGTTGATCCTGAAAGGGAATTAGGCTGGCAGCATCATTTGATGCTTGGGGCGAATACGAAGACCAGTGGTGGATTTAGTGAGGAAGATCTTGCGTATTCTTCCGGGTTTGATGATAAGAAAACGAAGAATGCAGAGGAACTTAACGTTTTCAAGAAAAGAATGCAGGAGATGGGGGTAAAAGGATATTGGGAATTATCGCTTCGGAAAGCAGCCAGAAGTTACCTGAACGGCACATTTGGATGGGGTGGAGGCAGTAGTTTTTATACAGAAATATATCCGGAAAGAAGTAATCCCTTTTGCTCGCTTTTGCGTTCATGGTATTATGATAATGAGGAGAATACTCTGTACCGGTACCATGCTTTTATCAGACAGATTATTTGGTTTTTTATTTTAGCATTGATTCCATTTGTGGCTATAACAAAACGTAAGTATTCTGCTGTAGAAAAAGTACTTATGGTTTCTTTTATAGGTTTGGTATTATACCTGCAGCTTTTTGAATCACATTCCAGATATTTATTTGTTTTTATACCTGTGTTTTGTATTTTGGCAATTCAGGGATATGAAACTTTAGCTGAAATAGTTAGAGGGAAATTTAAGAGTCATGAATATACTAATGCTGGTTAATTGGAAAATAGAATATACGGAAAAAGTTCCGGAAAACAAACAGCCGCCGGATTATTATGTACCAGGGCATCCCTACTGGTTTTTTAAGTATTTTAAAAAGGCGGATAAGATACATGTAGATGTGGTAGATATACGTTCTTTTTCCACATTGGAGAAATTTGAACAACATACACTGCGTTTTTATGTATGGCAGACACTAAAATGTATTCCCAAACTGAAGAAATATGATGTGATATTATCTCATGGCATGCAGAGTGGAATTGTGCTTTGTCTGTGGAGACGCTTGTTTGGAAAAGGCAGGTATAAGCATATTGTGTTTGATATTGGGGCTTTTAACAGCGGCAGAGAAGAGGGAAGAGCCCTAAAGCTGATGCAGTTTGCCAGCAAGTCACTGGACGGTGTGATTTACCATACGGAAATCCAGAAAGAGTATTATGCAAAATGCCATCCGTGGCTTGGAAATAAAGCTGAATTTATTTCGTTTGGTACAGATTCGGAATACTTTGCAAGGCAGAGAAAATCAGAAGAAAGAGATACAAAGAAGAAGGATATAGAGGAAAAAAAAGCAGGACGTCAACGTTACATTTTATGCATTGGACATAACAAAAGAGATTGGAATACATTAATTAAGGCATATGGAGAAATTAAAACCGAGATAAATCTGCGGTTGATTGGAAACGGAGAAATAAAGACAGAAAATCCTCAAATAGAAGTGCTTGACAGGGTAGATGTTACTGAATTAAAAGATCAGATTGAAAATGCATATTTTTGTGTGCTGCCATTAAAGTCATTCCGTTATTCTTATGGACAGATGACGCTGCTGCAACAGATGGCTATGGGAAAAGCAGTTATTGTGGCAGATGTACCCAGTGTCAGTGCTTATTTAAGAGAAGGTGCTATGTTGTATTATGAGCCGGAAAATAAGGAAATGCTTAAAGAAAAAATGCAGCAGCTGATAGAAGAGCCTGAATTGTGTGAAAAGCTGGGCAGAGAGGCGGAACATGTAGTGCGGACAAAATTCAATGAAAAAAATATGGCACTTGAAATAGAGAAAATGATTGAAAAATATTGTGGAGGACATAATGAGACCTGAAATATCCATAATTGTTCCTGTATATAATGTGGAAAAATTTCTGATGCGTTGTGTAGAATCGTTAAGAAATCAAATTCTGCAGGAACTGGAAATTATTTTGGTAGATGATGGTTCCACGGACGAAAGCGGTAAAATTTGTGATGATCTGGAAAGGAAAGACCAGAGAATCAGAGTGATTCACAAACAAAATGAGGGGCAGGGGATTGCCCGAAACAGTGGAATAGAAATTGCGGAAGGAAAATATGCTGCTTTTGTGGATGCTGATGATTATATTGAAGCGGAAACGTATCAATATGTGGTGTCTCAGATGGAAGACTGTAAGGCAGATGTGGGATGCTTCGGATATACTCATGACAATTCCGAAGGAAACAGTATATATCAATCCAAAATTAAAGACAGCATTTATTTTGAAGAAAAGGTAAAAAAAGAATTTGCTTTGCATTTTTTTGGAGATGATCCTATGGAGGATGATATGCGCGGTGTTTCAGCCTGTATGTCAGTTTACCGTATGGAATTAATTAAGAAGCATAAGATCCGATTTCCCTCTGAAAGAAAAGTTTTAAGTGAGGATACTTTATTCAATTTAGAATTTTGCCGGTTTGCAGAAACGGCAGTTTCCTGCAGCAGGGTTTTTTATCATTATTGTTTGCAGCAGAATTCTTTTTCCAGAGGATACTCAAAAGAGCGATTGGGAAAGACTGCAGAATTTATGGTAATACTTTCTGGCTATGCAGAAGAGTTTGGAATTAAAGAACAGACTAAGAATCGTATTAAAATGGTGCTTTGGATTAGCTTGCTTGATGCAGTAAAACAGGAAGTAAATTATGCAAAGAGGTGTGAGTATTGGAGACTACGGGCATCTATAAAGGAAATCTGCACCAGGGAATATGTTTTAAAACTGCTGAAAACTTTTTCAGTAAAAGGACTTAACAAAAAGCAGAAAATATTTTTTTTCTGTATGAAGTATAAACAATATTTTTGTCTTATAATGTTGTCGTATTTACGGAACAGGCAAGGTTTACAAAGTTAAAGTTGACTGATACAATTATATGCGTGTAATGATATGTAAATGAGGAAAGGCTGAAAGGAAAATACTTTCAACCTCCCGGATTTTGTGTTCGGTAAAGCGGGCAGATGGGAGCAAATGATGAAAAATCCGCCGTTGATCAGCGTGATCATGTCTGTTTATAACGAAGAACAGTATGTAGAAAAATCTATACGCAGTATTTTAAAGCAGACAGAGCAAGACTTTGAGATTATTATATTTGACGACTGTTCTTCGGATGCTACACCAGATTTGATAGAAAGCATACAGGATGCCCGAATCAGACTTTATAGAAACACAGAAAACTGTGGATTAACCAGGAATTTGAACAAGGGTTTAAAGCTGGCAGAAGGGAAATATATTGCCAGAATGGATGGAGATGATTTTTCACTTCCTGCCCGCTTTGAAAAACAGGTTAAATATTTGGAAGAGAATCAGGATGTAATGCTAATCAGTTGCTGGACGCAAAACTTTGGAGCTTCTTTTTTATATGCAAAGCTAAAAGAAAATTGTCAGGAATTGAAATCCAGAATGTTGGTCAGGCCGGTGTTTGCACATCCCGGTTTTATGATGAGAAGAGAGCTGATTGAAAAGGGATATTATTATGACGAAGCTTTTCAGACAGCGCAGGATTATGATTTTGCCGCGAGAGTGGCAGAAAAATTTCAGATTGGAATGGTGCAGGAGGTTTTATTGTATTATCGAGTGCACGATAAGCAGATTTCTAATTTGGCAGGAACAGAGCAGTTTAACAATGCAGATAAGGTAAGAGAAAGACTTTGGAAGCAGGCAGGGGTATCTTTGACGACAGAGGAAAAAAAGGAAGTTCAAAATTGGGCAAGGGAAATATGTCCTGACAATATTGCTCAATATAAGAATGCCGGTTATTTAATTGATAAATTGCTGGAAGCAAACAAGCATAGTTTATGTTATCCACAGGATGTGCTTGATGCGACAATGAAAAGACTTTTATATATCTGGCTGATTCATTCAAAACGCGTAGATTATCTGCTTGCTTTTCCTAAAGTATGCAGATATCAATGGAAGAATATGCTGCTATTTATAAGAGAAATTATAAGAATTTTGAAGGAAAAAATTATGAGCAGAGGTGAGCGGAAATATGCATCAGCTATCATTAAAACAGAGAATTTATAGAAAGATCTGTTATCTATTTGGCAGGTTGCTGCCTGATGCAGTATATCTTAAAATGATGTATCAGGTTAATATGGGGAAAAAACTAAATTTAAAGAATCCAGTGACTTATAATGAGAAATTAAACTGGCTGAAACTTTATGACAGAAAGACTATTTATACAAAAATGGCAGATAAGTATGAGGTACGTGATATTGTCAGCCGAAAATTGGGAGAAGAATTTTTGATTCCCTTACTGGGGGTATGGGAAAAAGCGGAGGATATTGATTTTTCCAGTCTGCCGAAACAATTTGTATTAAAATGCACTCATGATTCAGAAAGTGTTGTTATTTGCAAGGACAAGAGGGAGTTTGACCAGGAAAAAGCTATAAAAAAGCTTTCTGAGGCCCTGAAAAAAAACTACTATTATTATAGCAGGGAATGGACTTATAAAAATATTAAGCCCAGAATAATAGCAGAAAAATATATGGAAGACAGTATTGACGGGGAATTAAGAGATTACAAGTTTTTTTGTTTTGACGGCATTCCCAAGGCATTATTTGTGGCGACGGATCGTGGAATTGGTGAAACAAAGTTTGATTATTTTGATCTAAATTTCAAACACCTGGATTTAGTTCAGCATTATCCAAATGCGGCGCAGCCAATAAGAAAACCGGCAAATTTTGACCGGATGTTGGAATTTTCGAAAATATTGTCTGCGGGAATTCCTCACGTGAGAGTGGATTTTTATGAAGTTGACGGCAAACTGTATTTTGGAGAATTGACATTTTACCATTTTGGAGGATATATGCCATTTGAACCTGAAAGCTGGGATTATGTTTTTGGGGAATGGCTAAAAATCCGATAGCTTTCTGATTGTGGGGAAAAAGAAAAAATGATTATTGTAGAAGTGTGCGGCGGACTGGGAAATCAGATGTTCCAATACGCATTATACATTAAGTTAAAAGAAATGGGAAAAGACGTTAGGCTGGACTTATCGAGCTATAAAAAAGGAAATTCCATGCGGAGATTTGAATTAGATATATTTAAAATAGATTATCGGGAAGCTGATTTAAAACAAATCAGGAAATATAAAAAACCCGATGTATGGAAGAGACTTTCTCCAGTTCCATTAAAAGAAAAAATTTACATGGAAAATCTGGATGAAGGGTATCAGCCGGCAATTTTTTCTTTTGAAGATATTTATCTTAGTGGTTATTGGCAGTGTGAACGGTATTTTGCAGATATAAGAGAGCTTCTTTTAAAGAAATTTTCATTTTCAATTGAAGAAACTTTAGTAAACAAAGAGATTTTTTCCAAAATAAAAATGTCTCAATCGGTGAGCATTCATGTGCGCAGAGGAGATTACTTAGATAATCAGAATATAGGGGCATATGGAAACATATGCACACTGAACTATTACAATAATGCAGTTTCTTATATGAGAAAAAAAGTAAAAGATGCAGTATTTTTTTTGTTTACAGATGATATAGACTGGGTGAAGAAATTTATTTACAATGAAGGAATGATTGTCGTAGATTGTAATACGGGAAAAAAGAATTATCTTGATATGTTTTTTATGAGCCAATGCAAACATAATATCATAGCCAATAGCAGTTTTAGCTGGTGGGGAGCATGGCTAAATCAAAATACTGGAAAAATAGTTATATCACCTAAAAAATGGTTTCAAAATCATGTAGTTGCTGATCAGATATGTCAGAATTTTATTACAGTAGAAAGTTGAGAAGAGATGAAAATAGCATTTATACCCTGGGATGAAAGTATTCATCATAATAATATTTATATTCCTAAATATCAAGGATATGAAGATTCACATGTTTTATTGAAACAGGTCTTTATTCAAAATGGAGATGATATCAATACAATTGATATGTATGACAATCTGGAAGAGGTAGATTTATTTTTATTTTCTATTGTAAATTACCAATGGCTTAACAGGGTAGTTAAGGCGGGGTTGGAGGAAAGATGTGTGTATTGTAGCGGGGAACCTCCGGTAGTCCGCCCTTTAAACTGTCTGGAAGGGTATCAGAAACTGATGAAAATGTTTCCATATATTATGACATTTGATGATGAACTGGTGGATAACAGAAGAATTTTCAAGAGAATTCTTCCATATTATTTTGATGAGAAAACAGGAAGTGTTCCTTTTTCTGAAAGGAAACTTTTGGTGAATATTTCTGGTAACAAACAGTCAGGGCATCCGAAGGAACTTTATAGTGAAAGAGAAAAAATAGTTTCTTTTTTTGAGGAAAGTTATCCAGAGCACATTACATTGTATGGTCCAGGATGGTCTAAAGACAAGCATCCATCTTATTGTGGTTATATTGATGATAAGGCAGATGCTTGTTATGCACATAAATTTGCTTTAGCTCTTGAAAATATGCATGATGTGAGGGGGTATATTACAGAAAAAATTTTTGATTGTTTTGAAATGGGGATTGTTCCGATTTACTGGGGAGCCAGTGATATTAAAGATTATGTGCCGGAAGAGTGTTTTATTGATTACACTAAATTCGCAAATTTAAATGAGCTTGCTGATTATCTGTTTTTTATGAAAGAAGAGGAATATAATGGATATTTAGAAGCCATTCATAAGTTGCTTCAGTCGGACATAGATAAGTCATTCAGTAGTGATATATTTTATGCACAAATAAAAAAAGTATATGAAGCAGAACGGGTAAGGGAATTTTCACTGAATGAAAAGCTGTGTCGGGATATTACAAGAAATGCAAAAAGGGAAATAATAAATAAAAAGAAAGAACGTATTTTATGGGATTTAAAAAAGAAAATCAGGAAAATGATTGGAAAGTGAGATGCATATGAAGATATTATTTGCAGTTCACACATATTACCCTGCTCATAATGGAGTACAGGCAGTGACACAGTATATTGCAGAAGGAATTGCCAAAAAGCATCAGGTTAGCGTAATTACGGAGAAAAGAGAAGGAATTTCGGAACAGGAAAAATACAGGGGGGTTTTTATCCGCCGGATTCAAGTTGAGTTAAGGCATAATCGTTTTTATGGAGATAAAAAGGCTTTTTTCAGGATGATAGAGGAAGAGCAGCCGGACATATTGGTTTGTGTATGCACTCAGTCATGGCCTTATGACTGGACATGCAGGAACCAAAAGGGTATAATGTGTAAAAAGATATTGTACACACATGGATATACAGCTTATATGGAGCATTATCCAATATTGTATGACTTGCTTCACCTAAAACTCAAAGCATTCTTTTATCATATGCATTGGAAAAAATATTATAAAAATGCGCATAAATATATAACTTATTTTGATAAGGTAATTTACTTGTCACAAAATAATATTGCTGCGAAATACGCTGCAGAGCATGGGCTTACCAATGGAATTATAATGGAAAACGCAGTGGAGGATTCTTTTTTTGAAGATTGCGTTTTAGAAGATGATACCCATTTTAAAGCTGACAGAGCGGTGCATTTTATTTATGTTGCTAATTATGATAATAATAAAAATCAGCTAGAACTGATAAATTTATTTGCCCAAGCAGATATTCCGGGGAGCAAACTTACCATGATTGGCGGTCGGGATAATGTATATTATCGCCAGGTATGCCAAAAATATTTGGAGAAATGTAGCCAAAATCCCGGTTTACAGGCCGATATTTTATTTGGACTGTCAAGAGAGGAGATTTGTGAAAAGTTGAGTGAAGCAGATGTTTTTGCGTGCGTCAGCAAACATGAGGAATATCCGCTTATGCTGTGTGAAGCGGCAGCAAAAGGGTTGGCAATCATATCTACGGATATAGGCCATGCGTCGGAAATGCCGGGCTGTATTGTTGCAAAAACATCAAAGGAGTTTGTTTGGCAGATGCAACAACTGCAAAGAGATGCCCAGCTTCGTAAAACATTGGGAATGCGGCTTAGAACATATGCACAGGAACATTGCCGGATTGCAGATAAAGTGAAGCAGTTTGAAGAACTGTTGTATGAGGTAACACAGTCGGAGAAAAAATATGTGGAATAAGTTAAATTATATTTTTAGTGGAAAAGATAAAAGAAAAATTAGTATGCTTCTTGTAATGATTATGATAGGCAGCTTTTTTGAGTTATTGGGAATTACGATTTTTCTCCCCTTTATTGAACTAATCATGGAACCTTCTGCCATACAGCAAAATGAGATGTTGATGTTTATTTATAAGTATATTCATTTTGAAACGACGGAAGGATTTTTGGCATTTCTTGCACTGCTTATAGGTATGGTTTACGTGCTAAAAAATATGTATCTTTCTATTATGCAGAACTCCATCTTAAAATTTTCCTATCGTACAAGAATGAATTTAGCGACAAGATTGTTAGTAACCTATATGAGCGAGCCCTATACATTTCATTTATCTAATAATACTGCAGAGCTTCAGCGTGCGCTGCAGGTTGATGCCAGCCAATTTATGAATTTGTTAAGTTCTACATTACAGCTTATTGCAGAGTTGACGGTGTGCGTGGTATTAGGAGTTTTTTTGTTTGACACCAGTCATTCCATGGCTGTAGTAGTTGGTGGTCTGCTTATAATCTGCGTTGGCGGATATTTGGTTCTTTCAAAGAAAATATCTATTAAATTGGGAGAGCAGAATCAAAGGTATAATGCCAAGTTAATTCAGTGGATCAATCAATCACTTGGCGGAATTAAAGAGGTAAAGGTATTAGAAAGAGAGGATTATTTCGTATCTTCTTATAAAGAAAATTATAAAAAGCTGATTAAGGGTGCACG
>ERZ777305.2643-NODE-2643-length-14631-cov-2.794251_pt1 | contig 14631 bp, 11 predicted proteins | sample MGYA00374965_ERZ777305 | MGnify/ENA primary metagenome ERZ777305 (study PRJEB29328, sample SAMD00013331) | mouse gut metagenome | study: EMG produced TPA metagenomics assembly of the Metagenome analysis of fecal microbiota from mouse which was promoted... | reverse complement strand
GAGGTACAATTACGACCTATGGTTTAGATATGTTTGAGGGAGAAACAGTTTCTTATCCCGTTGATTCAGGCGTATTTTTAATCAGTAAAGCGGTTGGAGAAGTTTCTGAAGATAAACCTTATGTCGATGGATATGTAGAAACCTACGCTCTTTCAGGACATGACGGCTCTAATATTCGTTTGTATCTTGATGGCGATTTTTCTTCTGTATCAGTTCAGATACAAAATCAGGAGTACACCAGTGAAGTAGAATTTTATTCAAAAGATGAGTTCGATGATTACATTGAAATGAATTTTAATCCAGGTGTGCATCCTCCAAGTGTTGCTTATGTTACACCATATAGTGACTTAGGCGTTGCAGGAGATGTGATAATCTGTGATATTCCCAAAGAGATAAGCGGAACAATTCAGACAGGCGGTATGTCACATCCTGTAGATAATATGAAAGGTCAAATCAATTGTCATGGAGGAACGGTTGCAGGATTTACAACAGACTATGTTGTAAACGGCGGAGCAGTAGGTAAAGTAGGAAATAGTTTGGGTGATACATGGCATGTAACAGCGAAAAATGCTTGCGATAATTATGGCGTTACTTGGTATGAATTGTGGGATTCCGATGACGGCGATTATTACGGATGGGTAGATTCTAATTACATTGATTTTTATTAAAAAATAAAGAGCAGTAAATCCGATAAGGGGTTTACTGCTTGTTTTTCATATAGTGAAATTTTATGTATGTGCTTGTAAAGTCCAGAAGAATATGATATAATATAGTTAACAAAAGCTGTGAGGTGATTGTGTGAGCGAGTATAAGCCCATTCCGATAGGAATTGAAGATTTTAAAGAGATAATTGACAAGGATTATTATTTCGTTGATAAGAGTTTGATGATTAAAGAAATTCTGGACAGTGGCGCTAAGATTACTCTTTTTACCCGACCAAGAAGATTCGGCAAAACTCTTAATATGAGTATGCTTAGGCGTTATTTCGAGAAAACTGAAGAAGATAATTTATATTTATTCGATGGACTGAAAATCTCTGAGACAGGGGAGAAATATCGCCAATATATGGGACAGTACCCTGTTATCAGCATTTCTTTAAAAAGTATGAAGCAGTCGAATTATCAAGAGGCTTTTTCAGAATTTAAGAACATGATTTCTAAAGAAGTATGGAGGCATAAAGAATTATTAGTTTCTGACAAACTTATGCCTTTGAGCAGAAAAAAACTTGAAATGATTTGCGATGATACTGCTGATAATGCTGTGTATAATACTGCATTGAAGCTTCTTTCAGATTGCCTTTATGAAGTATATGGGAAAAAGGTGATAGTCCTCATAGACGAGTACGACGTACCGCTGGAAAATGCTTATTTTAATGGATTCTACGACGAAATGATAAATTTGATACGTTCGGTGTTTGAAAGTGTACTTAAAACCAATGATTCACTGGAATTTGGAATTCTTACGGGCTGCCTGCGTATTTCAAAAGAGAGCATTTTTACAGGGCTGAATAACCTGAATGTATATTCTGTTACAGATAATGCTTTTTCTAAGTATTTTGGTTTTACGGAGCAGGAAGTGAAACAGATTACAGATTACTATAACTTATCTGACTGTTTTGATACAATAAAAAACTGGTATGACGGCTATATGTTTGGTGAAACAGAAATTTACAACCCATGGAGTGTACTAAAATATGTGCAATTTTCATTGTTTAATAATAGTCGTCTTCCAGATGCATATTGGGTAAATACAAGTTCAAACAGCATTATTCGTGAGCTTGTTATAAAGAGCGATAGAAAAATCCGTGAAGATATAGAAAAACTTATCAAGGGAGATTCAATTGAAAAGCCTCTTTATCAGGACATCACCTATGTAAATATGAATGTGAAATCCGATTATATATGGAGTTTTCTGCTTCATACAGGATATCTTAAACCAGCAGATATATATCAGAAAGGCATACAGACATATTTTTCTGCTGTAATACCTAATCTTGAAATAGTTACGATTTACGAAAATACTTTCAGGCAATGGTTTGACGAGTCAATAAGAGTTGCAGATAAGAGCAAATTACTGGGCGCTGTTCTTGACGGCGATGTCGAAACGTTTGAGCTTGAAGTGAACAGGTGGCTTTTGAAAAGTATCAGCTATCATGATGGCTATGAAAATTTCTATCATGGTTTCCTTGTGGGACTTCTGGAATACTCGGATGAATACCTTGTGGAATCAAACCGTGAAAGCGGTACTGGTAGAAATGATATTGTAATTAAAAATGTTCTCACTCGTGAAATTGCGGTCATACTTGAAATAAAGTCAGTTAACAAAGGTGAAACTCTTGACAGTATGTGTGATATTGACCTTAAACAGATTGACGAAAAACAGTATGAAGTTAATCTCGGATATGAGGGTTACAAAAAAATTATCAAATATGGCATTGCTTTTGAGGGGAAACGATGCATGATAAAAAAAGCGTGAAAAACTCTTATTAGGAGAAGAAATCAAAAGAAAGGAGCAGCCCACTATGTACAAAATAATGCACAAAACCGAAGTAATAGCACTGGCAGATGAAGAAAATATAACTGAAATAATAAATAAAGCGTTATGTCCGCATTGTTTTGTTGTGGGTATGCCCTTGTATATATGGCTGGACAACAGATGCGTGGATATGCACCGTTCACATTCCAGAAAGCTTTTTAAAGCTTTAAGATTGCGAAATTCTGAAAATACAGCAGAGCTGATATCTATCGGACATGGCGTATCCATTACGGATAACTGGTGGATACAGCGTGATGATGAAAATTTAGAATATTGTGAATTAAAAAAGTATAATGAACAAATAGCAGATATCGCATTGCTGGGCGGTTCAGATTCCGATGAAAAAAATACAAAAGGTTACCTTGAACTTGGAACAGTAGGCAGCTATGAAAAAGCATGGCGTTTTGAAAACAACTGCTGGTATATGTATAAGCAGGGCGGAACGCAGGAACTGGTAAGCGAATATTACTCTTATTTATTTTTAAAGGCAATGCAGTTTCATGTGGCGGAATATCGTATAAAGAGCATTAAATCAGCTGAAACAGGTTTAATCACTACATTCATGCTGTCAAAGGATTTTACCAATAACGCAGAGGTTGATTTTGAACCATTCTGCAATTATTTCGGTGATAATGAGGAGATTGATTTCATTATACCAAGATTACCTGAAAAACTCATAGAGCAGTATGTTATGACAGTATTCTATGATGCATTATTATTCAACGGAGATAGGCATAATCAAAATATAGGCATAATTCGTGATAGCTTGACTGGTGAAATACTCAGTTTAGCTCCAGGTTTTGATTATAATTTAGGTCTTATCGCTTCAGGTGTTCCAAGAATAAATAAAAGTACTGGAAATATATTTACTGAAAGCTTACTTGGCAATGAGACTTGCAGACGTGTTTTAAAGGAAAACATTCCTGACAAACAGAAGATTACCATTGCTGTGGAATCTGCAACAGCAGGTGTTAAGTCAGCTTTGGGTTTGAATGATTTGAATTACTCCCTAATAGAAAACTATATTAAAGATACCTTTAATTATATTTCTGAAAATATATAACAAAAAAGCTGGACGGAAGTATTGCGGAGGTGTTTGAAAATGGATGATATGAATAAGCAAATACATTATGTACTGTACCATTCTGATGAATCAGATGTTTCAGTGAATGCTGTTGTACAGAACGACAGCATATGGGTTACGCAAAAAGCTATGGCGGATATATTTAATGTTGACCGAAGCGTTATTACAAAGCATCTTAATAACATTTACAAAGAAGAGGAATTATCCAGGAATTCAACTTGTGCAAAAATTGCACTTGTTCAAACTGAGGGTAGCAGACAAGTAAAAAGAAACGTTGATTTTTATAATCTTGATGCAATAATTTCTGTAGGTTATCGTGTAAACTCTCATCAGGCGACAAAATTCCGTATATGGGCGACAGGCGTTTTGAAAGAATACATGATAAAAGGATTTGTGCTTGATGACGAACGTCTGAAACAGGGTGAAGCTGTTTTCGGCAAGGATTATTTCAGGGAACTTCTTGAAAGAGTACGTTCAATCCGTGCAAGTGAGCGAAGAATATGGCAGCAGATAACAGATATTTTTGCCGAATGCAGTATTGATTATAATAAAAAATCTGAAGTTACAAAAAGATTTTATGCTACAGTTCAGAATAAGTTCCATTATGCAATTACAGGGAAAACTGCCGCTGAAATTATTTATAATTTTGCTGACAGCCAAAAAGAAAACATGGGATTATCTACATGGAAAAATTCTCCTGATGGACGTATTTTGAAATCTGATGTTACAGTAGCAAAAAATTATCTTGAGGAAAAGCAGATACGGCAGCTTGAAAGGGCTGTATCAGGGTATTTTGACTATATCGAAGATTTGATTGAGCGTGAAAACACATTTACAATGGAAGAATTTGAAGCAAGCATCAACGAGTTTTTAAACTTCCGCCGTTATGATATTTTGAGGGATAACGGAAAGGTTTCTGCCAGTCAGGCAAAGAAAAAAGCTGAATCGGAATACGATATTTTTAATAAAACGCAGAAAATCACCTCTGATTTTGATAAAGCTGTTTCCCAAATGCTTGAATCACAAGAAGGTGGAAGCCATATTTGAACCGACTGAACTACAATTGCAACAACTCATAAAGAATCAAAGGAAAAGCATTTTGCTGATTAAATTAATAAGATTCAAAGTATATAAATAACTACATAAGTTTCATAATGTGTTATTTGAAATCAATAAACCTAATACGGTAACTAACAGGTAACTAACAAAACACCTGAAAATGTCCTAAAATACAGCGTTGCAACTTCTCGAAGAGATAATCAGACTTATCTCAAAAGCCGTATTTTCGGCACTTTTCAGACCTTGCAAATTTGTTTTGGTCTTTGTCTGGTCTTTATCAAGAGATTTATCCGTCCCGATTCGTTGGGACGGATTTTTTATGTCAATTTCAGCATTACAAGGTCAGCAACCTTAGCTTTGGTACTTTTCAGCACATCGGCGTAAGCCAATATCGCAATGACCAAGATGTTCAGACACGATTTTAAGATCAACTCCGCTGTTGAGCAAAAGAGTAGCGTTACAATGTCTGAGCTGGTGCAGGGTGAGATTTTCAAACTCCGTACCCTTAGTGAAGCGTTTCAGCGAGTGATATACCGAGTTTCTATCACGATAGTTGCCTAAAGCAGATGTGAAAACCATTTCGGGGTGGGCGAATTTCTTTCAGAGTGCTGATGACATTCTGTCAATATAGGCTTTCTGTTCCTTGAAAATAGAAGCAAGAACGTCACTCATACCTATCGTTCTGCGACTGCTCTCTGTTTTAGGTGAACCGAGCGTGTGTTTACCGCCAACGTCCGTGAGATTGTGATTGATCGTAATTGTCATATCATCAAAGTCAATATCTTTCCACATCAGTCCTAAACACTCTCCTGAACGCATTCCTGTGTAGAGCAAGACCTTGATGATTCTCTTAAAGTCCTCGTCCTACGATTTTGTTTCTAAAAGCTGCATGAAACGCTTAATCTCGTTTTCATCAAAGGACATTTTCTTCTTTTCTTTGCGATTCTTCGGAAGAATAACATTGTGACAAGGTGATTCACGGATATATATTCTCAAAGTCAAACGCAAACTGCTGTGCGAGCTTTTCTGCTTTCTTCGGTGTTACACCCTGCGGTGGCTTGAAGGTAGTAGACTTGATAATCTGCTTGTGTTCTGTATCATAACCGAGGGATACCTTGATTCTGAAAGTATCCCCTCGCTTTGTAATTGTAGCCATAAAATGATTCCTTTCTATCACATAGATTTTATGGCATACTCCTGTTACTCTAATCATAGCGCGCATTTGGGCGTTTGTCAAGAGTTTTTTCTATCTTTTTCGGGAGTATGCCGAATTCTATGCCTATGTTCTATGGTGTTTGTGGATTTTGTGTCCGTTGACGTTCAAATGCCGTAAAATCGGCATTTTCAATGTACAGAATTACTTGTCCGCTGTCTGTCCGTTGAAGTAGGCAAGCAGATCAGCCTTGTTGATGAGCATTTTTCCACGCTGACCGTCTCCGGCTCTCAGATACGGCAGCTTTCCCTGCTTGATAAGCTTACGGACAGTATGCTCGGACAATCCCCTGACCGCTTCGGTGCATTACTTGATAGTCAGCATCTCAACGGCATCGGACGAAACCTCCGCCACCTGTTCTGAATCATTTGTTTCGATAAGTTCGCTCAGAATGCTTACGAGCTGAGCGATAAGCTCGTTCTTTTTGTTTGTTGTCATTGTTACCTCCATAGCAGGTACTTCCCCTGCTTTTTCCGGTATATACACGCTCCGAGATTGCAGATATGGCTGACGGAAAGTGGAACGAGCCTGACCGTTTTCTTTCTTCATTTGATAAAGAATACTTTCATGATGCTTCTGCTTATAAAGAGAATATACAGAAAAGACTTGATGACGCAAAAGCAGATATCGCAAATTTGCGCCATCAGATAACTGAATGGGAATCTGAGCGCAGCATCCTGTTGCAGTTCACATATTCCGCTGATTATGAACAACAATTACAGACAAGTATAGCCGCCGTAAAAGAAGAACTTCGTAAAACACAGGACGAACTATCGGCTCTTGATAAGCGAAAAGCTGAGATAAGAAAACGACTAGAAGAACTCCGCCAGCTTAAAGAAAAACAACAGGAAACCATACACAATACCGAAAAGGATCAATCTGAATTTAAGCGTATCTGTGAGATCATTTCACAATATGAGGATATTTGCAGGCAAATCACGGAGCTAGAAACTGAATGCAGACAGCTTTCTCAGCGAATAGAGAATGAGCGCAAAGAAAAAGAACGGCTGTCTGAACTCATAAAGGAAAATGATGATATAATTGGACAGTTCCATAATAAGCTGACAGAATATCAAAATTTGCTGAATGAGCTGAAAGACACACCAGCAGCAGAAAAACTCTCCGAAGAATATTCGGTCATGCTTGCGGAATATAGTCTCTATCAGGAAAACTATTCGGCAGACCGCAAAAAGCTACAAGAACAGCTGCAAAAGGTACAGAAAATCATCAAAGAAAAAGAAAACGATATTCTAAGATTCCATATCAATCCGGTAGAATACGAAAACACGGAATATACTGATGATGCTTAAGAAGTATGCCGATGATAATGGCTTTACCAATACAGTTTACTACGTTGACGATGGCGTGAGCGGAACGACCTTCGACCGTGAAGGCTTCAAGGCTATGATGGATGACGTAGAAGCCGGAAAGGGCGGAACTGTTATCACTAAGGATTTGAGCCGCCTCGGTCGTGACTATGCTGATAAACGGAATTTATTTCAATCAGATCATTGTGCTTTACAAAATATAAACCAAAGGACGACCGCCTTCCAATGCAGAGTTATATATTGATTTACCGGAGTAATCGCCAAGAAAATCATCCGGAAGTCCTGATGTTTCAACATCACAAATATGTGCTGCGGACTTATAGCGAAATTTTGTAACAGGGTTTATAATGGGTGTGGGATCAACGTATTTGCGAAGTTCCATGTCAGAAAGCCCATCGATCTTTTCAATGGCTTTAACCTTGAATCTTGCTACGGGAGTTCCGTTAATGAACAAGTAGAGCTGTTTGACATATTTCTTACTCCAGTCCCCCGTTAAAGGATACATTAAATCTCCATTGACCTTTACACTGTTCACAATTATGTCTGCTATTCTACGGGCATCATAGGTTTCGACACCATACTGTATGCAATTTCCATCAGCATCATAATCACATCTCACAAAACTTTTAGGACGGCTGATCATTCTTGCCGCTATAGCGGGACGACGATTTTGTTCTATAAGTTTTCTAAATGAATGATTGGTTGAAACGTTGTTAGATTCATCCCAGTTTGCTTTGTTTACAGCTTCACGAAGTTTAACTGACATTGCTTGTATATCATCGAGTTTTAACATAATAATAAATCCTCCTTTAATTTGTAGCATGGTTTAATCCTTATCATCAAGTAACTTTATTTTTTTGAGTTAGTTGATGGCATGATTATATCATGAATACTCTTGCTTGTCAAGAAAAATTTACATAGCGCTTGAAAAATCGTTAAACTCCACAAATTTCAGCTATTTATCATTACGTTGTTATCGAAAATGTAGAATATATATCAGCGATCGACTCGAATCCTTATTATATCATTTTCAAGTAAGATGACTATATTCCGTAAAAATGACAGTGTAATTATCATAATAGGGCTTGACTGCTTCGGGATTTTCAGCGGCATAAGCAAAGATCTCGGCGGCAAGTCCTTTTTGCAGGAATTTTTTCAGTTCCTCATGATCTCGGTCGTGAACTTCACTGCAAAGGGTTGAAACCGCGATAACTCTTTTGCCGTCGCGCTCCATGACGCGAAACGGCCAAATGCGGCAGTCAAAAGGCTTATTATCGCCCAGAACGCATCCGTTTTCCGTAAGAGCGGGGCATTTATAAAGCTCGCCGTCGGTAATTTCGCCGACGTTCAGAACAAATCCACTGCCCTTTTGCGCAAATTTAGCTTCCGGATCATATTCCATGACCATTTTTCGGGAATTTTCATCGAAAACGGGAGTCTCCCATATATCGTATCTGTCAAAAATGCAACACATCCTGCATTTCGCGCAGGTATCGCCGCTTAATATTTCTTTTAACATTTAACTAAGCCTCCAAAAAACAATACCGCGCATTTTATTCCTACGCGGTATTGTTTTATTTATTTTACTTAATATCCCCATGATGAGCCTGCAATGACTTAACCTCAATATTCTTGTTGAGCTTGATAGCCTTGATTCCCTCAAGGCTTGCCTTTGCGGCGGCCATTGTAGTAATATAAGGAACGCGGTGCTTGATAGCAGCCTTACGGATATAGCTGTCGTCATGCGCAGAAGTTTTTCCGGCAGGAGTATTGATGATAAGCTGTATTTCGCCGTTTGCGATCTCGTCCGCAATATTCGGTCTGCCCTCGTAGATCTTGAAAATTCTCTCGCAGGGAACACCCTCCTGAGCAAGCAGCTTACAGCACTTATGAGTTGCAAGAACCTTAAATCCCAATTCGTTGAATCCCTTTGCGATCTCTACCAACTCCGGCTTGTCTCTGTCGCAGATGCTGAGCAGTACTGTTCCGTGATCGGGAAGCGGATTCTTCGTAGCTTCCTGAGCCTTATAGTAAGCTTCGCCGAACGACTTGGAAATCCCCAGAACTTCGCCTGAAGAGCGCATTTCAGGTCCGAGAACGGGATCGACTTCCTGGAACATATTGAACGGGAATACAGCTTCCTTAACGCCGTAATGGCCGATCTCTCTGTCCTTAAGCTGCGGAACAGGCGACGGATTTCCCGTAAGTGAAGAAGTGATTATCTCTGTAGCGATCTTTACCATGTTGATGTCGCATACCTTCGAAACAAGCGGAACGGTTCTCGACGCTCTCGGATTCGCTTCAAGAACATATACCGTATCGCCCTCGATAGCGTACTGCATATTCATCAGACCGCATACGTTCATTTCAACGGCAATTCTCTTCGTGTAGTCCTTGATAGTTGCAACCTGCTCCGCCGTCAGATTCCATAACGGCAGGAACGAAACAATTTGTTCCATCTGAAATAGCGTCGGCTTCGCATTCAGTAGCATGGTTGAGGAAACGGTCGATAAGGATAGGTCTGTCGGGCGTAACTCCAACGGCGGCGTTCATGTAAACGCGCATCATTTCGTCGTCGTGAACTATTTCCATTCCGCGTCCGCCGAGAACGTATGAGGGACGAACCATTACGGGATAGCCGATCCTGTTGGCGATCTCGATAGCTTCGTCGGCATTTACAGCCATACCCGCTTCGGGCATGGGGATTCCCAGCTTATCCATCATTGCGCGGAAATGATCTCTGTCTTCCGCAAGGTCAATGGTTTCAGGAGTAGTTCCGAGAATATTTACGCCGTATTTTTTCAGATCGTTTGCAAGATTAAGAGGAGTCTGACCGCCGAACTGTGCGATAACTCCCACGGGCTTTTCCTTTTCGTGGATAGCGAGAACGTCCTCGAGCGTAAGAGGCTCGAAATAAAGCTTATCAGAGGTATCATAGTCGGTCGAAACTGTTTCGGGATTACAGTTTACGATGATAGACTCGAATCCGAGTTTTTTCAGCGCAAGAGCCGCATGAACGCAGCAGTAGTCAAATTCGATACCCTGACCGATTCTGTTAGGTCCTCCGCCAAGAATCATGATCTTAGGTCTGTCGGAATTAGAGGGACTCTTGTCCTCGTCAAGATGATATGTGGAATAATAATAAGCCGCATTCTGCGTTCCGCTTACGTGAACGCCCTCCCAAGCTTCGCAGATTCCGAAGCCGATACGCGCGTTTCTGATCTCCTCTTCCGTAACTTCAAGCAGCGAGCTTAAATATCTGTCGGAGAAGCCGTCCAGCTTAGCCTGCTTCAAAGCGTCCTTATCGGGAACAGAGCCCTTCATCGTCAGCAGATTTTCTTCTTCATCGACAAGCTCCTTCATCTGCTCGAGGAAGTAACGCTTGATCTTTGTGAGTTCGTGAATCTCCTCGATATCCGCGCCCTTGCGGAGAGCCTCGTAAATAACGAACTGTCTCTCGCTTGTCGGGAAACGAAGCTGACCGAGAAGTTCTTCCTTTGTCATATCGTGGAAATTCTTTGCGAATCCAAGACCGTATCTTCCAGTTTCAAGGCTTCTGATAGCTTTCTGGAAAGCTTCCTTATATGTTTTGCCGATACTCATTACTTCGCCGACAGCGCGCATCTGAGTGCCGAGTTTATCTTCCGCGCCCTTGAATTTCTCAAACGCCCAGCGAGCGAATTTGATAACGATATAGTCGCCGTCGGGAACGTACTTATCGAGAGTGCCGTACTTTCCGCAGGGAATCTCGTCAAGGGTAAGTCCGCAGGCAAGCATTGCCGAAACAAGCGCGATCGGGAATCCCGTAGCCTTTGAAGCGAGAGCGGACGAACGCGAAGTTCTGGGATTTATCTCGATAACGACTATTCTGCCGCTTTCGGGGTCTCGTGCAAACTGACAGTTGCAGCCGCCGATAACTTCGATGCTCTCGATTATCTTGTACGACATTTCCTGAAGTTCTTTCTGAACGTCCTCGGGAATTGTCAGCATTGGCGCGGAGCAGAAAGAATCTCCCGTATGAACTCCTATGGGGTCGATATTTTCAATGAAGCATACCGTGATCTTATTGTTTGCGGCGTCGCGTACAACTTCAAGTTCAAGCTCTTCCCAGCCGAAAATGCACTCCTCAACAAGCACCTGACCAACCAGTGAAGCCTGAAGTCCGCGTGCGCATACGACTTTAAGCTCGTCCACGTTGTAGACCATGCCGCCGCCTGCTCCGCCCATTGTGTAAGCAGGACGAAGAACCACGGGATATTTCAATCCCTCGGCAATCTTTACCGCTTCTTCAACGGTATAGGCTACCTCGCTCTTTGGCATACCGATGCCGAGTTCGCTCATGGCGTTTTTGAATTCGATACGATCCTCACCGCGCTCGATAGCGTCTACCTGAACGCCGATAACCTCAACGCCGTATTTTTTGAGAACGCCTGCCTTATCCAGTTCGGAACAGAGATTAAGACCCGACTGTCCGCCGAGATTCGGAAGCAGAGCGTCCGGACGCTCCTTTTCTATTATCTGCGTAAGTCTTTCGAGATTAAGGGGTTCAATATAGGTGATGTCCGCAACGTCGGGATCCGTCATAATGGTTGCGGGATTTGAATTTACAAGAACGATCTCATAACCAAGATTTTTCAAAGCCTTGCACGCCTGAGTACCCGAATAGTCGAATTCGCAAGCCTGACCGATAATAATAGGTCCTGAGCCGATTATCATTATCTTGTTTATATTCTCTTTTTTTGGCATAAATATTCTCCTGTCCCGTGCCGCCGCACGATATAATTTTGAGCTGTTCATGAATTTTCTAAAACTGCTCATAATTCTTTACTTTATATCATACCACATAATTCAGATAAATGCAAGCATAAAGTTTAAGAATCGACAAAAAAATTTCGGATATCACTTGCAAAAATTAAAATTATATTGTATAATATAGAGGATAATATAATCGGATATTACGTCCGTAAAACAAAGGAGGAACAACCTTGTCCAACTCAAAAGCAGTCAGCAGGCCGTCTTACGCAGCGGCTATGCCTGCGGAACAGGTCAAAGTCAGGCTTAAACCGCTTTATTACGCCGCAGCCTTCCTGATACCTGCCGCATTGATGTTTATTGCGTACGCTATCTTCGGAGTTTATCCTTTCGGAGAACGTTCCGTACTGACGCTCGATCTCAACGGTCAGTACGTCTACTACTTTGAGAATATCCGCGACGCTTTCTGGAGCGGCGAAAATCCGCTTTACAGCTGGTCGAGAAACCTTTCCGGCGGCTATCAGGGAGTTATCGGATATTACCTCGCAAGCCCATTCACATTTATAGTGATACTGATGCCGCGAAGCCTCATCATCGAAGCACTTATGATAATGCAGCTTTGCAAGATCGGCGCGTGCGGCGTTACTTTCTATCACTACGCCGTAAAATCAAAGGGCGTGCCTCATCTTCAGGCAGTCATCTTCTCCACAATGTACGCGCTTATGGCGTATGTGGCGATACAGCTTATCGACCCCATGTGGATAGACGGTCCGATATTCCTTCCTCTTGTAATTCTTGGACTGGAATATCTGGTTGACGACGGCAGAAAAATAAACTATATCATTCCGCTTGCCATCATGTTTATCGCAAACTTCTACATCGGCTTTATGATTGCCATATTCGTCGCCATATACTTCGTTTACTATCTCTTCTTTGGCGCAAAAAACAAGTTCAGAACATTCGACTACTTTAAGACGATAGGCAGAATGATTCTCGCAACGGGCGTTGTGCTGATGTGCAGCTTTATCATGATATTCCCCGTGTATAAAGCTCTTGCGCTTGGTAAATTCGACTTCTCGCAGCCCGATTACTCGTTCAAGACGATGTTCAATCCTCTTGAACTTATCGCGACGCTTCTTCCAAACCAGTATTATTCCGTAAACGTTGACGAGGGAACGAGAATGTACGGCAGACCGGAAATTTACTGCGGCGTACTTTCGCTGATACTCGTACCGCTTTATTACTTCAACAGCAAGATCAAGACCAACCGCAAAATAGGATACAGCCTGCTTATGGCGATAATGTTCCTGAGTATGTGGATAAAGCCGCTTAACATGATGTGGCACGGCGGACAAGACCCTAACTGGCTGCCCTACAGATATTCATTCCTCGTATCGTTCGTTCTCGTTTCGATGGCGGCGGAAACTTTCGCCAACCTCGACGGCTATAAACTGAAAGCCGGTCCTCCCATTGGAGTTTTCGGCGTTCTCATGCTGCTTATATTCATCTTCGAAAGCGTCATGAAAACGTTCAACTATAATGAAGACCGATACAAATATGTTGCCATTGCGCCATACTCGGAAAACGTTACTATCAACGGAGAAAGCAGAAATCACCTCTTCCTCGGCACGCTTGTTTTCGGAGCGGCTCTCGCGGCGATCTACCTCGCGTTCGTATGGATGTACAGCCATGCCAAAAAGCAGACGCACAAAACCGTTATTTCGGTTGCAATGGGCGTTCTCGTCATCTTCGAAGCAGGATATAACTCTTTCGATACTATTTTCAAGATCGACAAGGAAGTTTACTACTCTTCCAAAAAATCTTACAGCGCTATAATGGACGCTCCAAAGGTCGCAGCCGAACTTGAAAGCATCGACGACGGACTTTACCGCACGGAAAAAACTTTCTTCCGCAATGTTAACGATAATCAGGCTTACGGTTTCAAGGGACTTTCGCATTCAAGCTCCGTAATGAATACGAAGATAATCAATTTCATCGAAACTCTTGGTTATTCCACAAAAAGCTATGAAACAAGATATGACGGAAATACGCCCCTTGCGGATTCTCTGCTGGGAATAAAATACGTTATCGACGACCCGTCGAAATATAATCCGGAATCCAATAAAAAGACGCTTCTCAGCCCCTATTATGAAAAAGTGCGCTCGATGACATACAATACCGAGGACGGCGAAAAGCCTATCGATATCTACAGAAACAACGACGCGCTTCCAATCGCGTTCATGGCGGACGACGATATTCTCCGACTCAGCTTCCTCGGCAACGACAATCCGTTCAACAGCATGAATAATTTCCTCAGTTCGATGACGGGAAATACCCCAAGCTATGACGGAGTTCTCCAGCCCAAGGAATATTTCTGGAGAATTGAAGAGAACCCCGAAGTTGAACTGAACGAATGTACGGAGCGCGACTACGACGGTCAGCATTGCTACGACGCTCTCCCGAACGCTTCCGACCCTACAGTAAGAATCCACATCACTCCTCAGAGCGAGCAGAATCTTTATATGTACTTGAAATCCAACAATCAGAAAAAATGCAACGTCTGGGTATCGACCACTCAGAATAAGGAAACAGGCGAATATGAAGATTTCGTAAGCTACGGCTCTTATTACGACGGTTACGACTATTCTATCGTGAATCTC
>ERZ777305.2640-NODE-2640-length-14650-cov-2.974786_pt1 | contig 14650 bp, 9 predicted proteins | sample MGYA00374965_ERZ777305 | MGnify/ENA primary metagenome ERZ777305 (study PRJEB29328, sample SAMD00013331) | mouse gut metagenome | study: EMG produced TPA metagenomics assembly of the Metagenome analysis of fecal microbiota from mouse which was promoted... | reverse complement strand
CGCCGTCATACTTGCCATAGCAGTAAGCACCGCAGCAGATACTCGGAGTGCCCGCCGGTCTCTTATGGTCAGGCATTTTAGGTTCGGGTGAAGTCCAATCGTGGCGGTTAACCGCTCTCAGTGAGCCTCGTTCCAGCTTTCCGTCTTTCATCTCCGTTTCCATTCCGGGCTACCACGTCAGGCCCATTGTCCGGTTTTACGCCGCAAAGTTATTACCTCCGTCCGGAACGTCAAGGGCAGGTTTGCACTCCGTGTTCCTCCGTTTTTCGCTTCGTTGCAAAACGGCTATCACCCTTGCCTCATTGGTCCGCCCGGAGGCACTTTGGGGGCAGTGTAAAACTTAAAACAATGAACCTTATGTTAAACCCCTCAATTTCAACTACAATGAGACTACAATTCGGAGAACTCAACATCACTCCAAGAGTCGCCAGCCGACTCCACGAACTGGACTTCACTGTCCCCGAACTCGAAGATGCCATCAACGACCACAAGAGCCCCTGCAACGGCGACCCCTCCGTCTATTGCGGTACTTACGGCAAGTACAACGACGGCTCGCTCTGCGGTCTGTGGATAGACCTCAGCAGCTTCGACGACTACGACGAGTTCATCAACTTCTGCAAGGCGATTCACGCCGACGAGGACGACCCGGAGCTGATGTTCCAGGACTTCGAGGGATTCCCCCGCCAGTGGTACGGCGAGAGCGGCTTCGACGAGGACGACTTCGACCACATCAAGGAATACTGCGAGCTGGGCGACAAGTACGATCTGGATGCCGTGGACGACTACATGGAGTTTCACGACGAACTCGACAGCTTCGAGGAAGCCTACTGCGGCAACTGGGACAGCGAAGAAGACTTCGCCCGCCACATCGTCGAGGAGTGCTACGACCTTGACAGGATCATGGGTAATCTCTCAAACTACTTCGACTACGAAGCCTTCGCTCGCGACCTGTTCATGTACGACTACTCGATGGGCACAAACAACAACGTGTTCCGCGTGGTCTGACCCCTTTCTCCCTCTCTCCTCCCTTCAAGGGTCGCCTTCCGCAGGGCGGCTCTTGCTGTCTTTTAGCCTCCTTATATATAGTGGCAGCTTCGTGGTGTAAATAAGTTCCGCCATGCCTAAAACCGCATACAATATCTCACTCAAAGGCTACGTCGGAGGCGCCGATTTCGACCGCACCGCAAAGGATGCCGCATAAAGTAATAGCAAAGCATGTTAAACAACATAGGTATATATGACAATGGATTGGCAAAATATGACTATCTTTGCACGAAGAATATGAACCATTTGTAAAATCATGGCTACTGAGAATAAATTGAACAGACTGCGGGTTATTCTTGCTGAAAAAGAATTGAGTAATAAATGGCTTGCTGAGAGGCTTGGTAAGTCGGAATTTACCATATCCCGCTGGACTACCAATAAGATGCAACCGTCATTGCCCCAACTTTTTGAAATAGCGAAAGTCCTCAATGTAGATGTAAAGGCCCTGATTGAAGACAATATGCAGAACTGACTACCATGGCAATTAAGAAAACCCAACTATACAGCATCCTTTGGGAAAGTTGCAACATACTTCGCGGAAGTATGGATGCGAGTCAATACAAGAATTATGTGCTGACCATACTTTTTTTGAAGTACATCAGCGACAAGGTTAAGACTTCTGATGATCTGTTCTTTGATTTGCCCGAAGGCTGCTCTTTCGATGATATCGTCGAACTAAAGAATAAGGCTAATATCGGCGAGGAGATTCAGAAGAAACTTCATGCCATTGCAAAGGCCAACCCTCAGCTTGACCACATAATCAATGAGGCTGATTTCGATGATTCATCCAAACTTGGTTCCGGAAAGGCTAAAGTTGACACCCTTAGCAACCTTATTGCTGTGTTCCAAAAAGATTTTTTGGATTTCAGCAAGAACCGCGCAGGAGATGATGACCTTATTGGGGATGCCTACGAATATCTGATGAAGAATTTTGCCGCAGAGAGCGGCAAAAAGAAAGGACAATTCTATACCCCGGCTGAGGTGTCAAGACTTATGGCTCAGCTACTCGGCATACACACCGACAAGCGAGACCAAATTTCCATCTATGATCCTACTTGCGGGTCTGGCTCACTGTTGCTTCGTGCCAAAGCAGAAGCTAATGATAATACAGGTGTTTCGGTATTCGGGCAAGAGCTCGATGGCGCCACACGAGGTATGGCAGTTATGAATATGTATCTGCACGGAGTTGATGATGCTGAGATTGAAGTTGGTGATACCATCGAGAAACCGAAATTCCTGGAAGGATATAGTTTGCAGACATTCGACTATGTCGTTGCAAATCCTCCATTTTCACAGAAAGGCTGGATAAAGGGTGAAGTAAAAAGCAATGACACCTTCGGACGTTGGGGCGATAGTGACAATCTGCCACCTATCCCACCTGTAGGCTACGAAGATTACGCTTTCCTGCTTCACATCATCAAGTCGCTGAAATTGCGCGGGCGCGGAGCCTGCATTCTCCCCAACGGCGTATTGTTCCGTGGCAACGAGGAGGAAAAGGTGCGCAAAAAGCTTGTAGAGCAGCGTGTAATTCGAGGCATTATCAGTCTCCCATCCAACCTTTTCTTCGGCACGGGCATCCCCGCTTGTATAATCATCGTTGACAAGGCAAAAGCACTAACCTCAAAAGGTATCTTTATGGTAAGTGCCGGAGAATACTATGTGAAGGACGGTAATAAAAACCGCCTTCGCGAGCAGGATATCCGACGCATTTTCGATGCATGGCAGACATTCGAGCAATATGAGGCATCTGATAATCTGGAAGCTGCTATATTTGACTCGCATTTTGCCCGGTTTGTGCCATACAGCGAAATCTGTAACGAGCTTAATGACTGCAATCTCAATGTCTCGCGCTATATAGCACCTCGCGATACTGAAATACAACAGGACATTTATGCTCACCTGCATCTGAGTGGTGGGCTGCCCGCCTCAGATGTAGACGAAGGGCTACAATATGTATGGAAACATTGCCCTTCTCTTAAAGAAGAACTCTTTAAGCCCGCTGTTGACGGGTATTATCACCTGAATGTTGATAAGGCAGAAGTCGGCAATACCATTGATGCCAACGAAGAATTTGGTGTGCTCAACGGCTTCTTCTCCGACTCTGTCGAAGAATGGTATAAACTTGTAGCTCGCCAGATGTACGAACTCGCTCCCGGATGTCGTCCCAAAGCATTGATTGCCGATTGGGGTGAATCTTTGCTTGAAACAATGGCAGAAGTTGACGGATTGACTGATATGTACGACGTTTACGACGTGTTGATGAAATATTGGGCAGAGACCATGCAAGATGATTGCTACCTTATTTCACATGACGGCTGGAAAGCTGAGCTCTCCTGCACCAAGATGAAGACTGATACAAAAACCAAAGAGGTGGTGTTTGTTGTCAAAAAGAACCCAACGTTCCGCGACTACACTTGCGACCTCCTGCCGGTAGATATTGTCATCAGTCGGTATTTCTCTACACAATATGCCGATGTGCTTCATAGCGAAATCCGCGAGTCTGAGCTTAACGACAGTATAATTCAGATCGAAGAAGAGAATAGTGAAGTATTTGACCAGCTTGATAAAGTAAATGCAGCTTCAGTGAAGAAATACATCAAGGAGCTGAAGAAATGCAAACCTATTCCGCAAGATGTGCTTTCAATCTGCGAAGAATATATAACACTTGCCAACGAATTGGCCGAGGTCAAGAAACAGACCAAGGCTCTTGTGGCAAAACTCACTAAGCTCGTTGAAGATAAATTTACGTCTCTTACAGAAATAGAGATTAAGGATATGGTAGTCAACGATAAGTGGCATACTGCTGTAGTAGGCAAAGCTATTGAGGAAGCTTTTGCCGTTCAGTTCACCATCGAGCAGCAGGTGAAGGAACTTCATTCACGCTATGAGCATACTCTCGGTGAAGTCTCAGGAAGAGTCAGCGAACTCGAAGCCAAAGTAATGTCGCATCTTGCTAAAATGGGATTTTAAGTCATGTACACACCTCCGTTCACAATAACAAGCGACATCGTCAATCTCATCGCGCAAATATCTGCACAGATTGAGCGATATGCCATAAGGCTGGAGCAAAGCGACGGTCTGCGACTCCGCAAGGCCAATCGTATCCGCACCATCCATTCTTCTCTTGCCATCGAGGGTAACCAGCTCAGCGAGGGGCAGGTGCGTGACATTATCAACGGTAAGAATATTGTGGCTCCGGTCAAGGAAATTCAGGAAGTGAAGAATGCTATTCGCACTTATGATATGTTTCCCTCGCTCGACCCGTTCAGTGAAAAAGACCTTCTTCGCGCTCATGCCACCATGATGCAAGCCCTTGCCGATGATGCAGGTAGCTATCGCAGCAAAGGCGTCGGCGTATTCTCTGAGACGGGGCTTGTACACATGGCTCCGCCACCCGACCGTGTGCCGATGCTTATGGGCGACTTGTTTGAATGGCTCAAAAAAGCTAATGACCATCTGTTGATTCGCTCGTGCGTGTTCCATTATGAATTTGAATTCATCCATCCTTTCAGCGACGGCAACGGCCGCACCGGACGTCTTTGGCAGTCTTTGATATTAGGCCGCCTTCATCCGCTTTTCCATCATCTGCCGGTGGAGAATATGGTGTACAGCAATCAGCAGGCATATTACGATGCAATAGCGGCAAGTACAGCCGCCGGTGAGTCCACTCTATTTATCACATTTATGCTCAGGGAGATACTTAAAACGCTCAAGGAGCATCAGGGTGAGGAGAAAAAGGAATTGCAGGATAAACTGCACGATAAATTGCATGATAAATTCCCCGACGTTTCAGAAGCAGCATGGATAATCCTTTATGCAATTATGGAGAATCCCCGATTAAAAGCGTTGGAGCTTGCTGAGCGTACGCAGCTGAAAGAGCGCATGGTGCGCAATCACCTTGCCACACTTAAAAGCCTCGGGCTCATCGAGCGCCAAGGCAGTAACAAATCCGGCTATTGGAAAGTAACAGTGGAGGACGAGGCATGAAAGAGACTAAGTTCAAACCCAGCCTTTTGCAATCCATTCCAGAAGATTGGTCGGATGGCACATTCGGAGACTTTTTAACTACATTTTCATCCGGTGCTACTCCATATAGAGGTATCCCATCAAATTTTGTTGGCAAAATCCCTTGGATATCAAGTGGAGAATTGAATTATAACCGTATAACAGACACGAATGAACACATATCGCAAGAAGCTCAACGCAATACACATCTTACGCTTCATAAGACTGGAACATTTCTAATGGCCATAACTGGCTTAGAAGCTGCTGGGACGAGAGGTAGGTGCGCATTTATAGGAACCCCTGCGACAACAAATCAGTCGTGCCTTGCAATAAATAGCACCGATAAAATGACAGTAGAATACCTATTTTGGTTTTATCGTTATTGGAGTGATTTTTTGGCGTTCAATTATAGTCAAGGGTCAAAACAGCAAAGTTTCACGGCAAAGATTGCAAAGAAATTACCTATTTACGCTCCTAAAGAGTTGCAAGAACAGAAAGCTATCGCTGAGGCATTGACTGACATTGACGAGCTTATAAAAGGACTTGATGAGTGGATTGCGAAAAAGAAGGCTATTCTTGAAGGTACTATGCAGGAACTACTTTCCGGCAAGCGCCGCCTCCCCGGCTTCTCCGAACCATGGAAAGATATGATAATATCAGATGTCTGCGAAAGATATGACAACCTAAGGATTCCAGTATCGGCTAATCTTAGAGAAAAAGGAAACATACCATATTATGGAGCTAATGGCATCCAAGATTTTGTTAGCGGCTATACGCATAAAGGTGAATTTGTTCTTATAGCAGAAGATGGAGCCAATAGCATCGTAAATTATCCTATCCGGTATGTTTGTGGCAAAATTTGGGTAAATAATCATGCTCATGTTTTGCAGGGTAAAGCGGGGCGATTAGATACTTTATTCTTATCGTTCATATTAAGAACCATTGATTTCGCGTCAGCTATAGTTGGTGGTAGCCGAAATAAACTAAATGCGACCACACTTATGACATTATCCTTCAAAGCTCCAGATTCTCGAAAAGAACAACTTTCTATTGCTTCTTTACTTCACGATATGGATGCCGAAGTTGAAGCATTAAAGAACAAGCGAGAAAAATACGTTGCTATCCGCCAGGGGATGATACAGCAATTATTAACCGGTAAAATTCGACTGATATGAATACGATACCATTAGTAGACTGCGAACGCAAGGTTCAGAACCGCGTTGTCAATCTCCTACATGATTACTGCGGGTATCAGTATCTTGGATATAAAAAGGATGATGACAATAGTCCCATTATCCCAGAAATCCTCAGCCGTTTTCTGAAAGAAACTCAGGGAGCGACACAGTCGGAAATAGATAAGATTATTCGCCTGTTGGAATCGGAGATTAGCCGATGCCATGATAAAGATTCCCTTTTTGATAGCAATCTCAAAATTTATGAATATCTGCGCTATGGTGTCAATATTCAGAAGGAGGATGGCTCCGGTTCGACAACCTACCGGCTGATAAACTGGGATAAGGATGATTTTGCCGAAAATAATTTCGCATTGGCCGAGGAGGTAACCGTGTGCCGAAACATCCCTGAATATCATACCCGCCGCCCCGACGTAGTTATCTATATCAACGGCATCGCCGTCGGTGTTATAGAACTGAAGAAATCGACCGTAAGCGTAAAGGATGGCATCCGTCAGAACATACGTAACAACAGCAAGGATAATGAGATCTGTCATTTCTTCGCTACAGCTCAATTCCTGTACGCCGGAAACGACAGTGAAGGCGTATATTACGGCACTATCCTTACGCCTGAGAAATTCTGGCTACGATGGAAAGAACCGACCGGCCAAAGCTATGCGAGCGGCAACGCCGAACCGGATGAAGTCGCAGAGAAATATCCTCGTCGAGAGTTTCCCAACGAGCTTGACCGCTCACTGCTTCAGATGCTCGACCCGGAGAGATTGCTTACACTTATCCATGACTGTGTAGTCTTTGACGGTGGCGTCAAGAAAGTATGTCGTCCCAATCAGTATTTTGCATTTGAGGCAGCCAAACCTCGCATAGAGCGCAAGCAAAACGGCATTATTTGGCACTCACAGGGTGCCGGAAAGAGCCTTATGATGGTTTGGCTGGCGCAGTGGATATTGGAGAATATGCCGCGCGACCCGCGAGTAGTCATCATCACTGACCGCGATGAGCTCGACAAACAGATTGAAAACGGATTCAAGGATGCCGGAGAATCTCCGGTCAGAGCCAAGAGTGGCAAACATCTGCTCCAGCTTCTTTCGCTTCAAGACCCCAATACGCCTAATCCTAAACTGATATGTACGCTGATTCATAAATTTGGAATAGCCGGTCAAGAGGAAACTGCATTCTCACCTGAAGACCGCAAACTATTAGGTAAGCGTTCCCCTGAGCAATATATGGAGGCTTTAGCTGCCAAACTGCCAAAGGACTTCAAGGCCAAGGGCAACATCTATGTATTCGTGGACGAATGTCATCGCACGCAGGGCGGTGTGCTTAACCGCGCCATGAAGAAAATTATGGGCGACGATGTGATGTTAATCGGTTTTACGGGCACACCGCTCCTGAAATATCAGAAGCAAAAACTTACTTCACGTGAGAACTTCGTTCAGTATATCCACACATACAAGTTCAACGAAGCTGTTGAGGACAGAGTGGTGCTCGACCTCCGCTACGAGGCTCGTGAAGTGGAGCAAAATCTAGAAGATGAGGCAAGCGTAGACCAATTGTTTGAAGACCTGAGCCGCGGACTGAGTCTCAAAGCAAAGGATGAACTTCAAAAGCGCTGGGCTATGATGAAGCATCTTTTTTCCAGCAAAGACCGCATCAACAAAATCGTTGCCGATATAGTTAAAGACATGACCCTCATTCCATGCCTCCGAGATGGCTGGGGTAACGCCATGCTTGTGTGCGAAAGCATCTATCAGGCTTATCGTTATTGGGATGCCTTCCAGAACACGCCACTTAAAGGCCATTGCGCAGTGGTATCGAGTTTCGACGGCAAAGATGCAGACCCGAGCGAATCATCATCAGGCGAAACCCAGAGTGAAGCTGAATACAAGGCTGAGAAAGCAAAAGCGATGTTCGGCGGTAAGACTGTCGAAGAGTTTGAGGAATGGGCAAAAGCCGAATTCATCAACCATCCCGGCAAGATGAAACTTCTTATCGTTGTCAACAAACTTCTAACAGGTTTCGATGCGCCTTCAGCAACCTATCTTTATCTTGACAAGAAAATGGAGGGGCACGACCTATTCCAAGCCATCTGCAGGGTTAACCGCCCCAACAACGAAAACGAGGAAAAGCTATATGGTTATATCGTAGACTACAAGCAATTGTTTGAAAATATCAACGATGCTATAGATGACTACACCAAGGGGGCGTTCTCCGATTTCGAGAAAGAGGATGTTGATGGACTCCTCAACAACCGCTTTGAAGAAGCTCGCAAAGACCTCGACGCCGCTCTTGAACGTGTAGAGCAGCTTTGCGAGCCGGTTAAGGCGCCCAAGAAGATTGACCAATTTTTTGATTACTTCGTATTCGATCAGGCCACAACAAAGCCGGATGATGAGCAAGTGGCCATCTTTCAAAGCGCACCCAAGCGCGAACTGCTTTATGGTGCCGTTAACAAACTTGTTGCTTGTTATTCGGCCATCGCTCTTGATATGGAGAAAGCCGGATATACAACTGAGGATGGACAAAACATATTTGAACGAGTCAAAAATTTCCATCAGATTGTTCAGGCACTCATGCTCCGCGCCGGTGAAAAGGTTGACATGAAATCTTACGACCAAAAGATGCGTAGCATACTCGACACATACGTCGAGGCCAAACATTCCAAGGTAATTGAGAAACTTGAAGATTTCTCATTTATCGACCTTGTGGAAGATGGAGATGATGACGAACTACGCGAAGCAGAAGAGGCAACAGGTGGACGCCAAGGTGTAGCTTCTACTATTGTGGCCAATGTGCGTCGAGTAATCAATCGCAAACGCGACAGCAATCCCGAGGAATACAAAAAATTCTCGGAACGTATAAACCGTCTGCTCGAAGAGTATCATCAGAAGGAACTCGAATATAAAGACTTCCTTCATGCGGTGGCCGAGCTTGCCAAGGAACTTGGCAAAAAGACCGGCGACCCACGGCTCAATACAGCAGGTAAACAAGCATTGTTTGATAATCTTGGCGAGGACATAGACCTGACGATAGATGTTTATGACACTATCCGTCAGAACGCCAAGGTTGGATTCAGAAGCAATCCGATTAAACAAGCTAAGCTTCGTCGATCGTTGATTGCTTTGGCGACACAAAAGCCTTTTGATATCGACTCTATAATGAATATTGCCATTCATCAACCTGAATTCTGATGGAAACGATTACGTTATCAGGTCTGACAATCGAAGTTGAGCGCAAGCGTATTAAGAATATGCACTTGTCGGTATATCCTCCCGATGCGAGGGTACACCTCTCTATGCCTGATTATCTGACTGATGATGATGCCAAGTCCTTTATCATTCAGAAGTGGGACTGGATTAGATTACAGCGGGAGGAGGTGCTAACGCAACCTCGCCAGACAGAAAGACAATATGTTTCGGGCGAAAGCCATTACCTGTTCGGCAGACGATATCAGCTTATAGTGGAAGAACTGCCACACAATGTAAATCATATTGAATTGCGTGGCGACAAGATTTATATGTTCCTTGTTCCGGGAACTCCAACTGAAGAGCGTGACTCTTTGATGCAGACATGGTATCGCTTTCAGTTAAAAAAAGAACTGACACCGATGATAGAGCGTTGGGCTCAGAAACTCGGAGAGACGGACTATACATGGCAAATCAAAAAAATGAAAACAGAATGGGGAAGCTGCGTCAAATCAAAGCACTTCCTGACATTCAATCTAAGTCTGGCTCGCGTCCCTGCGGAGTGCATCGAGTTTGTCATCGTTCACGAGTTCACCCACTTCATTGTGGACAACCACAATAAAGTGTTTGAGGCTATGATGACCCGCCGCCTCCCCAACTGGCGCTCCCTCCGCACCAAACTCAACAACTTCATCGCATTACCGTATAAAGACTAAACCGCTAAGAATTATGAAACACGTTTCTATAAGAGTTCCCTGGCATGATAATAACTGGAATGGCACGGTGTGTAAAGCACCGTCTAACAATCCGTTTTGCATGATGCTACGCAATATTTCCTCAACTAAGGATGCTGCTGCGGAGGATAAGATTGCCGGTAAGGAATGGTGCAGCCTTTGTTCGAATGGTAAAGCACCAGAGGGACTTCCCGCCTGTAAGGGGGAAAACGGAGCTTTTATGTCTCCGAAAAAGTTTTATAGAACTTCCGAACATGTCTATGCAAAAAATCGGCAGGCGCCACATCATAACCTGAGGCCCACCACACTTGAGATTCCGCCATTCTCGGTGCTCGGTGTCCCGTTCAGTTATCTTGCTATAAGTTCTCAGGAGGAATTACAGGCTAAACATCCACAATTCCCTGATGATGAGCCTGCACCGTTCAATAATTCTTGGGTTTATGGAAATGAACGACAGATGGCGATACTTAATTGGTTCCGTTCGCACATAGAACCGGGGAGGTCGCTGGCTGTGATGTACTGCAAAAATGGTAATCCTGTGGATGAGGATTGCCGCCGACTGATTGTCGGTATCGGAGAAATCGCAAAAGTGCATGAGGTAAAAACTTACGATACATCGGTCGACTATACTTATCCTTTCTGGGATATTATAATGGAGCACACCATACGGCCCGACCGCGCTAAATCCAAAGGATTCCTTTTGCCATATAATGAATATCTGGCTCTCTCGGAAGAGGAAATTAAAGATTCTACCGGACTTAGTAAAGAGGAAGCGATAGATGAGATAAAGATTTCTCTGGATAATCTTGGTAACAGTGCCACGATGCAGCGCGAACTCTCATACGGATGCGACTATATCAGCGACCATAATATGCTGGCCATCCTCACTCGTGCGCGCAAGTGCGTGGAGAATGTCAAAAAGCATGGTCTTGTGGGAAAAGGCTGGAATTCGCAGCTTAGATGGATAGATGACCAGATTAAGAAAGTCAAGGAGATGATCGGGCCCTTCCCGGCATTTGCTGAGGGATTGAGGGCGATTGGTGTCAATTATGCCTATCTCATCGAAGAAGATTTACGCACTAACGGTTACTGTGGGCCCAAGGACAATCCATGGGTAGCTTTCGGGAAACTCGTCAGAGGAGAAATAAAGATTCCAGATGCTGTTTATAATCCCGAAATCTCCTCATATCTCATAACCTTGAATAGCTTGTCGACGGAGGAGAAAAAGGCGCTCATACTAATGTCTCGATTTGACATAGACTCCGATACAATCAAAAAGTGGATTTCGTCAATCGAGTCCATTAACCGTGTTATGGTCAACCCTTATATCATCAGCGAAGGAGATGATTGTACAATAGAGACCGGAATTCTTACGTCGACAATCGATCTCGGCATACTAAAAGATCCGGACATTCAGGGGAAATGCGTGCCTGAAGCACCGGCTCTGGTAGAAAGTCCAATTGATATCCGCCGCATCAGGTCTATGGTGGTAAACTTGCTCCGAAACCGTCTGGACGCTGGTGACACACTCCTTTCATTAACTGAAATAGAAGAAGCCATCTCGGAATCTCTTGAAACTATTAATGTTAGATTGCCTTTAGGCCTGATTAAGGGTCATCAGAGATTTATGGAAGAACGAGTGACATTCATTGATGACGGCAAGGCCTTGCAACTCAACGAATATCGCGAAATTGAAACGTTTATAAGCAAATGCTTTCAGATGCGCGCTCGTAAAAAGGTCAAGACTCCGATATCACAGGATTGGGAAAATCTTGTTACGCATATTGACGGATACAATCCTGATAATGAAAGGAGTCTCAGCGCAGCGCGAGATCAGCTAAAAGCGTTGAAGATGTTTAGCGAAAAACGGCTCTCAGTGCTGACTGGTGCAGCCGGAACAGGCAAGACAACTATTATAAAGGCTTTTCTTAGTTCTGAGCAAATCAAGAGAGAAGGTGTATTGCTGCTGGCACCGACTGGTAAGGCAAGAGTGCGCCTTGCCGCAATGAGCGACGACAAAAACGCTTATACGATAGCGCAATTCTTGTGCAGTCGTGGACTGTTCGATTTTCGTGAAATGAGAAGCCGGGTTCCCCACGATAATTATCAGAAATATGATGGTGCAGGAACTGTCATCATTGACGAATGCTCGATGATAACAAGTCAAGATTTTTATGTAATTCTCAAAGCTCTCGATTTAGCCTCTATCAACCGCATCATCCTTATTGGCGACCCATATCAGCTGCCACCGATTGGCGCCGGTCGTCCTTTCGCCGATTTATGCAATTTTCTGTCTGGCAATGAAAACGAGGTATTGAGGGGTGCTATAACCCAACTTAATACGGTCGTGCGAACCATTAAGACTGGTGAGTCAGATGTTTTGACACTTTCATCTTGGTTTTCAGGCACAAAACCACCTAAAAATGCCGATGGCATCTTCGATAAAATCATTTCAGGAAACCTGATGGAAGATCTATCTGTCTACGAATGGACCGATGAAAACGACTTGAAAGAAAAACTGAGGGAAGTTCTTGAAGCCGAACTGCCGAATCCGGAATTGCCGATGCGTGAAAGAATTCTTGAAGCTATTGGATTAAGCGATATTGATGATGCAATGACTAACCCGTCGGTTGTAGAGAATTTTCAACTTCTTTCACCAGTCAAGAATCCAGTCTGGGGTACCTATCAACTCAACAAGTTCTTTCAAGAGTGGCTTAATAATTCACAGTTCAAGACTGAAATTGCGCCGAATGAAATTTATTATGCTGATAAAGTGATACAGCTTGTCAATGAGCGGCGTAAAGCAAACCGTACCCAGGTGGAAGAACAGCTGTCCAATGGACAAATTGGGTTCGTGAAGTTCGCGGACAAGAATCATGCTGATGTAGTTTTCTCAGGAATTTCCGGAAAGACATTCCGATATTACTCGTCAAAATCCGATGAAAGGGAGTCTCCGATAGATCTTGCGTATGCCATTACCATTCATAAAAGTCAAGGCAGTGACTTCAAAACGGTAATAGTGGTTCTTCCAAAATCCGGAAGGATTATGTCGCGCGAACTGATATATACAGCTTTGACTCGTGCAAAGGCAAAACTGATTCTACTGGTTCAAGACAACATCAGTTGGTTGCGCGAAATCTCAAAACCGCAAGCTTCGGTACTTGCTTCACGTAATACCAATATGTTCTCATATTCTGTACGTGAGGATAAGGCATCTCAGCCATTCATCGAAGGGCTTATTCATAAAGCGGCAAAACCTGGACTCATAGTCCGGAGCAAGTCGGAGCTTATCATCGCCGACCACCTCTATAACGCGCATATTGATTTCGAGTATGAGAAACTATTGAAAGAGAATGGTCGTCAATATATTCCTGATTTCTCATTCGTGGACGCATCAGGCGACCGAATCATCTGGGAACATCTCGGCATGCTTGACGTCCCCGCTTATCGTCAAGCATGGGATAAAAAGAAAGCATTCTATGAAAGCATTGGCTATGTGGAAGGAGAAAATCTCTTTACAACCAGAGATCACGAAAACGGAAGTTTTAATTCTCAGGAAATCATTGATGTAATTAAGAGAATCAAAGATTTAATATAATTCTTAAACTGCTTCTTAAATCATAAGCATATAAAAAAGCATTTTAAATGGACGAATACGATGATTTAGATAAATACAACGGAGATGCTGTTCACGATATGTGGGTTGACTTCGACAGCTACGAAAACACCAGCACCCCTGATGTTTATGACGAAGACAACCTTGATGAGTTTGTTGATAACCTTAATGACTGGGACTAAATAATGAATAAGGACCAGATTTCAGTTGCCGATAAATCTTATATGAGACACTTGGTGGCTCAAACTAATCAGTACCCGTGTTTCTATAAATACTGTGATTTTGAGGCAGGTGTTAAGATGCTATCTGCAATGAATATACAATTTACTCGTGCAGATAGTCTTAATGATGAAGACGAATTAAACCTATCCAAATGTAATATTACACCGTACATTCAACTTCTGCGTGAGGCTGGTATTCCAGAAGATGAAATCATGAAAAGATTTAATGAAACAAAATCTTTTTTTGGTGGAATAGGTATTTGTAGTTGCGGCAAATCACCTCACAATCGAACGCTCTGGCATGATTATGCTTCTAAAGATGGCTCTTGTGAAGATGGAATTTGCATTGAACTTGACCAAAGCGCTGTCATTAATCATTTTCTTGCAAAAGGGATTAAGATAATGGCTCTTATAGTCAATTATTTTGACAATTTAAATGAAATATTACCATGGGATTTATTTCTTGGCAATCAACTTGAACAGCATAATTTTTTAAAGCTATTATATACCTCTAAACTTAAAAGTAGATGGAGCGATGAAGATGAAGTTCGGTTTATTTATTCAGAACCTTTCTCAGGTACATACTTTAGGCCGATGTTATCTTCCAAATGCATTACAGCTGTGTATTATGGTAAAGATATGTCTAAAGCACAGC
>ERZ777305.2638-NODE-2638-length-14660-cov-6.281479_pt1 | contig 14660 bp, 14 predicted proteins | sample MGYA00374965_ERZ777305 | MGnify/ENA primary metagenome ERZ777305 (study PRJEB29328, sample SAMD00013331) | mouse gut metagenome | study: EMG produced TPA metagenomics assembly of the Metagenome analysis of fecal microbiota from mouse which was promoted... | reverse complement strand
ATTTTCAAGCATTGTAGCGATTCTATTTTTTCTCAACTGTCAAAAACAGGAATATCATACTTTAAAGCATTTAGCAAGAGGGAAATTTTCGTTTTTTAATTCCTTTTTTTAATTTTTTCAATCCTTTTTTCAATCCCGCCAAAGCGCCTCAATGCCCTCTTCCCGCATGCACCTTCCGATATTCCAGAGGCAGCATCTGATAGACCTCTTTAAAGGCCGTCGAGAACCGGCTCTGACTCCCGTATCCGACCGCTTCCGCAATCCGGGCGATGCTGTCGTTCGTCTCACTGAGCAGACGCGCCGCTTTTTCCATACGATGTTCTTTCATGTGTAAAGCAAGAGACTCTCCGTATACTTCCTTGAATACGGCTTTCAGCGTAGTCGGATTTATCAGATATTTCTGGGCCAGTTCCTCGATGGTAATCCGCTTTTCCATATGGCGCATAAGATACTCGTGCATTTCTCTGACCGTCTCCACCTGCTCAGGCCGGTATTTCCCCGCTTCTTTTCCCTGACCGCTGTCCGTCTCCCCCAGAAAAAGCAGCAGTTCCAGTGTTTTCACCCGGAAATAGGGCTTTTGAAATACTTCCTTCTTATTATAAAATCCCTCAAAGATAGCCTTTGTCTTTTCATTTCCAAAAAAGACCGCATAATGCGCTTCGCCAAATCCCTCGCTGCCCAAATCACTCCGACAACAAAACTTTTCCGTCAGCATTCGTCCGGTAATTCCGGTTTCTTTAAGTAATTCCGGCGGCGACTGCTCAAACCGCTTCAAATCGATACAGACCGCCAGTCCCTCATATTGGCCATTCGGAATCGTTCTCCCGGAACCGGCGCATAAGCCTTTGGTACGAACACAGAAGTCTCCCGGCCCCAGATGAACAATCCTGCCATCCGTCATCGTCCATCCGATATGCCCTTTTCGACAGTAATTAATTTCAAGACAATCTTTTTCCGCCTTCTGGCCGCACAAAGCAGATTCCGTCATATCATTCTGAAAAGAAAGCGTTATACCGGGAAACACAACAATTTCATTTTCTATCCGTTCTTTGCCCTCCTGCAAAATCACCGCTCCTTTCGCTCCGGACAGGATATTTCCATGATATTTTCGATGGCCTGATGCAGCAGTCTGCTCTGCTCCGTATCCGATGCCCTGTAATAAACTTCTTTTCCTTCTCTGCGTCCGACAATTAATCCGCCCGCTTTTAACTGTCGTAAGTGATGAGAAACGGCCGGACTCGTCATTTCCACCAACGCGGAAATATTGATGACACATTCCTCACAATGGCATAACAGCCAGAAAATACGCACCCGGCTCGTATCGTCAAGCAACTTGAAAATATCGGCAACTGCCTGAAAATTCTCCGGTTTATCCAACTGTTCTTTCAGGCATTCTTCCCGACCGTTCTCACCGTGATAATGCGGCAATGATACTTTCGACATAACAAACCTCCATTCTCTCAACAAAAACGCTGCAGTTTCAGCCTTTCCTTTTTCAGGGAGTCTTTTCTCCTTTTTAGAAAGTCTTTTCTCCTTTTCGGTAAAGACTGTCTTTCGTCGGTTGACTTTTCTTCTGTCGTTCAGTATACTGCAATTAGTTCAATTAAACAAGTGCTTAATTGATAAAATTTGAAAAGGAGAATTTATCATGAAAAACACCTACAATATCGAAGTTGATTGTGCTAACTGCGCTAATTTAATGGAGGAAGCTGCCCGCAAGACACCCGGCGTCGCTTCTGCAACCGTCAATTTTATGGCACTGAAAATGATAGTTGAATTTGAAGAAGGGCAGGAACCGAAACAAGTCATGAAGGCAGTCCTGAAAGCATGCCGAAAAGTAGAGCCGGACTGCGAAATTGAATTTTAAGCAATTTTGTCCGAAATTAATAAAACGACAAGGAGGGACTCTTTATGAAAAAGAAGCAGAAAAAGATGCTCGTCCGCATCATCATTGCCGCACTCATGCTGGTTGTCCTGAATTTCATACCGGTGGGCGGCTGGCTTCGGATGCTGCTTTATCTGACCGCCTATCTGATAATCGGATATGATATTTTAATGAAAGCAGGAAGAGGTATTTTAAACGGCCGGATGTTCGATGAAAATTTTCTGATGGCCATCGCGACTATCGGCGCAATCGCGCTTGCCGTTTATGAAAAAAGCGGCGACTACAACGAAGCCATTGCCGTTATGCTCTTTTATCAGATTGGCGAGCTTTTCCAAAGCTATGCGGTCGGAAAAAGCCGCAAAAATATCAGCGCGCTGATGGATATTCGTCCGGATTACGCAAATATCGAACGTAACGGCATTCTGGAACAGGTGGAGCCGGATGAAGTCTCCATCGGCAGCATGATTATCGTGCAGCCCGGTGAAAAAATTCCCATTGACGGCGTGATTATGGAAGGAACCTCCTCTCTCAATACAAGCGCGCTGACAGGAGAAAGCCTGCCTCGTGAAGTGTCGGCCAAAGATGCTGTAATCAGTGGATGTATCAATCTGACCGGTGTTTTGAAAATACAAACGACCAAAGAGTTTGGCGAATCGACCGTTTCCAAAATTTTGCAGCTTGTGGAAGAATCCGGTTCCAGAAAATCCAAATCGGAGAATTTCATCTCCAAATTTGCGAGAGTCTATACCCCCGCCGTCTGTGCAGCCGCCCTGCTGCTTGCCATAGCGCCGCCCCTGTTCAACCTCATCACGGGCGCTGACGCCGGATGGGCCAACTGGCTCTACCGCGCTTTAATTTTCCTTGTTATCAGCTGCCCCTGCGCGCTCGTCATCAGCATTCCGCTGAGTTTCTTCGCGGGAATCGGCGGCGCGAGTAAAGAAGGCATTTTGATAAAAGGCTCCAATTACATGGAAACCCTCTCAAAGACCAGAATGGTCGTCTTCGATAAAACCGGCACTCTGACCCAGGGTGTTTTCGAAGTAAACGGCATACATCACAATACGATGGAAGAATCAGAACTTCTGGAATACGCCGCGTTGGCGGAATGCGCTTCCTCCCATCCTATTAGCAAAAGCTTACAGAGAGCTTACGGAAAGGAAATTGACCGGAGCCGCGTATCGGATATCGAGGAAATCAGCGGTCACGGACTCACCGCCAGAGTAGACGGACACACGGTGGCCGCAGGGAATCTGAAATTGATGAAACAGCTCGGCATCTCCTGCGAAGAATGCCACAGCATCGGAACCATTATTCATGTCGCCGTCGATGACGCTTACGCCGGGCATATCGTAATTTCCGACATCGAAAAGCCCAACGCGAAAGAAGCAATTGCCGCGCTGAAAAAAGCGGGCGTCGAAAAAACCGTCATGCTGACCGGAGATTCAAAGCGTGTTGCGGAGAAAGTCGCCGCCGAACTGAGCGTGGATGAAGTTCACAGCGAACTGCTGCCGGCCGATAAAGTGACGGAAGTGGAAAAACTGCTAAAAACAAAGCCGGCAAGTTCCAAACTTGCTTTTGTCGGCGACGGTATCAACGATGCTCCCGTTCTCTCCCGCGCGGATATCGGTATCGCAATGGGGGCGATGGGCTCCGATGCAGCAATTGAAGCCGCCGATGTCGTCCTGATGGACGACGACCCGATGAAAATTGCCAAAGGCATTAAAATTTCCAGAAAATGTCTGTCTATCGTCTACCAGAACATTGTATTTGCACTCGTGATTAAATTTGCCTGCCTCGGGCTCGGCGCACTCGGCATCGCCAATATGTGGTTCGCCATTTTTGCCGATGTGGGCGTTATGGTCATCGCGGTCCTGAACGCGATTCGGGCTTTGCGGGTTCATAATCTGTAAAAAACGCAGGCTCAGCAGCCTGTGTTCCAAGAATTTACAGGCTGTTTTGAGGAATACCTCTGAACAGCCTGCATTTTTCTTTGCAGGAATCAGCGCCCCTGCCCGCCGCTTCAGAAAAAAAGCAGCTTTACCACAAAGCATACGGCAACATATATAAGAATGCCCCATCCCACATAGCCAATTATCCTCCACCCTTTTTCCAGAATATCTTTCATCTTCTGAACATCGGAGAAAATAGAAGCGACTTTCTCATCTGTCAGATTTTTATCTCTGATATCCTGCACATCGATGTCCTTTACCAGTTCATCCAATGACATCCCAAAATAATCACTCAGCATGACCAGACTTTGAAAATCCGGATAAGACTGACCCGTTTCCCATTTGGAAATGGTCTGCCGCGATACCTGTAGTTCCATTCCCAACTCTTCCTGAGATAACCCCTGTTTTTTCCTGATAGATACAAGTTTTTCATTAAACTTCATGACCGCGCCTCCTTGCAATTGATGGTATGAGTATATCGCTTTTCACCGTAAACAGCCACCAACCAGTGTTGGAAATTTGACAACGCAGGCTGACATATCCTTTTTACAACTCATCAAAGACCCTTTTTGACAGCAACCCGACCAGACCCGCGATTATCCCCGTCGGAATGAAGACGAGATAAACGGCATCGGCAAACCTGTCAAATAAAAAGCCATAAACCATCTGTCCCACCGGCTGCGCGCATAACGTAACTGCCGACGTATAAGCCATGATTTTTCCGACAAGATGGCTCGGCGTCCGCTGCTGAATCAGAGACACCGCAAAAATGGAAAATACGCTGATGGCAATCTGCATTGCACAGAAAGAAAACAGATTAACGGCATACCGCAATCCATTGCCGATTGGAAGCAGAAAACCGATTCCCGCCGGAATAATGGAAATGCCAATCAGGGAAAGCGCAAGAAACAATTTGTCCGTTTTCAGCCTTTCGGTCAGCAAACCGGCCGCAATGCTTCCCAAAATAGTCGCAACGGCAAGGGCGCTTTCCGCGGCCCCATAATATTTTGCGTCATAACCGAGTACGCTCCTCACAAGAAAAGGAAGCCCGACCAGCGTAATTCCCATCACAAAGAACCGGGAAAAAGCAGTCATCCACAAAATTTTTAAAATCCCCGGCTGCTCTTTGCATAAAAATCGCATACTTTCCGAAAAGTCCCGCCGGATTATCTCAAAAACACCCCCTTTGCTTTCGATACGCTGCGAATCCAGCCGGATAAAGCACTCAAACAACGCCGTTATGCCAAAGCAAGCGACGCTCGCATACATCACCGGCTTTAAGCCAAATGCCGCATACAATACGCCGCCGAGCATCGGCGCAGTTAAATACGAAAACGAAGCAATCTGATTCACGACGGAATTTCCCCGGATAATCTGGCTGCCCTCCAGCATCGACGGAATGCAGGCCTGTACGGTCGGCGTTTCAAACGCGCCCAGAATCGACAAAAGCACAAGCAGGACGCCTATGACGCCCAACGCCTTTTGTGTGGATATCGGCGCGGACAGAAAAAGTACGGCACACAGGACAAAAATTCCCGACAGCGCATCCAATGCGACCATAACCTTCCTTTTATCGGCCCTGTCGGCAAGAATACCGCCTAAAGGCGACAGGATTATCGTCGGAACCATTGCCACGGATAATATGCCCGCAAAAACCGCAGCCGAGCCCGTCGCCTCCAAAACATACATAGAAAGGGCAAGCTTCAAAATAAAATTTCCGAACAAAGAACTGGCCTGCCCGAGAATAAGCAATATGAAATTTCTTCCGAATAATTCTGACATTTTTCTCCCCCTCTTCGCTAAATGCTCTTTCTTTTTCACTTCTTATCTGTCCTGCTGCCTGACTTCGTTTCTGCAATTTCGTTAAATACCGTTTCCGCAAAAGCCGCCGCTTCATCATCCAGTATCGGCAGTCCCATTCGGGACAATACTTCCATAACAAAGCGGTATTTACGTCGGATTTCTTCTGCCGAAGCCGGAAAAACAGACGGCATAAACCAGAAATTAATGAGCGGAAGCAGCTCCGAAAGCTCTTTCGCATACTCGGTTCGAACAGAACCGTCTTTTTGCCCCTCTTCTATCAGTTCAAACCAAAGCGGTGTGAGAACGCGCCGGTTTGCTTCTATTGCGGCTGCAAGAATGCGCGGGTCTTCCAAAATCGAAACCGCCTGTACGTTGATGAGGTTTCGTTCTTCATCCGACCTGTTCATATTGAGCAGCTCCCGGATTTTCTGAAGACCGTTCAAATCGGTGCGCCCTTTGACAGCTTCAAACGGATTATTCTGCAAAAACATCCGGTCCCCCAGAGCCTGCATGGCTTCCTCTTTGCTCTCAAAAAAACGGTAGAACATTCCTTTTGCCCCTCCCGCCTCTTTCATAATATCGGAAACGGAAGTTTCCTCATATCCCTTTGACAAAAACAGCTTTTGCGCCGCGTCCAGAATTTCGTTTTTCCATTGCTCCGGTTCTTTTTTTACTGGTCGTGCCATTTTTTTCACTCCTTAACTCTGAACATAACAAAAAATAGTTATTGACCAATGGTCAATAACTATTTTATATACATTCCGCAAACTTGTCAAGATGAACTTTTCATCCTTTCATACCGCCTGTCCCGTCCCCGTCATTTTCCCCAACTGTTCCAGGATGCCGGCGCTGCCGTTTACGGAGATGTCGCCGACCTTTTCGCAGATTTTCTCCAGATATTCGAGTTCCTTGAGCTTATAAAGCGTCCGGTTTTCATCCATCAGCCTTGCCGTGTTGAGCAATGACCGGGTAGACGCAACCTCTTCTCTTCTGGCAATTACATTAGCCTGTGCGGCCTTTTCCGCCACGAGCACCGAATTCATAATTTCCCTGATTTCTCCGGGCAGAATGATATCCTTGATTCCCGCGGTCAGAAAGGTTACGCAGAACATCGCTTCCCGCTCTTTTAACGCCGCATAAATTTCTCCGGAAATCTGTTCCTTCGCTTCCAAAATCTCATCCAGCCTGTAATTGCCGACAATCGCCCGGATGACAAGCTGCGCCGCCGAATAGAGCTGCCCTTTCAAATCCGATATCGTTGCGGTAAATTCCACCGCATCTTTGATTTTGTACATGCAGGCAACATTCATCCGAATACCGATTTTGTCCTTCGTTAAAATCTCCTGTCCGACAATATCCAGTTCCTTCTGCCTCATATCGAGGACCGTATAAGTAACATTGTTCGCATAATTCCAGAAACGATATACACCTTTGGAAAGCTGCCTCTGCATTACATTATCGTAATATACAAGACCAATTTCCCCTTCCCCTACCTGCACGCATGTATAATATTTCGCCGGAACGAGGGAAAGCATTTGTCTTGTTACTTCCGCCCCCATTTCCGTTTCCGCCATAGAAACTATCCGAATTTCATACTTATCAAATACGTTCCAGAATGTATATTCCTTCCGGTTCGCAAAAGCCGTCAGATTCCCGTTCCTGTAAATAAATCCCATCGAGCCGTCCGGTATTTCCATATGTACGGTTGCCTTTAAAAACATCGGGTCTTTCGCAAGCACCTGATATGGCACATCCATATAATTCAGCTCTCCAGTCATTTCCTCAATTTCCACCTGATATCCAAGTATTTTCGAAAAATGCCAGATTCCCGCCATGACAATTTTCTGAAAAATACCGTTCTTTAAGACAAATCCCACCTGATTGTTCTTTATAATATATCTCATATCCGTTTCCATACCTTTCTTTCATTTTCAACCCGGCCAACCCTTTGTCAATGTTCCTGCCCTGTCTTCATCAGACCGATGCGGAAGCTTCGTTCAGCAGACGGTTCATGGGAAGGGCAGAGCCTTGCGCTTCCTGTCCCACTATTTCCGGTCAGTCGCGTCAACGGCCTGTTGTTCCCATTTTCCGAACGGCGGTATCCCAAACCTTCAGGCAGCGGACTGACTTGCCGGCAGAACGTACTGCGGACAGTCCGCCCTGCACTTCATTCTTCGCCATATAGACGCGGAATGTGCCGAAGACAGGATAGAAACATTTGTTCAGCGCGGATTCGAACCGCAGACTTGACAAGTCTTTTCCATTTTTTCTTCTTAACCATCTGTTAAGTTTGGTGAAATATTTATGATATACCTGACAGCACGCTGCCGGCACCGCCGGGCAGGAAGTCCCCTTCCAATGCCCGCGCACAATAAATTATTTCCAACATAAATTTCACAACGCAATCCCCAGTAGGAAGAATGCCCGTTTTAGAGGGCATTCTTTCAGGCGAAGAGGATTTGCTGTGCAAATCTTAGATTTTCTTTGGCAGCGTTTTTCAGATGCCTTAGAAAATCTCTTCGACTTAGCCTTTTACCACTCCCACCGTCCTCAATTTCCTGACCGGCGTGACCAAATCGGACTGCTGTGCCATGACCCGGTCGATATCTTTGTAAGCAAACCGGCACTCCTCGGCTACGTCGTTTTTCTTACGCTTTCCGAGCACGACACCCTGCTCTTTTAAATCCACCATGACCTTTTCAACTGTAAAAGCCTGCATCGCACCGCTTCTTGAATAGCTTCTGCCTGCGCCGTGAGACGATGTGCAAAAAGACTCTTTGCACCCTTTGCCTTCCACTACATAACTGTATGAACCCATCGCACCCGGAATTACGGCCATCTCACCTTCCCGCACTCTGACCGCGCCTTTGCGGTGTACCCATACATTGGCGTCATAATGATTTTCCAATGCCGCATAGTTATGATGGCAGTTTACTTCTTCGCCAAATTCAACAATGCAGCCCGTATGTTTCTCTATCAGCGTTTTTACAATGGCGCAAGTCTTCTCCAACATGCACGCACGATTTTCAAACGCATAATCCATTGCCAGATTCATCCACCGGATATACTGCTGTCCTTCCTTCGTATGAACAGGCAGAAAAGCCAGTCGATGTTCCTCTTTGACCTCGCTGTACCAAAGACGGTTCAGTTCTCTCGCTTTTTCGTGAAAGTAATCACAAATCGCCTTTCCCAGATGCCGGCTTCCGGAATGAATCATAATACACAGATAACCGTTCTCATCCTCTTGCAGTTCGATGAAATGATTGCCGCCTCCCAGACTTCCCGTCTGATAATAACCGTCCTCAATCAGCGGAACCAACTCCCCGTTCTCTTCGTATTTTTCTATTTCCTGTTTGGCACGGTCAAGAACTGCCGATACCTGCGGCGTTTTGTACCGCTCCGTATTTAATGGAATCTCACGCATGATGTTCCCGATGGCTGCCTGTATGAGCATACCGTTTCCGGTCTGTACTTCCCGGATATCTTCCACCCGGATATTGGTCGGAATAAAATCCATTCCGCATCCAATATCGACGCCAACCGCATTGGGAATAACCACGTCTTTCGCTGCGATTACGCCGCCAATTGGCATTCCTTTTCCGGCATGTGTATCCGGCATCAGGCAAACCCATTTATGTAAAAAAGGAAGCTGCGACAAGTGATATGCCTGTTCGAGGCAGTTTGCCTCTAACTGACTTTCGTCTTCCAGCCATATCTTTACCGGAAATCTGGTGTTTTCATTATATAATACGAACATACATATCCTCCTTTCCCGCACTCCTGCGGCCTTTATACTATTTTTGTCTGTTTCGTATCTGTTAAGGCTATTATATACGGATGATATGCGATTATCATTTTAAAAAGGTTGCGAACTCGTATGGACATACTTTTCCTATGCCTGTTTTTCCGGATGAAAAAGAAAGCCGCCGCTCCTATGCCTTCCTTTTGAGTACCAAAAAAGCGCATGGTTTACACTTCTGTTCCATACGCTTTTCATTCCATGTCATTTCGTCCGGTTATTAAAAACCTTGCAGAAAATAAGACCCTGATGGATGGCTTTTATTAAAATATTCTTTAACCTGAAATATTCCTTGTCCAAAAGACTATAACCTTTTGGCAAACGCCGCGCTATTTTCCTGTTCTTTAAAACCCTGTTTTTTATAGAAATCATATGCCGGTACACTTTTATCCGTTAATAAAAATACTGCCCTGATATCATTTTTCATAAGATATTCTTCAACTGCATTCATAAGCCTTCCGTCTATGCCTTGTCCTTGAAGCCGCGTTTTAACACATAATTCATCAATATAATATTCTGTCGCAGAATACCAATGTTTTATATGCCCCATCGCAAGCGCAACCAATTCATCATCGTCAAAAGTTGTCCCTCATCGCTTCAGTCATCATTCCAGGGAGCTTTTGTAAATATCTCCTTAAAAAATCTTTTGCTTCATTTTTGTTCTCTATATTCCATTTTACTGATTCCATAATCGAATATTCGCCCTTCATTCGATTTTGAGTTGTATATTTGTCCAACGCCATCATCTTTGCAGTCATCTTCTTTACAACCCCATAAACAAATCAATTTGTTCAAGCACAGCCGGATTTTCCTGATAGGAAAAATCCGTCGCCTCAATAATTATTTTTTTCCCGATAACCTTTTCCTTTCGAATCCACTCTGCGGTCCTGATAAAATCCTCTTTTACATCCAATGTCGTTGACAGGTGCACAGGATGCCTGTTTTCCTCCTTCATGCGATGCAGATACCTGCAATACAGGACGTCCGCATCCCCCCGCAAAACAAGCGTCAGGACATCATATTGCTGCCCGGCCGCAATCTTATGCAGTTTTACTAATTCCTTTTCATGAAAATTTGCTTCCAGAATAAGCGATTCGCCCGATACCGCGATTCCCTCAAAAATATGACACAGCATTTCTATCGCCGTATTGGACAGTATTTTATTTTCTTCCCGGTTATGAAATCCAATGAAATTTCCAAGAACCTCTTTCACCGTATCTTTCTGAAAAGCGGCGACATGATACCGCCCGGACAATATACGGGAAAAAGTAGATTTGCCAGCCGCAATGTCTCCTGTAATTAATAACAGTTTTTTCATTCTTACCTCCATCTGTCTGCTTCTGCAGACCTCCAGATTTTACAGCAGAAAACACGGCATTCCCATTCCCTCTGCCGCATCCTCATTCTGTTACGGATATGCTACCATAAATATCGGTAATTTCCAAAGAATTCCCAAGCATCTTATGATATAATGGTGCAAAAGAAAAACAAGCGACGCGCAGCGGCATTTGTTTTTCTAAAGGAAATCGAAGATTTCCTATTGCCATTAACGAGCAAACGGCCGATGCAATCGGACGGTTAGCGCGTCAGCGCGGGTTGAGGAAGGATTCCATGTCTGATTTTCAGGAACTGATAGGCAGTTTTCCCAAAACAAGAGAATATGTCCGTGACTTTTTCGTATATGGCTTCAAAACCAGAAATGACTTTAAAGAAAAAAGTCCCCGCACTTACGATAATGAGCGGAGACGGTTAGAAAGCTGGCTTGCCCCTTATGTGCGGAAAGATTATGCTGCAAACGGCTCTAATATTTCCCTCGCAATCGACAGTAATCTGCTCGATACCAATCCGCTGTTCCGGGTATGGCAGACCAAAAGCTTCACGGATAACGACATTGTCCTTCATTTTCTGATACTGGACTTGCTGCAAAGCGGCGAAAAAAAGTGTGCGGAAGAAATAACGGACAGTCTGCTCTCAGAATATGAAGCTCTTTTCGATGTACAGGCCGTTCGCCGAAAATGTAACGCTTATGCCAAAGAAGGACTCTTAGAGAAAGAAAAAATCGGAAAAAAAGTTGTTTTTTCTTTGGACAACACACTTTCTTACCATCTGCGTTCCAACGAAGATATCTTGGACGCACTCGCTTTTTACCAGATGGCCGGCGTTTTCGGTATGGCTGCCCACGCACTGTTACAGCATCTTAACTATCACAACCGAAGTTTTCGCGTAAAACACAGTTTCTTCGTACATACATTAGAAGATGAAATTCTCTTCGCGCTCTTAAATGCCATGAACAGGAAAAATGCCGTGCAGATTTCCATCAAAAGCTCCCGCAGCGAAAACATCCGTACAGTGCATTGCATTCCTTTGCAGATTTTCATCAGTACCAGAAGCGGCCGGCGTTTTTTATGCGGTTATATACGTCGCTACAAACGCTTTACCTGTTTTCGGCTGGATTCCATTAAAAATGTTACCCCCGTCGAACTCCCGGATGAAAAACCGGCCGCAGGAAAACAACTGGATAAAAGTATTCCGGAAGAAGCGCCGAGCAAAAACAGGACCTCTAAAACACAACAAGAAGCCGATTCCCCGGAAGAATATGACGAACTTCTGGAAAAACTAAATCGAAACCGTGATAAATTATGGGGTGTTTCTTTTCAAAATGAAAGCAGACATTTTCTGGACAAGCTTCGCATGACGCTTCAAGTACTGGAGCCGTCCGAAAATTACATTCTAAACCGCCTGAAACTGGAAGGCCGGGGCGGAATCGTCACAAGACTCTCACCCAATACTTATCTGTATGAAATCGAGGTTTTCGACTGCAACGAACTCCTTCCCTGGATACGCACTTTTACAGGCCGCATCCTGTCTCTGGAATGCAGCGACAAATCCGTGGAACAGCTTTTTTACAGAGACTTGCAGACTATGTGTCAAATGTATCAGATAAAAACAGGTGATGAAGCAAACCGCACGAACGAAAGATGAAGGTTGAAAGATAATCTTTCAACCTTGATTTGAGAATCAAATGAACATGCAAGCATGTTCGCTTGACCCATGTATGCAAAAATGAGAAAAGGAGCGTTTTTACAGGAATGGAACTTTTTTCTGAACTATATAGCTGCTATTATCAGGTATTGCGCCATTTATTATTGAATCAAAACGCAATTACCATGCAGGATATCCGCGCACAGATTATAGAAGAAGGCTTCGAGGAAAGTATGCTTTCCATTATCCCCAAGTTAGAAAGCGGTACATGGAATTTATTTACAAAAGACGGCGAACTGTATCTGTCCAAACTTTCTCCGTCTTTTCTGGAACCCCTTTCCGACCTGGAAAAATCCTATCTGAAAGCGCTGCTATCCGATTCCCGCATCGGACTTTTTCTCACGCAGGAGCAGCTCGAGGCTTTAAACGATATGCTCGCTTCCGTTACACCGCTCTGGAAACCGGAACAATTATATTATTACGACCGGTTCGCCGACGGCGACCCCTATGATGATGAGACATACCGCAGTCATTTCCAGGTTTTACTCCATGCCCAGAAAAAACGTCAATATGTGGACATCGACTACAATGCGCCGAGCGGAAAGCGCGTGCACCATTACTATGTGCCCGCCCGTCTGGAATATTCTGTCAAAAACGACAAATTCCGTCTGCTTGCCTTCAAGCATACCGGCGGTCAGGCAATGCGTCTGGAACTTCTTAACATCGCCCGCATCCAAAACGTCCGCACAACAGAAAAGACTCTGGCTTCTGCAGTTGACCTGAATGCGCTCATACAAAATTCTTACTATAAAGAACCGCTCAGACTGCGAATCGTCAACGAACGGAATGCGCTGGAACGGGCCATGCTGCACTTTGCCAATTATAAAAAAAATACCGTAAAAATCGACGAGAATACTTATGAATGTCTGATTTATTATAATCAGAATATGGAAACAGAACTGCTGATTGAGGTGCTTTCCTTTGGGCCTATGCTTACCGTTCTTGGAAACGAAAAGTTTTTGGACCTCCTGAAGGCGAGACTCGAAAGGCAGACGCAAATCTGCATATAGATAATTGCGAAACGTATGATTCCAAGATAGTAGTTGTGCGAAACAGACAAATCGTAAGCAGGGCGCTTGGGAGCCGCCGGTGTTTAGACGCCGTATTTTGGCGTCTTATGCACCGCTGCGAGCGACAGTGCAGCGAAAGCGTGCCCTGCGCTGATTGTCTGTTTTGTACAACGGGAACCTTCGAAAACAGAGTTTCGCAATTACCTAAAAATCTGCATATTTTGAAAGGAGTATTGTTATCAGAATGGAATTACATTCAAACATCTTTTTTCCAATAGAAATTATCGGAACCATCGCTTTCGCTTCTTCCGGCGCAATGGTGGCTGTCCGCAAAAAACTGGACCTCTTCGGTATCATCGTTCTCGGCGTCGTTACCGCTGTCGGCGGAGGAATGCTCCGCGACCTGATGATTGGCAGTATTCCTCCGAATATGTTCCGAAATCCGGTCTATGTGTTCGCTGCATTCCTGACAGTGCTCGTCCTGTTCCTTTTATTTCGCCTCCGGCCTCATTTACTCGGAAGCCGCTACATGGAAGGCTATGAAAAAATCATGAATATTCTGGACGCCATCGGTCTTGGCGCCTTCACCGTTACAGGCATTGACACCGGGGTGGAAGCAGGTTACGGAGAATACCATTTCCTGCTTATCTTTCTCGGTGTCATTACCGGCATCGGAGGCGGCATCCTGCGTGATATCATGGCCGGCGAGACGCCTTTTGTCCTGAAAAAGCATGTTTACGCCTGCGCATCCATTTCCGGCGCATGCCTTTATGTTCTGCTTTTGCAGTTCACCCAGTCGGACTATGCGATGCTCCTCAGCGCCCTTTTGGTTATCGCCATCCGCATCCTGGCCAGCCATTACCGTTGGAATCTTCCTGGAATACGGGAGGAATGAAGGGAATTTTTCGTTATAGAATTATAGATGAAAAGCAAAAAAACTGTAAGCGTCTTTACTTACAGTTTTCTTCATTGGACTATTCAATTCCAAACTCCCCGAGTTGGGCTCGAACCAACAACCCCACGGTTAACAGCCGTGTGCTCTACCATTGAGCTATCGAGGAATATACTGCATTTACTTACTTTATGATTAACTGCTTCCAGTTAATCCCCTGAGGGCCATACCCTCAAAACCAAATACCAAAAATCTTCATCCGCTTTTCTCTTCCATTTCC
>ERZ777305.2636-NODE-2636-length-14668-cov-2.452269_pt1 | contig 14668 bp, 13 predicted proteins | sample MGYA00374965_ERZ777305 | MGnify/ENA primary metagenome ERZ777305 (study PRJEB29328, sample SAMD00013331) | mouse gut metagenome | study: EMG produced TPA metagenomics assembly of the Metagenome analysis of fecal microbiota from mouse which was promoted... | reverse complement strand
TTCTCGCCGGTAAAGGCCTGGATGAGTCTATTGAAGTAACTCCCGCTGTAGTGGAAGGTGTCCACCAGATCCTGCAGTTTAATCGTCTGATAGTGGTTATACATGTATTTTTTGACTTCCTGAAACATATATTCTTTGTACTTGTTTTTGGCATCTTCTGAAAAGGAAAACTGGTAGTTTGAGACCAGATGATCTAACAGTCTTGTAAAATATCCCTGGATCACGAAAATATAACCGGCCTCGCGCAGGTTGTATTCTTTTAAAATAAGCGAATAGACCTCGTTGATCTTTTTTTGTACGGAATGGATCGAAGGCGTGAAACGGAGCATCTTTGCACTGTTTTTTTCTTTTAAAAGGCATTTCCGCAGAAATCCCTGAAGGGAATCTTCGGGAATGCCTGACAGCAGGGTTTCGTTAAAGAAAGAGGAGCAAAGGCTGATATTGAAAACGAGCGCATCGGACAGGTCTTTCTTTTCCTGGTAGGGCACGTTGGGATTGATGAGATACAGCTCATTTTCTGAGAAAGTCATCAATTCCTGGTCTACTGTAACATATATTGTGCCCTGGAGCACATAAGTCAATTCTATAAAATCATTCTGATGGCGGGGCATTTCAGGATCTGAAATTTCATGTCTGAAGAGAAGATCATTCATATACATATTTATTTTTACGTTTTTTTCCTGTTGATACTGCAAAATGGAAATCATCATATCCTGATCCAGACAGTGGTACAGGGAGCCGTTTCTGTTTTCCGAATGATAGCCCATGTGGGAATTACTGCGGATATACTGGTAGGAATAGGCACGGCGTCCCGATTTTTCTTCTTCCTTCCAAATGCCGTTTAATCTATTCATCTTTTTCTCCTTGCCGGGGCATCTGCCGCAGCCCCGCTTTCTCTGTAGAAAATTGCTCCGGATTTTACGGGGGCGCGAAGAGAATCCCGCAATGTGGGCTTTGGCCGCGTTGTTGTCAGTTTGACAAAAATATTACCGATACAGTCTATTTTAAAATATAAAGTTACTAAAATCAACAGATAATAGCTTTAATGTGGGGATTTTTTGCAACAGATCAGACACCAGGGCCATTTGATTAGTGGTTTCGGACGTCTGAATGGATATATCCGGTCTGATTATAAAGGCTATAAATGAAAAATGTAAAAATAGTTGCACGAATAGGTGACAAAATAGGCCGAAGAGAGACAGTTAGGTTATGGTTTTCAGACGCTTGTGCATTTATACTGTAGAACATAAGGAGGATGAATATGAAATCAAAAACTGGGAAAAAGATTGTGCAGTACAAATATCTCTATGTAATGCTGCTGCCGGGTATGCTCTATCTGTTGATCAATAACTATATTCCGATGGCAGGACTGGTGATAGCGTTTAAAAAAGTGAATTTTCAGACAGGTATTTTTAAGAGTCCATGGTGCGGTTTTGATAATTTCAAATACCTGTTCCAGACAAAAGACGCATGGATCATCACCAGAAATACGATCCTTTATAATCTGGTATTTATCGCGTTAGCGCTGGTTGTATCGCTGGCACTGGCCATCTTTCTCTCGGAGACTCGCAACACAAAGCTTCGCTCGTTTCATCAGGCCTGCGTGCTCGTGCCGTATATCATCTCCTATGTCGTTGTCAGTTATCTGGTGTATGCGTTCTTAGGCAGCAACGGTCTGGTGAATAAAGGGATTCTGTTGCCTTCCGGCGCAAAAGTTGTGAACTGGTATATGGAGTCAAAATACTGGCCGTTTATTCTTGTGTTTGTCAATACCTGGAAAAATGCCGGCTATGCCAGTGTCATGTATCTTGCGACGATCCTGGGCTTTGATGATTCTATCTTTGAAGCGGCAACACTGGATGGCGCAACGCCCTGGCAGAAGATATGGTATCTGACGCTGCCGTTACTGAAGCCGACCATTATTACGCTGACCATGCTGAATATAGGGCGGATTTTCTATTCTGATTTCGGACTGTTTTATCAGGTCCCTCAGAATTCCGGCGCGATCCTAAATGTTACAAACGTGCTGGACACATATGTATACCGCGGACTGTTGGAACTGGGTGATGTGAGTATGTCATCGGCAGCAGGTCTGTATCAGGCGGTAGTAGGATTTGTCATTATTATCGCAGCAAATCTGATCGTTCGGAAAGTCAGTCCGGATGACGCAATTTTTTAAGGAGGTTTAGCAATGCAGGCGAAGGTAAAAAGACATATCACTGTATATGATGTGATAAAAAATGTTTTCCTGTGGGCTTTTTCACTGAGTTGTCTGATCCCGTTTCTGCTGTTGATCATCTCATCCCTGACGGAGGATAAGTCGATCATGCAGTACGGCTACTCATTTTTCCCGAAGGATTTAAGTCTGGATGCGTACAGATATCTGTTAAGCCAGGGAGGCAAGATCCTTCACGCCTATGGGATATCCGTTTTTGTGACAGTGCTTGGCACTTTTCTCGGGGTGAGCATGACGTTAATGTTAGCGTATCCGCTTTCCAGAAAGGATCTTCCGGGCAGAGGCGTTTTTTCATTCCTTGTGCTGTTTACGCTGTTATTCAGTGGCGGTCTGGTGCCAAGCTATATTATGTGGACGACTACATTTCATATCAAAAATACGATCTGGGCGCTTTTAGTTCCGAACCTGATGGTGAAAGCATTTTTCGTGATCATGGCCAGAAGCTATTTTCAGACCGGTATTCCGATGGAGATTCTGGAATCTGCGAGGATCGACGGCGCAGGCGAAGGGAAGATTTTTATAAATATTGTGCTGCCGCTTGCAAAACCGCTTATCGCTACCCTGGTGCTGTTTATCGGACTTTCCTACTGGAATGACTGGAATAACGGATATGTTTATCTGAACAGAAGACAGAATGTGTTGAATGAGATGATCAAAAGTATTCAGGCACTGTCCACCATGGGAGGTATTGCAAGCTCCAGGGTTGATCTGCCGAGCAATACAGTGAGAATGGCGATTGCCGTAGTCGGAACGCTTCCGCTGTTGATCGCCTATCCGTTTTTGCAGAAAGGCTTTGTAAAGGGGATCGTTGTCGGTGGTGTCAAGGGTTAGCTCTTCGCATAAATAGTATCAAAAAAGCAGTGGAAAAAAGAAAGAGAGGAAAAGAAAAATGAAAAAGAGATTTTGGAGGAAGTTACTGGCTGTTGCCATGGCGGCAACAACAATGATTCTTGCCTGTACGGCATGCGGATCGACCGGTCAGACACAAGAGGAAACACCGGCCCAGGAAACACCGGGGGAGGAGACGGCCGGTGAGAATACGGAGAGCGGGGAAATGCCCAATCTTGTGGTGAGTTATGCGTACGCCAAAGTACCGGCAGATATTGATAAAATTGAAGCGGCATTAAGTGAGATGACGCAGGAGAAGATCGGATGTACGGTAACATTGGAAGCCTTTACTTACGGAAACATTAACGATCAGCTGACATTGATCCTTTCCTCGCCCAGTGAGCAGTTAGATGTGATGTTTGGCCGTTTTTTTGGCACCGGCATTTCGGGATATGTGTCCAAAGGACAGCTTATCGGGCTGAATGATCTGTTAGATGAGTACGGTCAGGGCATCAAGGAGGTGATCGGGCAGGATTATCTGGATGCGGCGTCGATTGACGGAGAAGTGTACGGTATAACCACCTGTCGCGACCTTGGCGCACAGAACGCATTTCTTTTCCGGAAGGATATTATTGATGAGCTGGGAATCGATCTCTCGGGCGTGAAGAGCTATGAGGATCTGACACCGATCTTTGCACAGATCCATGAAGCTCATCCGGAACTGTATGTGACGGGCGCTTCCGCTACGCAGTCTCCGTTCTTTGTCAAACAGTTTAAGAACGTGGATTTTCTGGCGGACAGACTGGGCGTTCTCATGGATTATCATGAGCCTGTGGTATCCAATCTGTTTGAATCTCAGGATTTCCGCGATCTGGTGGAACTGACCACCGAGTGGAATCAGGCGGGTTATATTTATCCGGATATCACGACGGATTCTTCCAATTCCGTGCAGATGCTTCTGTCCAACGGACTGGCGGCATCCTATATGCAGAGTTATAAGCCGGGTGCGATCGTGGAAAATCAGAATACGGTGCAGAATTATGAACTTGTGGCGGCAGTGATCGACAAACCAGTGGTCTTTACCATGAGTGTGCAGAGTTGGATGTGGACGATCCCGACCAACTCCAAATATCCGGAGAAAGCGATGGAATTTATGAATCTCCTCTACACGGATGAGGAAGTGGTCAACCTTTTGAGCTATGGGATCGAGGGAGAGCACTATGTTGTGACGGAGGATGGTTTTGCATCGGATGGTCCGCAGTCTGCAGGTTATGCGGACAAGGCTGCCTGGAAGGCCGGAAACGCTTATCTTGCCCATGTCTGGAAAGGCGATGATGCGGATCTCTATGAACAGCTGAAAGCTTTCAACGACAGTGCGGATAAGACCTGCGCTATGGGATTTGTGATGGATAACTCTTCTGTTTCTGCGGAATATACCGCACTGCAGTCGGTTCTTGCCCAGTACGAGACGCTTCTGGAGTGGGGATTTGCAGGGGACATCGATGCGACGATCGAGGAGTTCAATCAGGCGCTGTATAAAGCCGGACTCCAGGCTTATATGGACGAAAAGCAGAGACAGTTAGATGAATTTCTCGGCAAATAATAAAATACATCAGGAGAATGCGGCTGCTGCAAAGGCGGCGGCCGCACTTGACAGTTATGAAGGAATATATGGTGATCGGCACATGGGCAGAAACCTACAATGGGGAAAGCGGCGGAGAACTGCGGGTGTATCGGTATGAAGCAGGAAAAGCCGCGCTGCTGCAGGCTGTGGATGTCGGAAAAAGCGTCAGCATGTTTACCTGTGACAGGGAACGCGGTCTGTTGTTTGCGGCATGCGAAACAAATTATCACGATAAAAATATGCCCGGCGGGGAGTTGCGGGTTTATCAGACAGGAAAAGAAGGGACTCTGACCTTATCGGGTACATACAATTCCTACGGCGGTTTCCCGGTGGGGATCGCACTGACAAAAAAGTATATTGTGGTGTTAAACCATGGCAGCAGTTTGGCGAAAGTCTGTCTGACTTATCGGAATGAGGACGGGAAGTTTGTGACGGAATTTGTTTCGGATGAGGCAAATCTCTGCCTGTTTGCGAGAACGCAGGATGGAAGTGTCGGAACTCTTTTGGACCGGTACGTTTTCAGAGGGCGGGGAACACTGCCTGTCTTTCAGGAAAGTCCGGCGCCTCATGATCTGTATTATGTTCCGGAAAAGAAACTTTTCTATGTGCCGATGCGAGGGACTGATGAGACGAGAGTGTTCTCCATCCAGGAAGAAGCGAAGAAGTTGGAACCTGCGGGGATATTGGAGAACAGATCGCAGACCGGGCCGAGAAACGCAGTATGTACAGTCGGGAAAGAGGGAGTCGGATATGTATATGTCGTTGGCGAGATCGAACCGTTGGTCACAGTGTTTCGCGAGGATGATGACGGGTGGACAAAGATCCAGGAACTGCGGACAGTAGAAAAACTGCCGGAAAAGGTTCCTGTCACTTCTTTTGAGTATCCGCACCCATCGGGAATCCTTCTCCATGAGGAAAAGAAAAAACTGTATACGATTACAAGAAAAGCAAATGTGCTCACCATCTTTACCATGGCATCAGACGGCACATTGATCAGGGAGAGGGAGTTTACGCTGGGGGGAGAAAATCCAAGGCAGATGGTGCTGGCAAAAGATGTGCTGTTCGTTGTCTGTATGGATAGCCGGAATATACTGGAAATGAAACTGGATGAGGACGGAAATCCCGTGCAGGTTCATCCGATCATACAACAGGCAGACCGCATTGCTTATATGAAACTGATTTAGGAGGACGAGACAGTGGTTGATTTGAAGGGAAATCCATTTTTTTTGGATGAAGCCCAGGAGGCATGGGTGCACAGCAATTTTGAGAGGATGTCCGTGGAGGATAAACTTGGTCAGATTTTCTGCGAAACGATCTGGAACTGTAATGATGAGGAAGAGGAGATGGCTTTTCGCGGGATCCGTCCGGGCGGGATCATGTTCCGGGGCGGCGCTAGGGAGGAACTGGTGAGATATGTCCGCAGAATGAGTAAACGCTCGTCCGTTCCGCTGCTTTTTTCCGGGAATTTCGAGTGTGGGGGAAACGGTGTGCTGACAAACGGAACTTTTTTCGGTTCACAGATGCAGGTTGCCGCCACTGAGGATGTCCGTTATGCGGAACTGGCCGGAAGCATCAGTGCGAAGGAAGGCGGAGAAGTGGGCTGCAACTGGTCCTATGCGCCGATCGTCGATATCAATTACAATTTTATGTGTCCCGTCACCTGTACCAGAACCTATGGGAGCAATCCGGATACGGTGATCCGGATGGGGAAAGCGTATATGAAGGGCTGCCATGACAACGGTATGGCGGTGACGCTGAAACACTTTCCCGGCGATGGAATGGATTTCAGAGATCAGCACTGGTTGGCTTCGGTGAACACAAAATCTGTGGAAGAGTGGGATCAGACTTACGGGAGAGTCTATCAGGCGTTGATCGATGCGGGGGCGGAAGCTGTGATGGCGGCTCATATCAAGTGCCCGGCTTACAGTAAATTTCTCAATCCGGATCTGGCAGATCAGGACATTCTGCCGGGTTCTCTCTCAAAAGAGCTGTTAAACGGGCTGCTTCGGGGAAGGCTCGGTTTCAACGGCGTGATCGTATCTGACGATACCCATATGGCCGGCTTTACGAACGCAATGTCCAGGGAGGAGGCGGTGCCTTACATGATCGCCGCGGGAGTGGATATGATGCTTTTTACCGTAAATCACGAGGAAGATGTGCGGTTTATGAAAAAAGGATATGAGGAGGGCGTTATCACTCCGGAAAGACTGGATGAGGCTGTCCTGCGTATTCTGGCGATGAAGGCGAAGCTGCGGCTGTATGAGAGAGCTTTGCCGCAGGAGAAAGCAGCGCGGACCTGCATCCGCTGTGAGGAGCATGAGAAACTGGCAAAAGAGTGTGCCGATAAAGCGGTCACGTTGGTAAAAGACAGAGAGGGACTGCTTCCTCTCACCCCCGAGAAATACCGCAGGATGCTGCTTGTCAATATCGAGAGCGTGAAGGCGGTCCGGTACAGCACCGAACCACAGTATCAGAACTTCCTGAGCGGGCTCAGAGAGAGAGGATTTGAGGTGAAGGAAATTGACTTAAAAGAGATTCCCGGTATCGGAAAGGGCGGCGCGTCCTTTTCAGAACTTTCTGAGAAATATGATCTGATGCTGTATTATCTCGGGGCGAAGGCAGGCTACCGCATTGTGTGGAAGTCTGTGGTGATGGGGGAGATTCCCTCCTATACAAAGGATATTCCCACCGTGGCCGTGTCCTTCCAGAGTCCGTATCTGCTGATGGATATTCCCATGGTAAAGACATATATCAACGCCTATACGGAAACGCTCTATACCTGCAATGCGGTGCTTGAAAAGCTTACGGGGGAATCCGCATTTCAGGGGAAAAATCCGGTGGATCCGTTCTGCGGGATGTGGGATCTGGGGCTGTAAGACAGATACTCCGGGGAAACAAAAAGGGAAAGGAAGTGAGGGCAGGGCAAAACCTGCCCGGCGAAACGATGAATGATATGGAAGAACGACTGGAAAAACTGGAGAGAGAAATAGGAAGGCTTCGGGCAAGGGAGGAGATCTGCAATCTGATGGCGCACTATGAGGTGATGCATAACCAGAAAAATATGCGTCTGCATCCGATGGATTTTGCGATGGATACCCCGGATGTCTCGGTACAGATCGCGGACAGCGATCCCTGTGTCGGTCCGGATGCAGTCCGCAGACTATTCTGTAGTACCTATGATGATATGGACGAGGAGGAGTATCGGGGTGTGATGTTAGTGCACTATCTCACGACGCCGTTTCTGGAGGTGGCGGGCGACGGGAAGACCGCGAGAGGGGTATGGTGGAGTCCGGGTATAGAGACTGTGAAAAGGACGCCGGGGGCGAGGGCTGAATCCGTGTGGTGCTTCGGTGCCTATGCCAATGATTTTATCCTGGAGAACGGAAAATGGAAGATATGGCATATGCGGTGGGTTTCCCATGTGAAATGCCCCTATGCGGAAGGCTGGGCGGATCAGAGAACCTTCTATGTGCGAAAGACGGGGCATTCGGATCATCCCTCAAAATTGAATAATCCCTATTCCCAGGATTTCGTGCAGGAGGCACTTCCGATGGGACCGTTACCTTACGAGATATGGGATGATGAGGAATGGTATTTGAGGATAGAAAAATAGAGAGGAAAGCACAGGTGCGGCGGCATTTGTGGCAGGGAAATAAGAAATGCAGATATTGAAAGATTTATACAAACTGGCCGGTGAGGAATATCGTATGGTGCCGAATATTTTTGCCATAAAGGCGGAGGATGCGTTGATTCTGGTGGATTGCGGAACAGATGAAAACGACTGGCAGGTGGCTGTAGAGAATATGCGCTGCTGGGGGATCGACAGCCTGCCGGTCACGCATGTGCTGATCACCCATGCCCACGGCGATCATGCGGGGAATGCCGCCATGCTGCAGCGTGCAGGGGCAAAGATCATTGCGGGGGAAAAGGCGGTTTCCCTGGAAAAGGCGGAGGATCCGTTAAATTTTCACTATGCCTATCCGAAGGCTTATGAGCCTTTTACACCGGATCACTATGTAAAGGACGGGGAGGAACTGTTGATTCACGGCCTTCGGTTTACTGTGATCGCGGTGCCGGGACACAGTATAGGGGATGTGGTGTATCAGGTGGAGATGAGCGGAAAAGAGATTTTGTTTCTCGGGGATGTCTTTCATATAGAGTCCTACGGCGAGAAGGCGTGGATCGGAGAACAGTGGTTTCTCGATTCGGATTATGATGCCTATATGAGAAGTCTTTACAGACTGATGCACATTCACGCGGATGTTTTGCTCAGCGCCCATATGCAGGGCTGCCTGCGAAACAGTGATGCTATCCTTCGCAGTGCGTTTATTCAGGCGCAGGAGAAATTTGACGGCCGCTGGGATAAAAAACTGTTTTTGAAGGAGCTGGGGTTATTATGAGAGCGTTTATTTTTGACCTGGATGGGGTGATCGTATTTACGGATCGCTTTCACTATCAGGCGTGGAAGCGGATGGCGGATGAGATGGGGATCTATTTTGATGAACAGATCAATCACCGCCTGCGGGGAGTAAGCAGACCGCAGAGCCTGGAAATTATTCTGAGACGATATGAGGGCGCGCCCCTGAGCGAAGAACAGAAGCTGGAGTTGATGAACCGGAAAAACGGCTATTACCGCAAACTGTTAGATGAAATGACGCCGGAGGATGTGGCGCCGGAAGTTCGGGAGACGCTGCGAAAACTGCGGGAGGGTGGTTATAAACTGGCGATCGGTTCTTCCAGCAAAAATGCAAAATGCATACTGGAAAAAGTGGAATTGTCTAAAATGTTTGAGGCGGTTTCGGACGGGATCAATATCAGCCGGTCCAAACCTGATCCGGAGGTTTTTTTGAAGGCAGCGGCGTTTTTGCAGGAAGATCCGGCACAGTGTTACGTGGTGGAAGACGCCTGTGCGGGGATCGATGCGGCCTGCGCGGCCGGATGCGTTTCCATTGGGATCGGAGAAGCGGGGAAATATGACCGGGCCGATTATCGGATAGAAACATTTTCTGATTTGTCAGAGTTTCTGTTATAGAGATAAACGGTTTGGGATAATTGTCTCTCTGAGAATGCATAATAGAGTGAAAATCCAGAAAGGCTGTTTCCGGCTTGTGAGGAGCAGTCTTTTTTGATGCGGGTGGGATTCACTGTTGTATGAAATGTCCGCGAGAGTAAAATACGCCGTAGCTTGCTGCGCTTTCAGGTTATGATGCCATGCAGCCTGCTACTGGGTATTTTATTGTTGACATTCTCGATATTCGAGAATATAATGAAAAGAGATATACTCGAATATCGAGAATGAACTGGGATGCAATCGGAATTATCAGATAAACGGATACGCTTCGTAAAGCCTGGAGCGAAGACAGGGGAATATCCGCAGTTTTGAAGGAGGCAGGGGCGATGCCGCGGGTGAAATTCAGGACACTGACGGAGCAGATGTTTTATACGCTGCTGTGTCTGAAAGAGGAATGCTATGGAATGGATATTCTGGATAAGGTGCCGTCTATGACGAATGGACAGGTGAATGTGGGCTCCGGTACGCTTTACACGCTGCTCGAGCAGTTTCTGGAGGAGGGTATGATTCGGGAGACAAAGGTGGAGGGCAGAAGACGCAGTTATATCCTGACGGAGAAAGGGCAGGAAATGTTAAAGAAAGAATATGACCGCATCTGTGCGCAGGCGGCGGATTACCGCCTGGTTTTCGGGAGAGGACAGGTTGAAAAATCGTAGATTTTTCACATGTGAACTTGTTCACATTGCGAATATTGCGCTGACGCCCAAATTCGCGGGCTGTTGGCAAATTGGAGGAGTGGTATGAGAGAGACGAAAAGACGTATCCCGCAGTTTGCATTTTATGATAAAACAGGGATTCAGACTTATCTGGAGAAACAGGCGGAACAGGGCTGGATGCTGCAGAAAATTTCCTTCGGCTGGGTATTTCGAAGGATCGAACCGGGGAAACTACACTTTTTTGTGACCTATTTTCCGGGGAAGTCTGTTTTTGAGCCAGACGGATCGGAAAAGCAGAAGCGTTTCCGGGAATTCTGTGAGCATACGGGCTGGAAACTAGCGGCCACGAACGAACAGATGCAGATCTTTTACAATGAGGCCAAAGATCCAGTGCCCATCGAGACGGATGCGGTGATGGAGGTGACGAAGATCCACAGATCTGCCGGGAAAAGTTTTCTGCTGCCTTACGGTCTTCTTTTTTTGTTTTCCCTGGTGCAGGTCGGTATGCGGATCGAGAGAATGTTCTATGATCCGCTTAACATTCTGGAGGAGGATATGGATCTGCTGATCCTGTTCAGCTGGTGCTTGTTAGCGGCCTATGTGCTCAGAGAGATAGTCAGATATTTTCTCTGGCACAGAAGAGCTGTGCGGGTGGCGGAGGCGGAAGGGATTTTTGCGCCCACGAAAAGTGTGGGAAAAGGTTGGAGCATGATCCCGTACTTTGCGATTTTCTGCGTTGTGACCGGGGTGGTACTGCTTGGAGATAATGGGATATCCCGCGTATTTTTTATAATGCTGCTGATGCTTACGGTCTCTGTAGCGTTTATCACAGGAATCTCAAGATGGATGAGGCGTATCGGAGTGCGGGCGGTGTTCAACCGACTGGCGGTCTTTGTCCTGACGGTCCTTGTCTTTCTTGTCACGATGCAGCAGCTTTTTCTGATGCTCATCAGGGGGGAATTGCTTCCGGGGAGAGAGGCGGCGGAGACCTATGAGTATAACGGGTGGACTTATGAAGTGTACCGCGACGGCCTGCCGCTTACGTTGGAGGATCTGTTCGGGGAGGATGAAGATTCTTTCGGGGCATGGTATTCGTATGAACTGACAGAAAAGGAGTCGGTGTTTCTTGTCCGCTCTGAAGCCAGGCAGGATCCGCGGGCTGATGCGCGGGAAGCGGGGGAAGAGATGCGGAAACTGCTGACAGATGCGCAGGAATCGGGGGAGAGTGCACAGAATTTGCGGACGGATATACAGGAACCGGGAGAAGATGCGCAGGCATTACAGGCGGATGCGGAAGATTCACAGGAGGTTACGCAAAAGCTGCCCGTTCTGCTGTATACGGTGACGCAGGTAAAAGCGCCGTTTCTGTATGACTGGTGTGTGCGGAAGACGATAGAGCAATATACGGGAGAGGAGAATATTGACGGGGAGATCCGAGGTGAGGCGATGCGCAGTGTGGAGAAGGAACCCTGGAAGGCGGATGCCGCGTACCGCCTGTACCGGGGCAATGAGGCAGTGAACGAATACGTGCTCTGTTATGGAGATCTGATCCTGGAACTGAATACATCCTGGGAACTGACACAGGAGCAGATGACTGTTGTGGGGGAGAGGATCGGCGGCAGTATTACACAAAATCAATTAAGAGGGTAATTAAAAGGGCAGGAAAAGGCAGCAAATCCGTTTCAGACTTACTGCCTGCATATTTTTATTCAATATGATCAACATGGGTTCTCAGGAAGTCGAAATATTTCGGTACATCATCCACCTGCTCAAAAATGTCTCTTCCTTCCATCATATAAGCCCGGAGAAGATATTCTGTGGCGTTTTTTTCATCGCCGATTTCCAGACAGCTCTCTCCCAGCCGCAGCATGACGAACGGATTCTGATATCCGCCGCCGGTCAGGTTTCCCCGCGCTTTATTAAAACATTCATGTGCCTGTGGATACATGCCCTGTTCAAAATAAACATCCCCGATAGCAGCTAAAAACCAGATCGTTTCGCTATAGAACTGCTGTGGCTCCGGTATCAGCGCGAGCCCTTCTTCCCATGCTTTTATCGCTTCTTCGAATCGTTCCTCGTCCTCAAGCTGATTGCCCTTTTGGGCAAATTCGTCTAATTTTGCCTTGACTGCCGGCGTTATTTCATCAGCTTTTTCCGGTTCCTTTTTTTTCTTTGAAAATAATCCCATCATAACCCCTCCATCATTTTAGAATTTGTCGTTGGTTTTATTATACATTTTTTGCAGCGAAGTGAAAAGAATTTTTATGGTGAAGAAAGCGGAAAATAGCTTAACAAAGGCGGTGGGAGAGGCTATCTTATTAACATATCACATTTATTTTCAGAGTTTTTCTTTTTGTGTTTTACACAATCGGCGGTTTCTGCCGGGAATTACCAAATGATACGCGTTTTTAAACAATTTTATTTACAGAGGAGGATTGTTTATGGCAGCAAAATTGAAGGAGTATTTCCCGATGATTCGGGAAAGGGAGGAGTTACTGGAGGAGATTCCATGCGGATCGCGGATGAGACGTCGCTGTTGATCACAGATATTGTGGTGGAACTGGAGGATGGGAGCATTGCGAATGTGGAGATGCAGAAGATCGGGTATCTGTTTCCCGGGCAGAGGTGCGCATGCTATTCGGCGGATCTGCTGCTCCGGCAGTATAAGAGAGTGCGGGGGGAAAAGAAAAAGAAGTTCAGCTATCGTGATATAAAGAATGTATATACAGTAGTATTGTTTGAAAAGAGTCCGAAAGAGTTTCATAAATATCCTGAAAAGTATTGTCATTTCTTTGAACAGATGTCAGATACGGGGTTAAAACTGGAGCTTCTGCAGAAATATGTGCTAATCCCGCTTGACATCTTTGTGAAATACCAGCACAATAGAAATGTCATAGAGAGGCAGGATGCGTGGCTGACATTACTTGTGTGTGACGAACCGGAGAAGATCATAGCATTGATAGAAAAGTATCCGGAGTTTCGTCAGATCTATGAGGAGGGCTATGAGATCTGCCGGAATACAGAAAGGGTGATGGAGATGTTCTCGAAGGAATTGTATGAGCTTGACAGGAATACGGTGCAGTATATGATGGATGAGCAGCAGGAGCGGACTGATGCCCAGAGGGAAGAGATCAGTGCCCAGCAGGATAAGCTCAGCAAGCAGCAGGATATGATTGATGATTTGTACAAAGGGACGATAAACATATTGCGGGGGCTTAATCTGTCCGATCAGGAGATTATTCAGAAGCTGTGTGCCCAGTATCAGATCAACGAGACAGAAGCGAGGAAGTATTTGCAGGTAACAGTTCACCCCGGAGCTTTGCACTTGCTGCAAAGTCCGTAAGAAAGTGTATAGGTCTGAATAGTTACATTTTGCAGAGAAGAACAGATTTTAAATGATTGAATATGGAACCCAGATATGGTAAAATTGAGAAAATATACAATTTATGGACAGTTTTTTTCATACAGATAAACGGGGGTTTTTGTATACATGGAAATATACAAAGAGGAATTTATTGAGTTTATGGTGGACAGCGATGTGCTGAAGTTCGGGGATTTTGTTACAAAGAGCGGCAGAAAGACGCCATTTTTTGTGAATACGGGATTTTACAGGACCGGGACGCAGCTAAAGAGGCTTGGAGGCTATTATGCAAAGGCGATCCACGATCAGTTCGGGCTTGATTTTGACATTCTGTTTGGGCCGGCTTATAAGGGGATCCCGCTGTCGGTGGCGGCTTCCATCGCTATTTCCGAACAGTATGGCAGGGATATCAGATACTGTTCCAACAGAAAAGAGATAAAGGATCATGGAGATAAAGGAATCCTGCTTGGAAGTCCGCTTTCTGCAGGGGATAAGGTACTGCTGATCGAGGATGTGACGACGGCGGGCACTTCCATCGAAGAGACGATGCCGATTATCCGTGCTCAGGGCGATGTGCAGGTCTGCGGTCTGGTAGTCAGCGTAGACCGGATGGAGCGGGGAAAGGGCGAGAAGAGCGCACTGACGGAAATTTCCGAAACTTACGGATTCAGGACAGCGGCGATCGTGACGATGGCGGAAGTGGTAGAGCATCTGTATAACCGGCCGTATAAAGGGAAGGTTTATATTGACGATGCGCTGAAGGCGGCGATCGATGCATACTATGCACAGTATGGAGTATAAGAGGGCAGATGGCGGGGGGCACGGGGAAGGTACCTGCGGGACTGGAACAGAAAGGAGCTAAGATGGAAGAGAAAACTTTTAAAACATTAAA
>ERZ777305.2635-NODE-2635-length-14685-cov-6.651333_pt1 | contig 14685 bp, 7 predicted proteins | sample MGYA00374965_ERZ777305 | MGnify/ENA primary metagenome ERZ777305 (study PRJEB29328, sample SAMD00013331) | mouse gut metagenome | study: EMG produced TPA metagenomics assembly of the Metagenome analysis of fecal microbiota from mouse which was promoted... | reverse complement strand
TTGCAGAGCCGCATCCTCCGTTGTGACCTTCGGTTCCTCATAACATCCCGCCGCCTCCAGATCCACCTGCTCCTCCAAACCGGCAACCGCCGCCCGGATCGCCTCCGTACCCGCCGCTACCGCCGCATAATAATCCGGCGGATCGAGCTGCAGATACGGGATCATCTCGTCATCGATGATCCGCCCCGCCGTGATATCCGGCAGCGCCCCCTCCAGTCCATACCCCACCGCGATAAAGGCCTCGCCCCGACCGTACCGGTTCCGCGGTTTGACCAACAGCACCACCCCGTTGTCATGCTCCCGGCTTCCGACCCCCCACTGCTCCAGAATCCGCGTGGCATACTCCGCCGCCGGCCAGCCGTCGAGATCGGTGACCGTCACGACCGCAATCTGGGTCGAAGTCGCCGCATCGAAAGCCACCAGACTATCCTCCAACACACGCTGTTGCTCCGGCGAAAAGAGGTGGGCATAGTCGTTCACCAGCCGCGGCGGTGACATCGGCTGCGGAATCGCCTGCCCCCGCACACCGCCGCACACCCACAGCAACACTCCCGCCAGCAGCAGCCTCCATCGCTTGATACAACGACCCGTCATCCTGCGAAACACCCGAAAAAACGGTTAAAACTCCACCTTGGGCGCCCGTTCCGCCCCCGCTTCCGCCGCAAAGAACGTCTTCGGCGTAAAGCCGAACATGCCGGCAATCAGATTGCGCGGAAACTGCTGTACATACACATTATAAGCCTGCACCGCATCGTTGTAGCGTCTCCGTTCCGTCGCAATCCGGTTTTCGGTTCCCTCCAGCTGAGTCTGCAGATCGGTAAAGTTCCGGTTCGCCTTGAGATCGGGATAGGCTTCCGAAACCGCCATCAACCGGCTCAGCGCCGACGAGAGTTCGCCCTGCACCTGGGCATATTTGGCCAAGGTTTCCTCGTTCAAATCGTCGAAATCGATCCGTACCTGCGTCGCCCGGGCCCGCGCATCGATCACCCCTTCGAGCGTCGCCTGTTCATGCGCGGCATATCCCTTGACCGTCGCCACCAGATTCGGAATCAGGTCGGCCCGCCGCTGATACTGGTTCTCCACGTTGGCCCACTGCGCCGCAACCTCCTGACTGCGTTCCACCAGCCCGTTGTAATTGCCTTTGATCCAGCTGTAAATCCCCGCCGCTATCGCCACGATCGCCACCAGCACGATAATCAGTATCCAATGTCCTTTCTTCATCGTTTGTTTTCGTTTTTTGAGTTCTACAAATATAATCATTCTAAATTATATTTGTTCTGTCGAAAAATCAGCCCGCCATATGCCCCACCACCTGCGCCGAGTCATTGCCATCGGAATCTGCCTGTTTTTCCTTCGCTGCACACCCGGCTCCGGGCAGCGCTGGGGCGAAGAGCGGTGGGACACAACAACGAATTACCGGCTGACTGCCGAAACCGTGTCGTGGGACCGGCCGATCTACGGGGAGGGTGATTTCCTGTTCGCCGACGACCTCCTGATTTTCGAGGGAGCGACCGACGACGCTCTGTTCTCGGTCTACCGTTCGAAACACGACTCTCTGCTGTTTCTCGGTTCGTTTCTGCAACAGGGGCGCGGCCCGTGGGAGGCGACCGATGCGGAGGCGTTCTATTTTCCGAACTCCCGAACACTCGTCGCAGTCGCTTACAATCCGCTGGGACATTCGATCCGCATCCCGCTGGATTCGTCGGCACGGCTGTTCGACCTATCGAGCTGGAAGAAAGAACGTTATGGCGAAACGAATCCTATCCCGGCCTACGAACTCGTGCCGATCGACGACACCCTCTGCATCGCCCAGGCGTTCGACGGGCACAACGGCCTCTTCTCGCTGTACGACACCCGCCGCGAGGCGTGGGAAGCGCTGGATATTCCCTATCCGGACGACCGCGGTTCCATGCCCTATGGGCAACGGGCAGAAACCTATATGGGCAGTGTCGCGAAGCATCCGACACGGAATCGGTTCGCCTATTCCAATGCCAATTCGAAATTGGTCTTGTTGTTTGAGGTCGAAGAGGGAAAAGCGCAGCAAATCGAGCAGCCTTTCTGCCAGATTCCCGAATATGAACCGCAGGGGCGCGACCGGGTTCGTTTTACGGCGAACCACGACAACGGCTATCAATTGAGCGTCACCGAGAGAAGGGTCTACTGTGCAGACCCGCGGATCGACCGCCTCAACCGGGAGGCGTCGATCGCGCGGAACGGCTACGGCGCAGGCTACGTCCGGGAAATCTTCGTGATGGATTGGAACGGTCGGCCACTGGCGACCTATTCGTTGGATCGTCCGGTCTGTTTTCCGACGGTCTCGCCGGACGACCGCTATCTGTATGCCTTCGCGCTGGATGACAAGACGTTGGAGGGGTATTTCGTTCGCTTCCGGTTACCGGAACTTCCGCAATAAAACGCGCGCCGACCTCTTCTTGTCCCGAAGAGGCCGGCGCGCATATTTTCCCCGAGCCGCAGCTACAACTTGAGCAGCGCCTCCAAGTTGTTGAACCGGTTGTGATAGTCCTGCATCGACCGCCGGATCACCTCTTTCGCCTCGTCGGCCCCGTAGATGTGGGTAATCTCGACATTCCGCTTGGCGCCCGGCAAGTCCTTATAGGTCAGGAAGTAGTGCCGCAACCTCTCCACCACCAGCGGGGGCAGCTGCGACACGTCATCGATATTGCCGTAGACCGCATCGTGCTTCAACACGGCAATAATCTTGTCGTCGGCTTCGTCGTGGTCGATCATCCGAATGCCGCCCACCGGCTTAGCGTGAACGAGGATATCGCCGTGCGTAATGGTCTTCTCGGTCAACACGCACACGTCCACCGGGTCGCCGTCGCCGTGGATGTCGGTACGCTGCAAGGCTTCGTTGCTGAGCTGGGCCACGAGCTCGCCGCTATAGCTCTGGGGCAGAAACCCATACAGGGCAGGGACGGTATTGGAGTATTTCTGCGGCCGATCGATGAAAAGATATCCGGATTCCTTATCGACTTCGTACTTGACGGTGTCGGTCGAGACGATCTCGATAAAACAGGTCACCTTATCGGGCGCTTCATCGCCGATATTCACGCCGTGCCACGGATGGGACTTGTAACGCAATCCCATCAACTGACCCACAATCGGGTCCATCAATTTCGACATATCTCTCTGTCTTTATATTCGTTCTATTATCCGTGTCTACCCGCAGAGAACTGCCGCTTTTTGGAAAAAGCGGCACCAAAAACTTTTAGTTAGCTACGCTACTCCTTAGGCTCCGCAGTCCTCAGTCTCTGCGATTGCTTTTGGGTCGGGGTTCTCCGGGGCGCGATAATGCGGGAATTACCCCACGCGCCCCGGAAGAATCCCCGGCCCAAAGAAAGTCCGAGAACTGGGCCGCCGGCAGCTTTAGGATGCGTAGCATCCTCCAAAAGTCTTTTGGGTACCTTTTCTTCAGAAAAGGTACAGTTCCATACAGGGCAAAGAACGATAATCGAACAATTAAATTACAATGTATGTTCCGCGAGGAATCGTTCGCACTCCAGCGCCGCGATGCACCCCGAACCCGCCGCCGTGATCGCCTGACGGTAATGCGGGTCTTGTACGTCCCCCGCCGCGAACACCCCCGGCACATTCGTCCGTCCGTGATGCGTGAGGATGTACCCCTGCTCGTCGAGGTCGAGCTGTCCTTTGACGATTTCCGTATTCGGATGGTGGCCGATCGCCAGGAATATACCGTCCACATCGACCCGCCGTTCCGCTCCGTCGTTGGAAGCCAGCAGCATGCCCGTGACCCCGCTCTCGTCGCCCAGCACCTCTTTCGTGTTGTGTTCGAAAATCACCTCGATGTTCGGCGTCGTGAAGACCCTCTCCTGCATCGCCTTCGATGCCCGGAGATAGTTCTTGCGCACCACCAGATAGACCTGCCGGCACAGCGAAGCCAGATAAGTCGCCTCCTCGCACGCCGTGTCGCCCCCGCCGATCACCGCCACATCCTTCTTGCGGTAGAAAAACCCGTCGCACGTGGCGCACGCCGAGACCCCCATCCCCCGGAATTTCTGTTCCGACGGCAGCCCGAGGTACTTCGCCGACGCCCCCGTCGCGATGATGATCGATTCGGCCCGCAACGTCGTCGTTCCGCCGTCGATCTCCACCGCGAACGGGCGCGCGCTCAGGTCGAGCTTCGTCACCACCCCGAAGCGCACCTCCGTACCGAACCGTTCGGCCTGTTTCCTGAGGTCTTCCATCATCGCCGTTCCGGCTATTCCCTCCGGATAGCCCGGAAAATTCTCGATCTCGGTCGTCGTGGTCAGCTGTCCGCCCGGTTCGATCCCCTCATAGACCACCGGCGCGAGGTTCGCCCGGGCCGCGTAGATCGCCGCCGTATAGCCCGCCGGCCCACTGCCGACAATCAGACACTTAATAAGTTCGCTCATATATCGCATTTTTGAATTTACACGCCACCGACCCGCCGTTTTCTCCGGACGTTCGCAATCGCAAAGTTAATGATTTCGCCCGGGTTTCACTATCTTTGCAACGTGGAAAGATTTTCTCATAGAAATCCGAAAGGCATCCGACCGGTTCGGTGGCTGATCGGCGCCGTGTGTATCGGGCTCACGAGTTGTACCCCGAAACTGGCTCCGGTGACGACCACCGGACTGCTGACCCGTTCGTTCGACAACTACTCGCAATCGACCGTCGTGCGCAGCGAGCGGCTGATGACCGAGACCCGGAGCGAAGCACCCACCCCGAGCCGCATCCCGAAACAGGAGTACACCCGGGGGCCGCGCAGCAACAGCGAAGGCACCGTCGCCCGGTCGCAGGCCGAAGTGATCGCCCCGAGAAACTACGTCACCCAGTCGATTCCGTCGGCTGCGCCATCGGTTCCGGTACCCAAGCAGACCCGGAGTCAGGCGCGGCAGCAGGCCCGGCTCCGGGCCCAGGAGCAGCGGGCGGCCGCCGAACGGGAAAACGAACCGGTACGGCCGGTGCGAGGCGGCCTGGGGATTCCGAAAGCCACCGAAGCGTCGGCGGCTCAGATGAAGAACATTTCGTTCGTCACACGGCGGGCCGCTTCGCCGGAACCGACACCGCAGCCGGCACCCAAGCAGGAAGAAACAGCTCCGCAACCCGTTCCGGAAGCTGCGGCACCACAGCAGGTACAAGCCTCTGTGCAGACTGCGACAACCCCTCAGGCTTCCGTCCGACCGCCCCGGCAGCAACAGGTATCGGGCGCGGTGACACAAGTGTCGGAGGTCACGCCGATGATGACGGCCAAGGAGCAGCGGGCCTTGGACAAACGGCGAAAAGCCGAAGCCCGGCGCCTGCTGGCCGAGCGTCAGGCACAAGCCAAAGCGGCGGAAGCGGCCAAGGCGGAACAGCAGCGGACGATGGCAGCAGCGACGACGCGCCGAGCGCAATCGGCTGAGACAGAAACGGAGAGCGAAAATACCTACCCGGAAGAGCCGGCTACACAGGAGAACAGCACAGAATCGCAGCCTGAACAAGCTTTACAGGGCGTCCCGGCCCAAGGCGAAACGCAAAATTCGGACGACTCGGAGCTTTCGGCTTTAGCCCGGGCATTGACCATGCCGGACGCGACGGTGCGAGACAAACCGACACCGGCCTTCATCAACACGCCGAAAGAGGAAAATACGGTCGTCGACGAGGCGGAAGCGGCGGCAGCCAAGGAGGGGACGGTCACAGCAATCGCTCCGCCAGTGCACCAGTTCCAGCCGAACGAGACGGAACACGTCAAGTTCTCGTACTACGACCCGTTCGGCAAGGGAAACAACCGCTTCGTCGTGGTACTCAACGAGCAACGTTTCTGCTATCCCTATCCGGGCCGTTTCCTTTCGGGATATGGGCCGCGGGGACGGGGCGTGCACACGGGGGTAGACATCAAAGGGGTGAAAAACGACACGGTTCGGGCGGCTTTCGCAGGGACGGTGCGCATGTCGAAGCTCTACAGCGGATACGGCAACTGCGTGGTGATCCGCCACAAGAACGGGCTGGAGACGCTCTATGCGCACAACACGCGCAACCTGGTTCAGGTGGGCGACGTGGTGCGAGCGGGCGATCCGATCGGCCTCATCGGACGCACGGGACGGGCGACGACGGAACATTGCCACTTCGAAGTCCGGATCCAGGGACAACACATCAACCCGGCCTTAGTGATCGACTACCACAATCACCGGTTACAAGACGGGGTGCTCTCGGTGACGAAACAGGCCAACGGACGCATCGTGGCGCAAAACCGGGCGAGCGGTCTGGCACCGTCTCAGGCGACGGATCGCGAGGATACCGGTTCCGGCGATTCTGCGGGCGCTTCGGGCGGCAGCAAGACGAGCTCGACGACTTCGACAACGACTACTTATACGGTGCGGTCGGGAGATACGCTGTGGGGCATCGCACGGCGGTTCGGCACGACGGTGGCCAACCTCTGCGCACTGAACAACCTGAACCGCGAGGCGACGCTGCCCTTAGGCAAACGGCTGAAGATTCGGTAACCTCGACACCCTAAAATCAGACGGGAGCTGCGGCGGTGTTTCAGCACCGGCCGCAGCTCCCGTTTTCTCCGGACTTCTTCGCGGCAGAGCACCCCTCGCAACCGCAGCCGCAGCCCGATTTCTTCCCTCGCAACCTCCGTAGCACCCACACAAGCCCTATAACGGCACACAATCCGACGACTATCCAAACTATCGTATCCTGACTCATTTCTCTATTCAATGATTTAATCTGTTTTCCATACCATTCTTTGAGCTGGACAGAACCGTACCTTTCTTGAAAGAAAGGTACCCAAAGAACTTTCAGATAGCTACGCTACTCCTCAGGCTCCGCAGTCCTCAGTCTTCGAGAATCTCTTGGGTCGGGGTTATAGCGCGCCAAAGGTTGTGATTGCATTAAGCGCGCTACAACTCCCGGCCCAAAGAAGAGTCCGGGAGTTGGGCCGCCGGCAGCTGTAGGATGCGAAGCATCCGCCGAAAGTCTTTTTGGTTCTTTTTGCCCGAAGGCTTCCTCGCGCTAACTCGGCATAGCCCGCAAGCGGTCTCTGCTCGCGTAACGCCGCTCGGTTCTTCAGAAAAAGAACAGTTCCCTCAAACCTAAAGAGCGAATGTAGAAAACGCATCCAATTATTAAAAGAAACGCGAGCCGATCTGGTAGACCGCGAACGAGACCAGCCACGCCAACCCCGTCGTATAGAGCACCGAGAACAACGCCCATCGTCCTCCCGCCTCCTTTCGGATCGCCGCCACCGCCGCCACGCAAGGAAAATAGAGCAAGATGAAAAGCATCATCGTGTAGGCCACCAGCGGCGTATAGACCGGCTGCCCCGCCAAAGTCCCCGACATATGCCGCTGCGCCCGCAGACTCCGCACCAGCTGTCGATCGACCTCGCCCGCATCCTGAGTCAAAGCCTCCTCTTCCGCTTGCCACACCTCCTCGTCGGTGCCAGCCGTTCCGCCGGCTGCCTGCACCTCCGCCGGCCGGTTCAATACCGCCATCGTGCTCACCACGATCTCCTTCGCCGCCAGACCGCTCAACAGGCTCACACCGATCTTCCAGTCAAAACCCAGAGGCCTCATCGCCGGTTCCACGACATGTCCCAGCCGTCCGATATAGGAGTGTTCGGCCTGCCATTCCGTCAGCTCCGACGGCGAGAGCGCCGCCACCTGCTCCTCCTTCGGCCTCGGATAGTGCCCCAGCGCCCAGATCAGCACCGAAGCCACCAGAATCACCGTCCCCATCTTCCGCAGATACTGCGACCCCTTGTTCCACATGTGCCGCACGACACTCCGCGCCGTCGGCACCCGATACGGCGGCAGCTCCATCACGAAAGGCGCCTCGGCCCGATGAAACAGCAACCGTTTGAGTACCAGCGACGAAAGCACCGCCACCACAATTCCGATCACGTAGATCGACATCAACACCAACCCCTGCCCCTTGGGGAAGAAGGCCGAGATCAGGAGGACATAGACCGGCAGCCGGGCCGAACACGACATAAACGGCAGAATCAGCATCGTCAGTATGCGGTCTTTGCGGCTCTCCAGCGTCCGCGTGGCCATGATAGCCGGCACGTTGCACCCGAATCCCATCAGGAGCGGGATGAACGACTTGCCGTGCAGCCCGATGCGGTGCATGAAGCGGTCCATCAGGAAAGCCGTCCGTGCCATATAGCCCGTATCCTCCATCAGCGAGATGAAGAAGAAGAGAATCAGGATGTTGGGAAGAAAGACGATCACCCCTCCCACCCCGCTGATCACGCCGTCCACCAGCAATTCGCGCAGCGGCCCCTCGGGCATCGCTTCCGAGACCCACTGACCGAGCCACTCCACGCCGTTCTCCATCCACTCGGCCGGGATTCCGCCCAGCGTAAACGTCGCCTCGAACATCAGCCACATCAGCAGGAAGAAGATCGGGAACCCCCAGAAACGGTGGGTCATAATGCGGTCGATCCGCGTCGCTTTCCGGTTCTTGTCCCCCGTCCCGGGCGTGAAAGTCTCCTCCAAAGCCCCCGCGATAAAACCGTATCGGGCATCCGCTATCACCGTTTCGACCGAATCATTGTAGAGCCGCTCCAACCGGGCCGTCTCCCGCCCGATCGTCTGGCAAATCTCGTCGTAGTTGGCCGCGCCGTCCAACAGGGAGAGGGTCTCACGATCCCCCTCCAACAGTTTGATAGCCAGATAACGTGACGAATAGCGCGCCACGATGTCGCAATTCTGCCAGATCAGGGTCTGAAGCGCCCGGATGCTGCGTTCGATCTCCTCGCCGTAATGGATATGGATGTGACGCACCATCGGCTCGTTGTCCTCAAAAACGGCGATGACGCGGTCGAACAGCGCATCGATCCCCTCGCCTTTCGACGCCACGGTCGGCACGATCGGAATCCCGATCATCCGCCCCAAGGCCTCGTAGTCGAACCGGGCGCCGCTCCGCTCCAACTCGTCGTACATGTTCAGGGCGATCACCACCTTGAGGTTCATGTCGATCAGCTGGGTGGTCAGAAAGAGGTTGCGCTCCAGATTCGAGGCATCGACGACATTGATCACCACGTCGGGCATCTGCTCCAGGATGTGCCGCCGCACGTAGAGCTCTTCGGGGGTGTATTCGGTGATGGAGTAGGTTCCGGGCAGGTCGGAGAGCCGGAGCGTATAGCCGGCATGCCGGGCGGTGGCCTCTTTGGCTTCGACGGTCACACCGCTGTAGTTTCCGACGCGTTCGTGTGAACCGCTGGCCAGATTGAAGAGCGAGGTTTTGCCGCAATTGGGATTACCGACCAAGGCAACCTGAATCGTATGCCCGGATTCGTGTAAAAAGCGGTTGGCGATCTCGTCGGTCTGCAACACCTGGGCTGCAGAAGCTCCATTGGCCGCCATGTTCAAGGCCTCTTCAGGAGCGGCAGAGACTTCGATCTGCTCGGCTTCGCTGCGGCGCAGGGCGATATGATACCCCATGATCTCGTACTCGACGGGATCCATCAGCGGGGCATTCTTGATGACAGTCACCCGTTTGCCGCGCACGAAGCCCATCTCGGAGATGCGTTTGCGGAACGATCCGTGACCGCGGACTTTAACGATGACGCCGCTCTCGGAGGTAGAGAGCTCCGACAGGGGACGACAGATCGGTTCGTTTTCCATAAGGGTAGATAACGGGAGACAAAGATAACGATTTCCTCCCCTCGCGGAGACAAAAATAGCTGCCGATCGGCATCAGAACCATCCCCTGTTTTCGGGAAAACGCCGGCTCGGCATCCCTATGAATGAGGAATGGACATTCTCCATTTTCGGGACGCTCGGCTGGGACGAAGTCGGAAGAAAATTCCGACAAACGAGAGCGTTGGAGAAATCAGCCAACGGAGAAAAACTGACCGACGAAGAACAGGCCCTGCTGCTCTCGGCAGCGATCGGACAAAAAGCCGACCAGTATCTGAATGAACAGGGCGGTAAAACCACATGGGGAAATATCGGCACCAGCGTATCGAAATCGATTCCGTTCATGGTACAGACGGCCGCCTCGGGAGGTACCGGAGGAGTCGTTAAGCTGGGGGCGAACGTCGCGAAAAAAGGAGCCAAGGCCCTCGCCAAACGCGCCGCGTTGAAAGCAGCGGAAATGGCCGCGAACTCGGCTATCCAGACGCCGCTGATGAGTACGGCTTACGCCGATTTTGCCAATAGCACGAAGGGTCAATATTACGTCACACGAGAGCCTGCGGGAGAATTATCGGTCATCAAAACCGATCCGACATCTCCCTGGGAACGCAGCTGGAAAGCCTTTGCTTCGGGTTTTACGGAGACATTCTCGGAACGGCTCGGAACCGTCTTCCCGACCGGAGCCGCCATCGGGAACTTTGTCCGACGGAATGCTCCCAAAGCACTCGGAAAGACGCTCGGAGGCTGGCTGACCGAGGGAATCGGAAAATTCGAATCCCCTTTGGTCAAACAAATCAATCGATGGGCGAGCAAAGTTCCCGGATACAACGGAACACTGGGCGAATTCGGCGAAGAACTGGCAGGTAACCTAATCGAACCGGTATTGACCGGAGAACTTGATCGAATTCCGGAAAATTTCTCAAAAGAGAACCTTTGGCAAACGGCCATGTCTGTCGCTATCATGGGCGGAATGATGGAAACAGTGCGCATTCCCGCGGCCATAGCGGACGGCGTTCGTTCCGAACAACTGCGCCGCGCCGCGCAGGAACAACTCGACAGGATCGCCGATCCGACCATCAAAGAGAAGGTACGACAGGCGATGGAGGCAGAAGAGAACGAGGAGCGGGTGCGACAACTGACACAAATCGACTGGCGGGGCATCGACCGTCGGGACGCGATAGCCGCCGTCAATTATGTGGAACTGCACACCCGGGGCGACCTTAGCGCAGGAGCGGAGCAGGCCTTGGAACAGGGCCGAAAAATCCGGGGCTGGACGCATACATTCGGACAATTCGTTAATCGGGATACCGGACGGGCGCAAATTGTTATCGACCGGGAGGGAACAACGTATTTCGTCCGGTCGGGATCGTTGGACGGAACCGAGGCCGACGCAACGGTCTTCGTTCTAAATGCTGAAACCGGAGAGACGAAACAATGCAACGCAGAAGAGCTGACGTTGCAGGAGGAATACGATCTGGACGGCTACATCCGGATGAGAAGCGAACGGGAACAAGCACTGATGCAACAGACTGCCGGACAGCAACAACAGCAGGTGCCTGTTCAGACGACCTCAGGCACCGAACAGGCACAGGCGACCGAGCAAGTACCAGCCACCGGGCCCATGCAGGAAGGGGTGACCGCCAACACACCGACCGAAACGACTACGGAGACAATCCCGCAGGAAGAGAGCCAAGATAAACTGTCGAACGGGGATACCCAAATACAAGAAATCAATCCCAACGGACCAATGCAGGCCGCCCAACAACCCGTACCTCCAACCGGACGACCAATGACAGCTGACGAAGCGAACGCCTTTGTCCGCCAAATGCAACAAACGGCAGAACCGGCTCCGGAGATGGAACTCACCATCGAAAACTGGGATCGGGAGTTTGGTCCAGAGGGAACTGTGGAAACGCCTATCGGCACCGTCAAAATGGGTGAGAACCAGTTTGCCAAACTGAGCCGCCAAGGGCGAAATGGCAAACTCGGGATGATTAAACCGACTCTGACCAACCCGGACATCATCATCGAAGATGCCAGCAAGGCCGCACCCGGACAACAAACCGAAAGGCCTTCGTCGTACGTATTCGTAAAAACGTTCTCCGGCGAAAACGGAGAACGGATCTATTATTTCACGTCGGTAACGGTCAGTCAGGATGGACAGGAAGTCGTTATCTCCAATCAGGAAAAATCAGCAAGTCGCATCGAAAACTTACTAAAAACAGGAAAGACTACCTGGCTGAACACTACACAAAAACAAGAAAATCAAAGGTCTGTATCCGAAACACAGAACGGAGAATCGGTTCCCCTTAGCGATTCGCGGATTGCAACCTATGCCGATAATAACTCAACCCCGCTCGGTATCCATTCGCCCTCTGATTTTCACTTCAAAGATACAAATCCCGGGCCGAATGCGCAAGAGACGAGGACGATCGACCTGAATACGCTGGCCGGGCAGACGGTGACGCTGGCAGACGGATCGCAGGCTTATATCAATCAGGTCTACACCAACCGGAACGGTTTCGTGGAGATCGACGCCGTGCCGATCGACCCGTCCACGGGTCAGCTCCTCACGAACGAGAACGGAGAGGAGGCGCACACACTGCTGGACGTGAGAAGCATCGTTACCCCCAAGCAGCAACAACAGGCACAAACGCAGGGAAACACGCAAGAGGCAACGCCAGCCGTTCCGGAACAGAGCCCGACCCAGGAGACGCAGGTGACGGAACAACCGGCACCAAGCGAAACCGAGCTGAGCGCTGCAGAACAATCTGCACAAACAACGCAAGAACAAGCGGCACAGGAAAATTCTCAATCTACGCTAACAGGAACACCGGACAACACAACTACACAATCACAAAACAGAATCGGTTCCGCAAACCTTGAACCCGAAATCGACGAAAACGGACTGCCGTTTGTCACTGCCTCGAACGGAAGTATCGATTTCGGACAGATTGCCGAAGAAACGGGGCTTACACCAGCACCTATTAGACTCAGCACGGGAGAAAACAGAGTAGGCCCGGACGGTAAAAATCACGGATACGGATTAGCACATATCGAAGCCGGACACGGCGATCAGATAAGAAATGCCGGGTATGATTCCGTAGAACAGTTCGTAGAACTTGTCGGCAAACAATACACAGATATCCGGGAAGGAGCAAAGATAGGCGAAAACCAAACTTATCTTCTTGAATTACCGGACAACCATAACAACACGCTGTTCGTCCAGTTGTCGAAAGACGGAGCTTATTGGAATGTAAACAGCGCGGGTATCTTTAAAAAGAGATACTCGCGCCGTAAACCTGAGGTCTATTCCGTACCCGCAGTGGGAGAAAGCATTGACACCGATGCTTCCGAAGTTAATAGCGGCCATTCGACGGGTGCAACCGCGCCAGCGGGAAACTCTCCAAAAACCTCTTTGTTCAAAGATACAACTTTCGGGCCGAATGTGCAAGAGACGGAGCAAAATATTCCCCGAAAAAAGGACGGAACGCCGGATTACGACCGGATCGACGACCCGACCACGGTGGCCTCGGCGTTGAACGAGGAGTTCGGAGAGGAGGCGGCAGAGGTCGCCCGGGAAAGCCTCGACGAAGCCCACGAAGCATTGGAGCAGGCCGGGAACATCCGCAAAGCGATCGACCGGCGGCGCGCTCAGATCAAGGCTCAAAACGAAGTAACCAAATGGGAAGAGGTCTGTGACGCGCTCGCTCCGACCCGGGAAACCGAAACGGCGGAACAGGCTGCAGAAACGCAGGATGTACCCTCCGTGACGTTAGATCCCGTAATGGGAGACCTGATTACGGAAGAGATGCACAGGCGGGCCCCGGGGACAATCACGGTCAGGGAACAATCGGATCCGAAGGCGAACAACAATTTCATACAACGTTACGACATCGACGGAAAACCGAGCGGGGTGTACGGCATATATGACATAGAGACGGACATCAACACGGAACCGGTCTCTTTCGGGCTGGACGAGTTCTCGTGGCGCGCCGAAAATTGGGATGAACTGGAGCAGATGTACAACGCGTATAAAGCCGACCGGCCGGAGGTGCGCAGCTGGATAGACGACGAAGGAGGCGCGCAATTCCGCGACATCAACGATGCGTTGGAGTTCAAACGGTTTGTCGATACGCAAAAAAACAGCAAAACAGCAGATCCGGTGCGCGAAGCTGCGACACCCATGGAAAAGCTGCGGGCGGTCGGCGAAATCGTGGGCGAGATGAACCGCGCCTCCGGAGCAAATGCCTACGTTTTCAATAACGTGGATGAACTACCCGAAGAATTGCGCGGGCGATTGGACGAAGAGTTCGAACGCGACGGCATCACCTGGCGACGCGAAAGCTACATCTGCGCCCCGCAAATGCAGGACGCGGAGCAGACGCGACGTACCTATATCCACGAAGTGGGAGGACATCAGAATGTCGAATATGCCATAGCGACCGCTGCGGAAAAAGGCGCCCTCTGGGAGGCAATCGTGGACGACATCGGACTGGACGGGTTACGTGCCTGGGGAATAAAGGAACTGAACGGGGAAATAGAGGAATATGAGATTTCCGACGAGTACAAGAAGTGGCAATTGGGGCGCGAAGCACTGGCATACGCAACGGAACTGAACTCAGACCTGCCCTACTTCACACGGGAAAAACCGCTATCTTTGACGGTAGACCTCAATCAAAGAATCACTCCGGAGACCATCCGGGCGATACTTGAAACAGCCAACCGCTATGACGACCAAAGACCTCGAATCAATATTGCTTCCTTACAAAGAGAAAGGTTACAGGGATATAGTTCCAGTGTGGCTGGCGAGCCTGCCGGGAGAGGACACGGAAAAACCGATGGTCTTTTACCGCAACGTTCCGATGCTGGTGGTGATGGAGTGGATGAAACTCAAACAGAAAGGGATACCGCAGGACATGGCATTCAAACAGGCCGCACAGACGATACGGGAACTGTATCCGGGCAAGACGAAAGAAGAGCTGATCGAGCTGAGCAGGGAGCTCTACCGGCAGGGGAAACTGTAGCCGACGACATCCGATACCGCCGCGGC
>ERZ777305.2634-NODE-2634-length-14687-cov-2.658078_pt1 | contig 14687 bp, 10 predicted proteins | sample MGYA00374965_ERZ777305 | MGnify/ENA primary metagenome ERZ777305 (study PRJEB29328, sample SAMD00013331) | mouse gut metagenome | study: EMG produced TPA metagenomics assembly of the Metagenome analysis of fecal microbiota from mouse which was promoted... | reverse complement strand
ATTTTGTTAACTTTCGCCCTAAGCGCATTGTCGGGGTCACCAAGGATGTGAGCTCTCTGTTCACATTTGCTTATGGAGAGTTGTGGATGCCTTATTCCACCCGGGATTCCGGTCTGGGCAGTGAAGGGCTGCGGGGAGGTTTCGAGGCTGTGGCTCTTGTCAGGCCCGGTGTCGGCAGAGAGGAGCTCAAGCGGCAGATAGAACAGTCGCTTGCCCGCTTCAACGAGACACTGACCGAATATAAACTGGAACTTCCCGATCTCAGCACTTATACGGAACGGCAGTTTTTCCGTAATGACACGATGAGCCCTGCCGTAACCTGCATAATTCTGGGGTTGATATTGCTTATTGTGCCCGCCATTAATGTCAGCGGACTTATATCTTCGCAAATGTCCCGTCGCATGGCTGAGCTTGCGGTAAGGAAAGCATACGGTGCCAGCCGTTCTACCTTGATGGTGCAGTTGCTCCGCGAGAACCTGGCCTTGGCATTTGCCGGCGCATTGCTCGGTTTTCTCTTTTCGTGCATATTCCTATGGCTGGGCAAGGACTGGATGCTTGGCGATGGCGCTCCCGGAGCGAATTTTGATGTAAGCATCTGGCTCTTCCTCCGACCTGCGGTTTTCGTGGCTGTATTGGTGGTATGTCTGTTGTTCAACCTGCTTTCTGTGTTTATTCCGGCCTGGCATGCCACTCGCCGTCCCATAGCCGAGGTTCTTGGCGGTGAATGAGCGGATAAACAAATTCTAATTTAAAAACAGTAACGAGTATGATACATTCTATTTTGCACCAGATATGGAACCAGCGCCGCAGTAACGGCTGGCTGTTTGCCGAGCTGTTGATTGTATTTACATTGATGTGGTATTGTGTGGATGTGCTCTATGGCTTTACCCATGCAGAGCGGCAGCCTAAGGGGTATGATTTGGAGCATGTCTATAAGATAAGGATTTCCTGCAATCCCACACAGATAGTGTCGTGCACGTCGGAAGACAGCCTGCAGACCTTCTGGTTCAAACCGATGGAGGAGGTGCTCCGGCGTATCAGGCAATATCCTGCAGTGGAAAGTGCTGCCACGTGGCTGGGTACCGATACTTATACCCGCGGGCGTGTTTACCAGGGGTATACGACGGACAGCGTGCATGTTGTTGAGACTACAGTGCGCTATGTGTCTCCCGAATATTTCGACGTCATGCGTATTCCGTTGTTGCAGGGGAATGTCTCGGATTGGAATTCCACTGCCAGTCCTCTGCCTGCCGTGGTGACCCGTGATTTGGCAGACAGTCTTTTTCAGACAAGTGCCGAGGCGGTGGGTCGCGAGTTCCTGGATTATTACAACGGAGGTCTTCGTTACTGTGTCTCTGCAGTCTGTGCTTTGCAGAAGACGGATGATTATGCCCGTTACGGACCTTTTGTTCTGACTCCTTTTCCCGGTTGGTTCTATGAGGCCCAGTACCTTCCGTTCATCTCCCTACGGATACGTCCGGAGGCGGATACGGATAATTTTGCAGCCCGTTTCTATCAGGATATGACGTCGCAGCTGCAGGTTGCTCCATTCTATCTTTTCGACATACAGAGCTATAAGGACCAGAAGATAGAACGGGATGCTGCCGAAGGAATCACTCCGTATATCCGCAGCGCAAGGCTCATTGTGATATTCTTCGTTTTCAATGTATTCATCGGGCTGATGGGAACTTTCTGGTTCCGTACCCGCCATCGCCGCAGCGAGATTGCTTTGCGCATGGCCATGGGCAGCAGCCGCGGAAGAATACGCTGGCAATTGCTGGGTGAAGGGTTGCTGCTGTTGGCGCTTGCCTCTATCCCCGCTTTGACAATATGTATTAACATGGTTATGGCAGATGTCACTTTTACGGAAGCCACGGATGCTACTTGGGGGAGATTTGTCATATGCGTTTCTATTGTCTGGATATTGATGGCATTGATGGTGATTGCAGGAATCTGGTATCCGGCTTCACGGGCCATGGAGGTGCAGCCCGCTGAAGCATTGCATGATGAATGAGTTTTTTTGAGTAATCTGTGCTCATTCTAGGGAACGTATTTCCCCGTTTCAGGCGAGGTGGTGATACCGGATGCGAACGAATAATCATTCAATCCGTTTGCAGGCATTGGCTTGCAGGAACTCCTCCAATATATCCTCGTAATTGCCATGCAGCATGATGTGGTGGTTGCCCAGCGGTGTCTTGAGGAAATAATCGGCAGGAGAGTTCATCTTTATCCGCACTTGGGTGCGGCACATATTGATGTAGTTTGTATTCTCAACAAGCGCGCCGGTGCTTAAGTAATATTCGTCCAGACTCTCGTTTCCGCATTTCACGATGGTTACGTCTCCCGTTGGCAGAATTCCCTGAATACCGATGCCGCTCTCCGTTTCAAAATGGTTGCGTATGATGAATTGCTCCGTTTGTGCGATGCCGATGGTGCAGTGTGCCAAGATGATTTCATTGGTACGGGCATTTATCATGGAAGGGTTGGCCATGAAAGAGTTCTTTCCCGTCAGCACTTTTACGGCCAGCATGGTGAAGACGGATTGCAAATCACCTTCACATCCGGCAATGATTCCGTCGTCGTTCAGCAAGGCAAGGGCAAGGCAGCCGGTGGTTCCCGTTTGGTCTATCAGGCGGAAGCAGCTGAGGGTAATGGCGCTCAGTCGCTCTTCCTCTACAATCCTTTTGATGGCCCGATACAGCCGCACGGCCTTTATCATGTCTTCGGGGCTTGCCTCGCGGCAGGCAAGCGCTTTTTCTGCCAGGCTGGCGCATGCTTCGCCCACCTCCTCGTCTGTTATCTGTCCGTAGTATTCGTAAATGCGGTCCAATGAGACGTCTGTGTACTCGATACCCCAGCGGCGCTTGGCAAGCAGATAATCCACATTGCTGGCAACGAGCCAATTGGACGGAGTGCCCATTACGCCGATGCGCATGCCGAAAAGGCGGCGTTGTGCCATGAAATTGCTGTGCAGAACAAAGATACGCTTGATGGTCTCGGGCAGCTCTCCGTGAAGAATCTCGCTTTTCATTCCCCGGCCGCGCAGCCAGGAAGATATTTCGAGGGCGGCGGCCAGTGAGTTCTGCATGCCGTCTGCCAGGAGGATGGTGGGGCGGGGAAGGGATTCGAAATGCTGGATTACCAGTCTTTCCACGCCTCCGGTGGCGATGAATATGATGCTGAAGTCATCGGGTGATAACTTGTCTATGTCTTTGTAATCAATGAAGTTGACGGTAAAGTACTTCTCCAACTCAGTCAATATCACTTCGTGGGAGTTACGGATTGATGCTTGTTTATGCAGTATGGAAGCAAAAGTTATAAGGTTGATGACCATGATGTTATTTACAATTTTACAATTTACTGTTTATTAATTGAGCCTGCTTGGTTCGTTTGCTTTTTCAAAGGTACAAGTTTCTGTTTACATATCATAGAGTTTTCACGATAGATAAGTTTTTTAAAGTTTTTATTGTCCTGCCTTCCTTTTGGTTTCAAATAATTCGCTACATTTGCAACTTTAAGATAAAGTGATAGCAATGTCACCTATAGATACTCTATATTGAATAGTAAATCGTAAAATAGTAAATAGACCTCATGCCAACAATATCCATTCGCGGAATGGAGATGCCCGCATCTCCTATCAGAAAGCTTGCCCCTCTGGCAGATGCTGCCAAACAAAGAGGCGTACATGTATTCCACCTGAACATCGGACAGCCCGACCTGCCTACACCGCAAGTCGCGATTGACGCGATACGGAACGTCGACCGGAAAGTTCTGGAGTACAGCCCCAGTGCGGGATACCGCAGTTACCGCGAGAAGTTGGTGGGCTACTATGCGAAGTACAATATCAATCTGACTGCAGACGACATCATCATCACTTCCGGCGGTTCGGAGGCGGTGCTGTTTTCTTTCCTGGCTTGTCTCAATCCGGGTGATGAAATCATTGTTCCCGAGCCGGCCTATGCCAACTATATGGCTTTTGCCATCTCTGCCGGAGCCAAGATACGCACCATTGCCACGACCATCGAAGAGGGTTTCTCGTTGCCCAAGGTCGAGAAGTTCGAAGAGCTGATTAACGAGCGCACGCGTGCCATTTTGATTTGCAATCCCAACAATCCTACGGGTTACCTCTATACACGCCGTGAAATGAACCAGATTCGCGACCTTGTGAAGAAGTACGATTTGTTCCTTTTCTCGGACGAGGTGTACCGTGAATTTATTTATACGGGTTCTCCCTATATCTCTGCCTGCCATCTGGAGGGCATTGAGAACAACGTAGTGCTGATTGACTCCGTGTCCAAGCGCTATTCGGAGTGCGGCATCCGCATCGGTGCCCTGATTACGAAGAACAAGGAAATCAGGGATGCCGTCATGAAGTTCTGCCAGGCGCGCCTCAGTCCTCCGTTGATTGGCCAGATTGCCGCAGAAGCATCGCTGGATGCCGATGAGGATTACCTGCGCGACACATACGATGAATATGTAGAACGCCGTAAATGCCTGATTGACGGATTGAACCGCATACCGGGCGTATATTCGCCCATCCCGATGGGAGCGTTCTATACGGTGGCAAAGCTTCCGGTGGATGATTCCGACAAGTTCTGTGCCTGGTGTCTGTCGGAGTTCGAGTACGAGGGGCAGACGGTATTCATGGCTCCCGCTTCCGGTTTCTATACTACGCCGGGGTCCGGTCGCAACGAAGTGCGTATCGCATACGTACTGAAAAAAGACGACTTGAACCGCGCCTTGTTTGTCCTGCAAAAAGCATTGGAAGCCTATCCGGGACGAACCGAATAAAATGAAATAATTCATTAGGCGCGGATTACGCGGATTACACGGAAAACTTAAGATAAAGAGGTCTGTTTCAAATCTTCCGTGTAATCCGCGCCTACAAAATAATGGCCCATGAACTTATCTCGCTTTATAGCGTTGCGCATTTATCGCAACTCGGAGCCGGGCAAGCAGGTTTCCCGTCCGGCTGTTCTTATCGCCATGGTGGGCATTGCCCTCGGACTGGCGGTGATGATTATTGCCGTGTCCGTCATTGTCGGCTTCAAGAGCGAGGTAAGGGATAAGATTGTGGGGTTCAGTGCCCATATCCAGATTGGGAACTTGGATGCTGCTCGCTCTTATGAGACGCGTCCGGTGGTGGTGGGCGACAGCATGATGGCTGCGCTTTCCGACTATCCCGAAGTGGAGCATGTGCAACGCTACTCCACCAAGCTGGGGATAATAAAGACCGCCGATGCCTTTCAGGGAATGGTGCTGAAGGGTGTGGGGCAGGAATATGACAGCACCTTCTTCCACCGCCATCTGCTGGAGGGGGAGTTTCCGCAATTCAGCGATTCTGTTTCGTCCAACCGTGTAGTCATCTCAAAGTCTCTTGCCGGCAAGCTACAACTGAAGCTCGGTGACAAGATAGACACCTACTTCATCCAAGACGATGTGCGTGCCCGCCGCCTGAAGATTGTAGGTATCTATCAAACCAACTTCTCCGAATACGACAACCTGTTCCTGATTACCGACCTCTGTCTGGTGAATAGGCTGAATAACTGGGAGCCCGGCCAGGTGAGCGGTGTGGAGCTGGAAATACGCGATTATGACAAGCTGGAAGAAACCACCTATGAGATAGCTGCCGATGCGGACGGGAATCCCGACCGCTATGGTGCCGAGTATTGCGTCCGCAATGTAGAGCAGCTCAATCCCCAAATCTTTGTCTGGCTGGGCATTTTGGATGTCAATATCTGGGTCATTCTCATTCTGATGATTGGGGTGGCGGGGTTCACCATGGTGTCAGGCCTGCTGATTATCATCATAGAGCGTACCTCCATGATAGGCGTGTTGAAGTCTTTGGGAGCCAATAACTTTACCATCCGTAAAGTCTTCCTTTGGTTTTCGGTCTTTCTCATCGGGAAAGGTATGTTCTGGGGGAACATGATCGGCCTTGCATTCTATTTCGTGCAGCGCTGGTCTGGCTTGTTCAAACTCGACCCTGAAACCTATTACATGGCTACTGTTCCGGTATCTTTCAATATCTGGCTGTTTCTGCTGCTGAATGCTGGTGCATTGCTGGCTTCGCTACTGATGCTGCTGGGTCCTTCATTCCTGATTACACGCATCCATCCGGCAACTTCCATCCGTTACGAATAAGAGAGTCACTTTCTCAGAAAACCGCTTTTCTTGCGGAACAGGCAGTACCACTTCCAACGCAAAGACTGTATTGGCTGCAATAGGTCGAAAACCGGTAGGGTGAAGTAATAACTGCGCTGTTCTTCCAGGTCGCAGGCAGTCTTGTTGACAATGACGGCCTGCATGGTGAAACGGAGCAGGAACAAAAGAAAAGCCACGCCTGCTGCCAGCCAGTGGAAATGCAGAATGCCGATAATCATGGCGGCTGTCCAAGTTGCGTGGAATGCCAGGCGGCTCAGGGTTTCAAAACCGGCCAGCCGGCGTTGCATTCCATGATACAGCCGTGCTGTGGAGGCATAGCCTATTTTCTCTTCTTTCCAATCCTTGGCACGCAGAAGCGGCGGCATGCGCACAATGGCTTTGGCATCCGTTTCCACCCGTGTGTTTTCCGGGGTGGCCACGTGGTTGATGAACAAATCGTCGTCTCCGCGTTGCAGGTTGAGGTGTGCGGAGAATCCTTTCTGCTGGTAGAAGAGTTCCTTCCGGTAGGCCAGGTTACGCCCGATGCCCATGTAGGGGCTGCCTGCCAGGGCAAATCCCAGATAGCGCATGGAAGTGAACAGGTTGTCGAATGCAGCCCGTTTGTGCAGCCAGCCTTTGCCGCGCTCGTAGCCGCTGTAGCCCAGCACCACCTGGGTGCGTGGCGTGAAGTTGCGTGCCATCAGTCGCAGCCATTGGTTGCTTTGGGGCATGCAGTCAGCGTTGGTAAACACCATCCAGTCATATTTGCTGGCCTTGATTCCAAGCATCACGGCCAGTTTCTTGCGGCTGATGTAGCGGGAGGACTCGGGCACGAAGCTGTGGTAGAGATGGGGATATTTCTCTTCGAGGATGGTCAGGTAATCCTCGCTCTTGTCGGTGTCGTCGTCGTTGATGACGATGACTTCAAATTTGGGGTAGTCCTGCTCCAGCACGGCGCTCAGGTTGCGGCGCAGATTTTCAGATTCCTCGCAGACGCAGATGATGACGGATATGGGTGGCAGTTCCTGGGTGAAATGCGTGTCTCCCTGTTTCACGGCATGGCTGCGTGCATGGATACGGTTGTAGAGACAGAGGTAGTAGATAATTTGAATAAGGAACAGGCCACCCGCCGCAGCGAGTACGATAATTTCAGTAGAATCTGATGTAAATGCTTCCATGTGCAGTAGGACGTTTATGTGCTGCAAATTTACACAATTTCCGGCACTACCTCAAACTTTGTTCCGGGAAAGTGCTTGGACAAATACTGCTTGATGTATTTCATCGTGTCTTCCTGGATAGTCTTGTCCTCCACAGTGGGGTAGAGGTTGTAGAGTACCGTATCGAGCGCGATGCTCCGGTTCTTGATGGCTTCGAAGTTCAGCAGGGTGTGGTTGATACTGCCCAGCTTTCCGGAGGTGACGAAGATAAGCGGGTACTGCTTCTCTGCAATGTAGTCTATCGTCAGGAAATCTTCGGTGAGGGGAACCATCAGACCTCCGGCGCCTTCCACGAGCACGGTATCATAGCGGTGGGAAAGTTCCCTGGTGGCACGCTCTATTTTTCCGAAGTCTATCGGGCGCTTGTCTATGCGAGCGGCGAGGTGGGGGGAGCAGGGATAGGAGAATATCTCGGGCATGGTCAGCCCCTCTTTGTCTTCCGGCAGATAGCCGGTTCCGGTGAGGCGACGGTGCAGGTCGATGTCCTCGGAATGACCGGTGTTGCCGGTCTGGATGAACTTCTGGGTGACGACACGCAGGCCGCGTTGCATAAGCTCACGGGCGTACCAGGCGGTGCAATAGCTTTTTCCGGCATCTGTATCAATGCCGCTGATGAAGTAGATGTTTTTTGTTTCCATTATTCTGTTTTTTTTCGTGCGACGATATAAATAGGGTGATAGGTTAGGCTTACGTTGCCTGCGGCATCACTGAACCGGGTGGTGTATGCTTCGCAGAAGGATTGCAGGCGGCTGCGCGTCCACATCCTTTTTTCCGTTCCCGTCACTCCGGTTTGCTTCAGATGCTTCAGCACTGCCTGAGGGGTGGGGAAGGACAGGGTCACTACCTCTTCCTCGGCATGGAGAACATCGAAGCCGGGAGAGAGCAGGGCTTGCAGCTCCTCAATGGAGAGATACTCCAGCCCGTGCCCCGTCAGTTGGCGTATTTCGTGCATGTTTGTGGTGCCGAAGGTGCTGAAGGCAAGCAGTCCGTCTGCCATCAGTACTTGGTGGCAGCGGGTGAGGAAAGCGCCAGGGTCATTGAACCATTGCAGGGTGGAGCACGAGGTTATCAGGTCGGTTTCTGCGGGGAAGTCGAGAGCTTCGGCATCACCGGGCAAGAAGCTGACGCGCGTAGTGCGCGTAGTGCATAGCTCCCCGACGCATTCCTCCATATCCCGGCAGAGGTCGTTCAGCAACAGCGTTTCCGGTTGCAAGGTGTTCAGCAGGATGCGCGAGTAGCTGCCCGTTCCGCAGCCAAGCTCTACGATGTGGCGGAAGTGTGTAGGAAGTTGCGGACGGGGTATGCCTGCGGAAAGCAGGGCGTCAGTCAGCAGGCGCATCATTTTTTCGGCTACTTGCCGTTGCACGCTGGCTTCGCGGTCATAGGTGCTTCGCGAGTAGGAGAAGCGTTTTGCTACAAGTTCTTTGTCTATGGAGCGGGTAGGGATGTCTGTCATTTTTTTCAATTCTTTTATTGTCTATCCAGTTCTCTCAGATGGCTTAGAAAGTCGTCAATGGGCATCGACCACATGTCTTGCAGCAAGAAGCGGAACATTGGTTCGTCATAGTGGGCGCAGTCTACAACAATTAGTTTGTCATCATTGAACATGTCATCGAAATTTGTTTTCATATTTTCTAAAGGGAATATGCGGTCGTTGGCGCCTATGAAAGCGTAGTCATAATTGATGTATTGGCATTTATCGTCTGCATAGGCATCCGTCTCGTCATTATTGGGGTAGATATAATTGCCGTTTTCATCGATGGTTATCCCTCTCATTCGGGTGTATTTTTTCTCAATGAGTTCCAGCTCTTCCTTAATTTCGTTGAAGTCTCGGCGGGGAGTGATGGCAAGGAAGGCTTTGTAGGCATTGCTGTCTTTGCACATGCGGCGCATGAACTTCTGGAGCGAGGCGGGAGTCAGTCCGCTCAAGGTGTCTCGGAAGGTCTTTTCGGGAATTCCATCTGTGTCACCGATAGGGGTAATGGTACCATTAAAAGCTATAAGCATCAGTTTCTCCTTGGGCACGGAAGCCAGTGCGATAGGAGCAGCCCATACGCCCATAGACCATGTCACTACGTTCACTTGCCGGTATTGCTCTAGGATGGAAGTATCGAAATCGAGCGTGCGGTAGTCATAGCAAATCATGTAGTCCATGCCTTGGGGGCAATATTGTTTAAAGGGTGTTTCGTCGGCGGCCCATCCTGCGAAGAACAGTAGCAGCTTGGGGTTGTTTTTTTTGATGATGTAAACTTGTCTCATAATAATATATGTGATGAGTTATCTTACACTATATATATTTAATCATTTCTTCTATCTCCTGCTCTGTAATGTCTGCCGTCAGCGAGAAGCGGATGCGTGATGTTCCTTCGGGCACCGTGGGCGGGCGTACCGGCAGTGCATAGAATCCATGCCTCTGCAGCAGCTCTGCGCACAACACGGTGTCGGTGCTGGGGCCGATAATCAAGGGGACGATATGGCTTGCGCTGGGGCATCCGTACCCCTTGGCTTGTAATGCTTCGCGTAGCGTCCGGCCGATTCTTGCCAGATGCTCGCGGCGGTCTTGCATTCCGGCAAGTTTCCGTACGATAAAGAGTGTCCAGGCAATGCTTGTCGGAGGCAGTGCCGTGGTGAAGATGAGGGTTCGCATCCGGTTGACGAGGTACTCGCGTATCGTATGACAGCAGGCGATGTATGCGCCGGCAGATGCCGCTGCCTTGCCGAAGGTGCCCACGAGGAAATCTATATCCCGGATGCATCCGGTTTCTTCGGCGCAGCCCAGGCCTCGTGCTCCTTTTACGCCGAAGGCATGGGCTTCGTCCACATAGAGCAGTACGTTGGGATATTTTTTTTTCAGATGCACCAATGCCGTGAGGTCGGCTTGGTCACCGTCCATGCTGAAGATGCTTTCTGTGACGATAATCAGTTGCCGGTATGTCGTATGATGCTGTTCCAGCAGGCGTTCCAGTTGCGCTAGGTCGTTGTGGCGGAATCGGATGCAGCGTGCGGTGGATAGGCGGATGCCGTCGATGATGCTGGCATGCACCAGCTTGTCTGCCAATATCAGGGTTTGTGCATCGCTCACGGCGGGCAGAATCCCCATATTGGCATGATAGCCGCTATTGAGCACCAGCGCTGTCTCCGTGCCGAAAAGTGTGGCGAGTTCCGTCTCCAGTTCTTCGTAAATCCCGAAGTTTCCCGTCAGCAGGCGGGAGGAGGAGGAGGTCGGCAGGAAGTTGTCCGGCGTCAGATTTTGCAGGAATTCTTCCCTCAGCCGATGGTCGGCGGCCAGGCCCAGGTAGTCGTTGGACGAAAGGTTCAGCATGCGTCGGCCATCGGCTACCACTGTGCGCCCCTCGTGCGTCAGTTGCGGCAGTAGGCGCAGGTTGCTGTGTTCTTTTAGTGTTTGCAGTTCTTGCTGCATATATTCGGTTGTATTCATAATTCTTTTTAATGTGTCCATATGCCAATGTTAGCACATTCTTATAATTTTCATCAATCCTCCCGTCAGCTTTGTCAGCTGTTGCGGCTCTATAATGAACGGAGGCATCAGGTATACCAATCTTCCGAACGGGCGTACCCAGATTCCCTCTTCAACGAAGCGTTTCTGCATCCACGCCATGTCTACGGGCTCTTGGGTTTCAATCACCCCGATGGCTCCCAGCACACGTACATCCGTCACCTGCGGCAGTCGGCGTGCCGGCTCGAGCTCTTCCAGCAGTTGCTGGCTGATGCGGTTCACCTTTCCTTGCCAGTCGTATTCGGGCGAGGTCAGCAGCTTCACCGAAGCGCATGCCACGGCGCATGCCAGTGGATTCCCCATAAAGGTGGGGCCGTGCATAAACACCTCCGGCGTATGGTTGGAGATGGTATCCGCCACTTCGTTCGTTGTCAGTACGGCAGACAGCGTCATGTATCCGCCCGTTATGGCCTTTCCTATGCACATGATGTCCGGTTCCACACCCGCGTGCTCCCAGGCAAAGAGCTTTCCCGTCCGTCCGAAGCCCGTGGCTATTTCATCGAATATCAGCAGCAGGCCATGTTCCTTGCATATCTGTGCCGCTTCGCGCAGGTACTGGGGGTGGTAGAACCACATGCCGCCAGCGCCCTGCACCACAGGTTCGAGGATAAGCGCTGCCAGTTCCTCGTGATGCTCCTCTACCAGTTTCCGCAGTTCCACCGTATCCCGTTCATCCCATTCGCCGTGGAAGCGCGAGCGCGGCTGCGGCACGAAATAGCGCATCGGCAATGATGCCCCGAACAGCGAATGCATGCCCGTCACCGGGTCGCAGACAGACATGGCATTCCATGTATCCCCGTGATAGCCCGAACGGATAGTCACAAAATTGTTCTTCTTCGCCTTTCCCTTGCCATACCAGTACTGCACGGCCATTTTCAAGGCCACCTCTACTGCCACCGAGCCCGAGTCGGCATAGAATATCTTCTGCATGGACGGCGGGACAAGCGGTAGCAGCAACTGGCCCAGTTCAATGGCAGGGTCGTGTGTCAGCCCTCCGAACATCACATGCGACATCTTGCCCAGCTGTTCCTCTGCCGCCCGGTTCAGTATGGGGTGGTTGTATCCGTGGACGGCGCACCACCACGACGACATTCCCTCTACGAGGGTTTCTCCGCTTTCCAGGGTGATGGTGGCGCCTTCGGCACGCTTCACCTTGTACACCGGCAGCGGGTTGGTTGTAGAAGTATAGGGGTGCCAGAGGTGCTCTCTGTCGAACTGCGAACCGCAGAACCGGTATCCGGCATCTTCTATCAGCATCTTGTCTTCCGACACTTTCGAACCGAGCGTTGTCAGCAGGTCGCCCACGATGGCGGAGTTGATGCCGATGTGCAGCGCCTGCTTCACAGCCTCCTTGCTTAGTTGCGAGCGTCCTCCGGCAAAGCGGAGGAAAGCTGTCGGGTTGATGAAGCGGAAGAGGGCGATGGTGGTCAGTATTTCCTCCTCGCTGAGTGGTGCCTGCTGTTCCAGCGGTGTACCGGGGATGGGGCTCAGGAGGTTGATGGGGATGGACTGTACTTCCAGCTCGCGCAGTGTGAAGGCGAATTCGATACGTTGCTCCATGCTCTCGCCCATGCCGATGATGCCGCCGCTGCAGATGTCCATGCCTACGTTGCGGGCGGCTTGCAGGGTGCGCAACTTCTCTTCCTGCGTGTGCGTGCTGCACAGTTGGGGAAAGTAGGAGGGGGCTGTCTCCAGGTTGCAGTGATAGCGGGTGATGCCTGCGTCGTGCAGTGCCCGCATTTCGTCTTCGTTGAGCAGTCCCAGTGATGCGCACAACTGGATGGACGAGTGCCGGCGCATGTGCCGGGCGGCTTCGCACAGTTTCTCCATGTTTCTGGAGGAGGGCTTCCGTCCACTGGTCACCAGCGAAAAACGTGCCACGCCCTGGGCTTCATTATGCCGGGCATGCCGCAGGCATTCTTCTTTGTCCACCAGGTCGTACACGTCTGCCTGGGTTTTGTAGTGCGACGACTGTGCACACCACTTGCAATTTTCCGGGCATCGTCCGGACTTGGCATTAATGATGGAGCACATATCAAACTCCTCCGAGGCCAGGCCCTGGGTTATCTCGTGGGCAGCTTCGTATAGTGCTTCCTTGTCGGGTTGCACAGCCAGCCATTCGGCTTCTTCCTTGCTGATGTGGCTGCCGCGCAGCACTTGTTCCTTCAACTTCTGTAGGGTCATATCTTTCTTGGGTTAAGTTCGTGGATAAAGACAGAGGTACGGATTGCCGGGGCGGTGCAGCTCGTCATTCTGCTGCATGGCTTCCGGTAATTCGTACCTCTTATTCTCTTTTGTTTCAGGCTATATGTGTCTTGTCCGCCTGTATTCCCGCAGGGGCGGATGACTTGTGTTTCAAAAAGAATGTGCCGGTTTGTTCCCAGCTCCGTGAGGATACTTGTTAGGGCGCTGCTGCTACCCAGCGGAATGCCGGTGTCGGTTTCTCTTCCTTCCGTTTTCCCTTTCCAGGTACTCTCTTCCCCGCATCCGGCATGTCCGTCGGTTCCCGCAGTTTTCTGTTTGGACAGAGAGCTGTCTGCCACGCTTTTGCGCAGGCAACCGATGGTGACACACCGTCCTATGCTGGCAAATGCAGCGTAGGCTTTTCTGCTCCAGCGGCGGAAGCGGATGGTAGGTGCGGTGGGTGATGTATTCCTCATGTTTTTTTCAGCCTGATGCGGTTTTGTTTCCTTTTAGCGGGTGCAAATGTAGAAAAAATAATTTCATAACGGTAACGGTAATGTATGAAAAAAGAAAAGGCTATCTATCCCAGACAGCCAATCTTTTGTTAACCTTAAATCTAATACTATGAAAAACACACTGCAAAGGTACGTGTTTTTTGATAGTCTCCAAATATGCAGTAAATAATATCATGTTTTATAACAACACTTAATAGTCATTAAGAAGTTTATCTGCAATAGTCATCATATATTTACCTTCAATATATCATCCGTTTGCCTTTAATGTATGATGCATTTGGTGTGGACGGATGATGCGTTTTTGTGAACTATATATTGGCAAACAACTATAACTTTTCAAATTTATGAATGTAATTGTAGAACGCTTCCAACGGCATAAAATTGTGAGCGACCCCGGTCTCGCCCATGTTGTACTATCTCCGTCAGAAACCCAAGACTTGCGGCACCATAGACGTCGATGTTCTTGCCGCCTCCATCCAGAAGAACTGTGTCATGACGAAAGGGCGACGTAAAGCACGTCATCGAAGCCCTGGTAGAGGAGATTCAAGGCAACCTTGCCAACGGTGACAAGGTGAAGCTGAACCAGCTGGGTACTTTTCACATGACGTTCCGCTGTCTCGGCATGGAGACCTCGGAGAAGTGTACGGTGCGCATTATCGCGAAGGTGAATATACGCTTTATCCTCGACACGGAGCTGAAGTTGGTGAACGGCAGCACCGCCGTGACCCGCAGCCCGGCTATGTGGACTATGTGCTCGACAAGCCCGAGGAGGGTAGTTCTGGCGAAGGCAATCAAGGCGTCGGTCCAGCAATGACGGTGATCAGGGCGAGAATCCGCTGGGATAAAAAATGAAATTTTATTCTGCATCATTTTGAGAGTTCTTTTTTGAGGAGATTTTTCTCTGTTTCTATGAGGATCATAGCAAGCTGTGTGGCAAATAGAAACAGGAAGATAGACCAGAAGGAAGCTCAAAAGAAGCTGAATAAAGAAATCTTTTTGAATATAATTTGAATAGGCTTAATCCTTAACCCTTAATCCTTAATTTAAATTTCCTCTCAGAGCCTGTTTAAATTTTCCTCAATAATAATCTTATAGCGGCTAATTTGACCA
>ERZ777305.2631-NODE-2631-length-14718-cov-3.493351_pt1 | contig 14718 bp, 13 predicted proteins | sample MGYA00374965_ERZ777305 | MGnify/ENA primary metagenome ERZ777305 (study PRJEB29328, sample SAMD00013331) | mouse gut metagenome | study: EMG produced TPA metagenomics assembly of the Metagenome analysis of fecal microbiota from mouse which was promoted... | reverse complement strand
GACAACTCTCTGCGCAAGGTCAAAACGGACAAGGCGGACTCCATGAAAATCGCCAACTATGCCCTGTCCTTCTGGGCAGAACTGCGGAACTACTCGCCGGAAGACGAAACCCGGCAGATGCTGAAAATACAGAACCGTTTGTACCTGCACACTCAAAAATCCAGCGTGACCCTCCGCAACGGCCTGATCTCCCTGCTGGACCAGACCTTCCCCGGTGTCAACACGCTTTTTGACATCCAACCCAAGCGTTCCAGCGGGCATTTCAAGTGGGTGGATTTCGTAAAACGGTTCTGGCACAAGGACTGTGTAGCAGGCGTTTCCCTTATCGCTTTCTCAAACGCTTACCACAAATGGTGTACCAGGTCCGGGTATCGCTTTTCAGCATCCGATGCTGAAAAACTCCACGGCGCTGCAAAAAACGCAGTCGCAACCTTTCCCAAAAACGACAGTATCAAGCTGCTGATTGCCCAGGCCGTGGACAGCCTGAACGCTGTTTACGATGCGCTGTATATCCTGCGGGGCGAGATGCTCCGTCTGGCTTCCCTGTTGCCGGAATTCGATATCGTCATGGCCATGCAGGGCGCGGGCGAGGTCACCGGGCCGCAGCTTATGGCGGAGATCGGAGATGTGCGGCGGTTCACCCACAAGGGCGCTCTGGTAGCCTTTGCGGGCATGGACGCGCCGCCTTTCCAGTCCGGCACATTCGACTCCAAGTCCCGCCGCATCTCCAAGCGCGGCTCTCCTCACCTGCGGAAAACCCTGTTCATGGTCGCCAGCACGATCCTTCAGCACTCCGACCCGGACGATCCCGTTTTTCAGTTCATGGACAAAAAGCGGGCCGAGGGCAAGCATTTTTACGTTTACATGGTAGCCGGTGCGGCCAAGTTCCTGCGTATCTACTACGCCAGGGTAAAGGCACATCTAATAGCGCTGGATGCTGAGGCAAGCTCCGCCGCTTAACCGAAAATATCAGCCCTGTTCAGCTGGTTTACAAAAATCTCTCGCTGACCGGCTTGCTTTGCTATACCCATTTTCATGCCACAAAAATTATGCTAACTTTTTCATTTTGGGGCTTGACACCTATTTGCAGGTTTGCGAAAGAGCATATCCCTGTGCCAACCATATCAGCGTACACAGAACATCTTAAACTATGCATACCTTGAGTATGACACGCCCAACTCTTGTAAATGTGCAATTCGGTCATGAGTGTTAGGATGTGATGAAAGCAATGCCTTTAGTAGCCCGTTATCTGGAGGTGAACACATCTCACAATCAAGGACCCTTGCCAAGGCAGAGCCATAACCAAGCTGGAAGGCATACTCATCGGCTACAAATTCATTTTGACGCATAGACCACATGAGAAAAAGCATACAGAACTTCGTCCAAAGCCAAATTGAAAGGGAGGAAATACTTCCAATAATTGCAATTACAATTTCTAAAAAAACGTTCCTTGAGTTAATGGCGAAAATAGAGAATAAAGCGGTAACAGCCAAACAAAATAGTTTCACCATCAACAAAAGTCCTGCGATAAAGAAATTCCCACCTCCAATGAGCAACTGAATCTCAGAGTGCTTATATGCAATATGACCCAGTTCATGTGAGAAAACAGCCATGATATCTTCATCACATAATGATAGTAGGCCCTCGGTGACACAAATAGTTTTCCTACCAATGGCAAACGCATTGGGGGAAGAATCATAGATTATTTTTAGGTTGATTGAACCTACTATCGATGGCGTTATAATCGTAGCTTGTTCAAAAACTATTTTAAGCAATGGTATCAGGCGAATCTTTACGTCTTTTCTCTTTATTTCATGCGCTCCAGAGAGCGCAGCTAACATCCATTCTCCAATGGGGGATAAGCTGAGAAGTATCGCCACAAGATAACAAATTACAAGCAGTATAGCTTCTTCCGTACCAGCGCCACTTGGGAATAGAATTCCAATTAAAACACCGATATTCAGCAGGAAGAAGATAAGTGTTCCAAGATTTGATAACCGTACAATTCTTCCGACCCTATGCCAAGCGTCCATTTAGCCACCACCCGTTGAAACAAGATAATCGTCCAATGATCGTATTGAAGGTCAGAATACGCTCAGTTCTCTTCTCTCTCAATAAATATATTCATCCTTGACGGTTACACCCAAAATCTGAAAGAGTTCATCCTTTCCAGAGACCAGACATTTCTTTATAGCAAGTTTAATGTCATTGCTCGAAACACTATCTGGAAGCATCGACCTCGCGATTGGGTGGCCGAACATAGCAGTGAACTGTTCTTCCAGGTAGAAATATTCTTTGTCGATCTCAGGTTCAGGTGTACTTAAAAATTTGCCCAAGAACATCTCAACATTTTTACTTTGATCCATACTAACCTACCTCTCTAAAGTGCATTCAAGCACATTGGTATGAATTGAGTCTATCAAATCGGAAAAGACTCCAAAAGCTGTTGGAAAGAAATTGGCTAACATTTCAAGTTTGTCTCCGCCGCCCATTGAAGCCTCAAAGAAATGTGCGAACGCCTCCGCTTGAAGATTTCCCGGCCTGTCCCAATAGCCACGTGAATGTCCATAGGCTCCTCTAAGCTGTCCATGAGTAGTTGCATCAATCAAGTCAGAAAACGAATGGGCGGAATCCTGACGAATTCTGGTTAAGAAAGAGTTTCTGCTATCAGCAGAGAGGTTATTATAGAGGCTAAGTAGACGATTTCCATCTTCACGCAGTGCATTTTCAAATTCCGCTGTGTTAGAGAGATTTCCTTGAAAATCCGTTGCTGCATGGTCAATCATATGGCCAAGCTCATGGAAGAAAGTACTCCCAGCTCCTCGCGGGTTATCCATATCCGCATTGGCGTTATAGTATACTCCTCTTGGATGACCCGGTATGTTCATAGGGGAATAATGCGGGGTTTCACTACTTGGCAAATCAGAAGAACGTATGTTAAGCTTGTTGCTAAAAGTGTTGAAAACTTTACAAATAGTACTATTGCTTGCATCACGCCTTTGTTCCAACACTGCCACATAATCAGAAGCTAAAGTCCCTTTAGTAAGAACCCCTAAGCAGTACTGATATGAAGAAAAATCCGATGCGCCAGCCATATTTCGCAAGCGTTGTACAAAGCCCATATCTCCTTCTTGACCGCCAGTGATACTAACTGCTTCGTAATCAGAAACACTTTGGGCGAGTTGAGTGATGTACTTGTCTCCGATTTTTAAAGTTTTAAGGATGCTATTCAGCGATTTTACACAGTCTTGGATTACATATCCAAGTTCTTGGTATTTTCTATCTTTCCAGCCCTCACCTAATTGCTGGTATTTTCTCGTAATTGAATTCTGCGTCTTTTCAATACTCTGGATTGCCAAGCGAATCGTCTGCATCGCATGGAGAATGTCATCGCTACTGGCATTAACATTGTTCAAGCAACCATCGCCTTTCTGCTTCAAACTACGCAAAGGAAAATCGCAACAAGTCGCTCTATTAGTTGCCTTGCCACATATGGTGGCGAACAGCAGGATTAGACCTATCATAGAACTGTCGCGAAGAAATCGCTTAATTCTTTATTTGTAGGCGTTATATAGGGTTTCATTTGGAATGTATTCTTCACGCCGTCCGTGAAATAGACCGTATTCTCCCTCAAACTAGATACTGAAACATTCTCTATCAGATTATCAGCATCGTTAGCTCCAAGTGAGAAGATAACTCTTTCAGGGAACTTAGATAACAAGTTATCACCGTAATACATACATTCTCGAACAACTTGATATTCCAAAGAAGATACGATGAAATGAATCCCAAACCCTGAACCATCTTCTATCAGCTTTTTCAGTTTCTCCCCAACGGACAGGCCATCATCATTCCCACGATTATCAAAGAATGATGTTACAGCGGCAAACGGATTTGCTGCTGCTTCGGCGGCAGGCACAGAAACCTCATTCTCATCGACATACTCGCTTTCATCAATGGCCTCACCCTTCAACATAGCTCGAATAATGTCAATGAATTGAAGGTTTTTAATAACAACGAAGACCACTTCATCTCCATTCTGCTTTTTCCTGGAAAGATATTTTTTGTACACATCGTTAATGAAGCGGATGATATCCCCCCTGTCCTCAGCCACCTTAAATACAGACGTTTGATTTGAAAGAACACGATAGAATCCATCTGATGTATCATCGCCAACCAATTTTTCTCCATCAACACAGAATATACTGGCATTCTTGTTGAGCAATACAGAGATTATATAGTTATGAACGACTGTATTCACCATACATTCGTTTGTTCCGCAGACAAGAAGGTTGTGCTTCTTCTTTTTGTCGATGGAAATAGTAAACGGATCAGCAACTTTAATCAAATCGCCCATATGAATCATTATCGGCAAATCGTCAGTTGCCCGTATGTTCTGACTAGCAAAGAAATCAATGAGCCTCGTTGTTCTGCTACCTTCAAAGGTTTGCAGGGAATAAGAACGGTCTGCAAATGTCTTGCTGATCAAGTCGAGGAAGTCCTTTTGCATTGAGTCATCGCAGTAAGCTGCTCTGAAACCTATGTTTGCTTGCTCGGTATAGTCCAGGTTCATCACAGCAGTGCCAATAGGCCCCTTCATCATAGACAATGCCTTGGTGTCATTCTGATCGGAGAACAAGTATCTTGCATCGTCCTCACCGCATTTCAAGCCAACTCTAATACGCATTTGTTCGATTGTGCCACGAGAAAGGGTAAGATCAGAAATGACCTTCGTAGATTGAGTCGCTATCAGGAGGTGAATTCCAAAAGCACGACCTTCTGTGACAAGTCGCTTCGTCAACTCAGCGCAATGCATAGCAACCTTTCGGTTCGAGGCATCATTGAATAGAATCTGAAATTCGTCCATGACTACTAGAATTCTAGGCATAGCCTTACCCGTGACACTGACGTAATCCTTGATCTTTGTTACACCGCCAGCATCATCTTTAAAGCTTTTCGCTCTCTGCTCCATCTCCTCAACGAGATTCTCCAAAATGCTTTCCCCAAACTCCTGCATGGCATCCAACGCAAGCAGTTGAATATGGGGGAGGCGCACCGATTCATAAACCTTAAATTCAGTTCCACTCTTAAAGTCCATCAGATAGAGGTGAAGTTGTTCCGGACTGTAATGCAACATGGCGCTCATTATCAGAGTATGAAGCAATGTCGATTTTCCAGATCCGGTTGCTCCCGCAATAAGGCCATGATGGGACGAACCTTCACCAATCACGATGCTTATAATACTGTCACCATCTCCGACTCCTACAGGGATACTGAGCGACACCGATGAATCCATTGAAAACAATTCCTTTGAGATAATATCTCTAAAGGAAAGCCCCTGCTTTTTTATAGCTTCGACCTTTGCAAGGTACTCAGATGTAAAATAATCAATAGTATCTGCCGAAAGCATCTCTGGTATACTAATTCCCAGATTATATGGCAAGAGGCAGTACTGACTATCTTTGAAATCCAATGACGCACAATATTTTCCTATCTGTTCCAACCTAGAATCAATGTTATCGTATCTGGATACAATAATGTTGGGGTTATAGCAAATGATTATAAATACGCCACATCTATTCCCATTGCGGAGAATATTTGTGAGTAAATCCATGTTCCTTGCATCCATACCACTGGGGAAATCATAGATAACAAGCAAAGTAACAGCTTCAGTTCGGTTCGGAGTATGGATATTATAGTCAAAGATATTCCTGAAACGATTTCCAAGTTTATCCTGAATAAATTCGTCAATCTGCAAGTTAATCTTCAGGAGACGTTCATACATTGCTTCTTGGCTGGTATAGATTTTCTGGTCAAAAGTGTCAGGAGAACGCTTCCGAAAATCCAAAAAAGGTACAATACTATTGCCGCGTTGCTCTCCATCAAACACACAAACATTTACCTTGCCAACTGGCATGGTTGAAAGGAAGCTCCAAACCACATGGTGAGTAAAGCTGAGCATTGCAGTATGGCTGGACTCCGAACAATTCAAAAGAAGATTAAATGAATTTCTCAAGTCAAAAGAAAGCGGTAGTTCAACATATGATGTGCTCTCCAGCCTGCCCTCATGTTCAACTCCAAATGTATCAAGAATATGTTGGAAACCCAAACTATCTGAAAATACATCAGCCGGGTATAATACTGTCCCCAATGTTACAGATGTGGGGAATTCTGCCCTGATATCAGGGACAATGCCATAATATTTTTCATAGTCCTTCATCATTGACACAATAAAATCAATGTGCTCATCGAGTTCAACGGAATCACATGCGTCAACTAATTTCTTAATAAGAGGCGAGAATGCAATGCCCCGGTTTTTAATGCCCTCATAAATCAACATATATTTGCTAAAGAATTTCGCAAATCCAGTTTTTTCAGGCATAGGGTACATCGTCAAAGGTAATCCTCGGTAGGCAAACTCACTGCCGTTTTGTCCAATCATATAAGACAGTTCCATGATTGACTGAAGGCTCTGCTGTGATTCTCTGGACAAGCTAGTCTCCTTATCTGGTGTATATAGAATCAGAGTGTAAATTCCACACTTGCTTCCATTACGAAGCACGTTACGAAGTGCAGCCAACGTGTGGTCATCAAAACCACGCGGGAAATCATACAGAATCAGAAACTTAGCATTTACAGAATAGTCCGGATTATCCTTTGCATAATCAAAAACACTGTCAAATTGAGTTCCAAGCTTATCCTGTAGCGTAGTCTCAATGAACTCATTCAATCTACCAATGATTGCAGAGACATCATCTTTGCTGATGTATATCTTTCCGTCAAATAAATCAGGCAGTTTCTTTTTTGCATCAAAATATGGAGAGATGCTATTTCCACGATTTTCTGGATCCACAATAATAAAGGACATATATGCGACAGGGCATGAAGACAGCATCCCATACATTATGGAGTGTGAGAATGCCTGGATGACGGTTGTGTTGTTATGATCACTCATAACCATCCATGTCGGAGCATCAGAAGTTGACATGATGATTGGCAATCTTATAGAGTCATTTACCAACAGACTAAAGCACTTATCTTTAATTATGGTTGCAACGATTTTTGACTGCACCATCAAATTAATAGGATAATCAACAAAACACATATTCAGTACTTCATGTTGCACCATTGTTGTTGCGTTAACTTTTCCAAGTGATTGATGGTAGGCTACGATTATCTCGTGCAAATACGACACAAACTCGTCTGGTAAAATAGCGTCCAACTGTGACCAAATCTTATCTGCGATTTTATCAAGAGTGGCTGAATGCTTGCTCTCAAACGAATTCAGTTCACTTCGCTGCCGTTCAACCATGCTTCCTCTTTGTGTGAAAAACGACTCCTTTAATGAGGCAAGCTGCTCATCAGTGATTGGGGGGAGTTCTTTTTCAATCTCATTGACAAAAGCTATTACAGTATTTCTAAGAATAATCAAATCCTCGTAATCTTTCTTTCTCTGACTTGAGAAGAGGTAGTTCAAACCATTAATAAGGCCAGGAAGAATATCTTCAGAATATTTCTTGAAGAGTACACTAAAACGACTTTTAATTTGCGCAAGAGCTTCAAAGTAGTCTGTTGCTCCAGTGTAGTTCTCGCTCATTGTGTCGGACAGAAGCCCCTCTTTTTTCTTTTTTGTTTTTACATAATACTTATCCACAGAGGACAGCTTGGTATCAAGCCGCTCAATCTCACTCAAAATGGCTCTGGCTTCAGCGATTGTCTGGCTGGACTTTGTGTTAACAGCATTACAGTTTGCTTTATAAGTGCTTTCTAAACTCGAAAGCGCACTTTTGTGCCGGGTGAGCAAAAGCGCCCTGTCGCGGTCATAGTTCTGCTGAGTGGTCGCTATCAACTGTTCTGCACCATCAGCAAAGACGTTAATGTCCGAAATCAATGCAATGATTTCTTTTTGTGAAATTGCATTCATAACAAATCACTTCCCTTAGCTTACCTGCCCATCAGTGGACTGTTTTGATACTAATTGCCTGAAATTGCCGATCACTTGTTTTCTAATTCGTACTTACACTGTCCTTCACATGATTTCCCAAAGCCTACGACTAAGGAAGTGGTGACCTGGAGAGGGTAGCTAAAGATTTCCACCATTTCACCACCAATGCTTGGATCGCTCGTATTGCAAATGAGGGTGTATTGCCTTAGGTTGTTAAGAAGCCTCGGTGTATAACCTTTATTTGAGGAATTCAAGATATCGATAATTAGTTTAATACCAATACTTGTAATAAAATTAATATCTACTGATATTCCCGGCTCAAATCTAACACCCTCAACGTTCTCCTGATTTGAATAGATATGATGGTTGGCCTCCACACGCCCTGACAGATTTCCACCGTCACCTAATGCGCATTCATAGCAAGGCATACCACGGTTTGGAATGTGATAGAAAATTTCGCCGGCATACGCCCGCTCCCAAAAACCTATCGAAATAAAGGCAGCGGAGTAGTAGATGCTGATGCGGTTCGTGTAGACATCCGCAATCCTGTTATCAGCGCAACCCACAAAGATCGTTTCACCCGGGATGCAGAAGTCATCCAGCATTTCCTTTGGAAGATTTTGCACAATACCCTCAAATGTGCTTATCTTAACCTTGGGATTTATATTTTTTAGCTTCCTTGTCAGGGCGTTGATTTTCAAATCGCCAACATCTTCAATTCCGCACTGATGCCTACAAACATTGTGATATTCAACTACATCAGGATCAGCTAGGATAAAATTCTCAACACCAGCCCTGGCAAGCTCCATAGCAACTAGGCTTCCAACAGAACCGCATCCCAAGACAATAACCCGTTTCTGTTTCATGACATCTGTTTCTAAAATGCCCTTATTACGGGAAAAAATGCTCTGATACAGTCCGTAGGATTCCGTCCTGATTTTTTTGCCATTATAGTAGAATTCAATCCCATCAGGAGTAATAATCCCACAAAATCCGTCTTCACAGGGTTCAGTCTTTTCATCCAAAACCGTCCCGAGGAGGTCACCTCGTTCGTACAGCTCTTCGGGAAAAACATTGAAAATTCCAGTGGACTCAAAATATTTCCCAAATATGACACCTGGTTTTTTGGTATGGAGCTGCTCATCAGAGATGAATACAGTAAGATCAATATCCTCCCCGAAAAAGTTCTTAGGGATTTTTATGTCCATCATCTTGTCTCTCCTTCTTCGTCAGCCGTATAATACGTGCCAGAGAATCACGCACTTCGATGGTTCTTCCTTTTGCTTGCGTCTGTAGCTCACGGCTCTTCCGTAATTTTGCCTTTGCAAAAGATTCTTTAAAAAGCCTTTGCCGATATACATACCAGGCTCCCTTATAGCTCATGAAAACCAATTTTAGTGATTCAGACATAACAAAGCCGACTTCTGCGGGACTATCCAGGGAATCCTGATAGAGAACGAGCATTCCGTTCTTTGTTGTAAGCGCAACCTCTGCACCTACTTCATCAGCCAAGAAAGATATATCCTCCACAATTTCATCCAGAATTCGCTCTTGCGTTGGATTATCCAAATTAATGCCATCAGGAGTAAAACCTTTGCGGTAGTTTGCTGCTAATTCAGGAGAGATGAGCTTCAAGAATGACGCGAAACTAACAGATCGATGACATTCCTCATCAACAGTATTCTGGCTTGAAGCAGTTGAGTTTAGTATGTTATCCATCAGCCTAATAAACTGGTCTGGCGTCTTATAACGCAACAATTCATCAGGGATGAGTCTGTTTCCGACTTCATACGGGATAATCGAGTAACGATATGGTTGACCAACATGATATACAGTCAAGCGGAACCCTGGGTCGATATTTACAAGAGCAGAAATTGCCCCGCATTCCCTCATAGATGCGTACTTTGCATTCGTGCCATTGTCGGTTGTGGAAAAGCGGTCAAATGAGCCTGGATGCCTATGCCACAGTCCAATTAAATCCAATTTCTTCTCATAGAGATTAGCAATCTTCCGAATCAAGTGTTCTGTATACTTTTGGTCATACTCGAAATATGCAACCTCAAAGATAGACTTTGGGCCAGGATCAATAGCTTCAATTACATACCACACGTCATCTATTACGGTGCCTAAAAATAAGCCCCCTGTTTCCGTTTTAATTTTCTCTGTGGTCTCTGCCAATATTCCAGCATATGCACGTTCAGAAAAAACAATTTTCATTATAATTCTGCCTCCAGAATACACAACACCCAAGCTATCCTTTTTTACCAAGAGGACAGCTTGGGTGTTAGCGACAGCTTAATAGTTGCCCTCCATGGCGACATCATCGCTGATTTCACCGTTCATCCACATCTCGCAAAGAATGATCCATTTGCAGGCCCAACTCAAAGCAGATGCCGCAGAAGTCGATTGCGTCTTGTCGCCTTTGAAATACTTTGGGTCAGCTGTACAGATGAAATATTCTTCTTGTCTACCAAAATTATCCCGGTAAATGTGTGGAAGCCCCAGGCCAAACCCATGTTTAAATGCGTTTTCAGGAGTACCATAAGTTTGCAGAAGAATGGGATACATCCGTTGCGCAATATCTTTCAGCCTGGGACTAATGGGAAGAATCTGAACAGTTCCGCCATACTCGCTGGAGTTTAGCACCTTGGGATGCGTATTCTTGTAGATGAGCATGATGTCCCAAACCATCCCACCCTCGCCGGTAGGCTGTACTTTTCCTCTCCAATACAGTCTTCCAGAGCCATCTTGGAGCTGATGAATCGTGAAGGAAGGAAAAAACTTCTGCATGGCAGCAACTTCCATCTGATATAATTGAGGGTCACTCTGATACCAATAATATGCCATGTTCTCTCCCCCTCAAGCTAACTTGCCATCGGGAACCTGGATGCCGGACAATCCTTGACCTTCAGCATCCTCTTTCTTTTCAACCTCACCAGAAGCAGTAACAACAACTGGTTCTCCGGTGCGGAGCGCTTCAGCAAGAGCGCGTCTGCGAGCGGCAATAGCATCGCTGTTATCCATAATGCTTCAAAACCTCCTATTTTTATGTACGTCAACTACACTGAACATAAGGGACTTCCCTATGCCACTGCAGCACCAGTAGCAGCATCGAAACTCCTGATGATTTCGCCGTTTTCGTTGATTGTTGCCACGCACTGTCTAAGGATAGCTTCGGCTTTTTCCTCGCCCTGAGACTGAACCATCTGAGCATAAGAATTGTCGGCCAGTCTGCTGTCCTCTTTGAGCAAGGTTTCCAGATCAATACCCTGGTTCTGACTGCGCACCATTGTGTATTCCATATACTCATCCATCTGCCGCAACGCTGCACTGTCAGACTCTATAAAGCCAGAGGTCTCTTTAAGGTACTTAATGTAGTAGAATGTGTTGGAAATCGTAAGCCAAAAGCACTTAAAAACAATTACAATGATATTGAAAAAAAGTGATATGACCGTGAGTACACCAAAGTTTCCGGAAAATGCAATCTTGATTACCTCCCAAGTCAAGGAGAAGAACGCCTTCATGGCCGAGAGGAACACACCACCGATAGCTGCGCAGACAAGAGCACCGCCAAAACCGCCACCCTCTGCAAGGCCCAGAATAAAACCGAGAGCGATGCCAACAAGGGAGAGAATAAACTGTGCTTTGATTTTTGCCTTATTCTGGCTCAAGTCCTGTACGTTTGCCGCAACAAGTTCCTTGCAACAGTCATAGCAAAGAGCTTTGCCAGCATATTCGTTATTCGTCACGCCGAAGTTATCAAAGCAGTCCTGGCAAATGTACTTTCCGCATCTCGCGCATTGCGCAACAGCGGGTTCATCCTGATGGTAGTAACATGAAGGGCCATCATGATGACGCACCGGTGGGGTAAAGGTCGGGGCGGTTGGCGGGGTAAATGTTGGGACGGAGGGCGGCGGCGTAAACGTTGGGACACCTTGGCTCATCTTTTGATCATTGTCCATAGTGGGTCTCCTCTCTCGTTTTATCTCAATCAAACTCGGACACCGTTGTAATTATCCAAAGCCTGAGCGAGTTTCTCCAGTTTGGGAATTGCTGCGTTAAGGGTAGATACGGGGGTTTCAGTCAATCGGGCGATTTGTTGCATGAGCATATTAAACTCTGCGGCTTTGGCATCATCCCAGCCTGCTGTCGCTCTTAATCCGTTTCGGATTCCACTGCTTATATGCTCAATATCTTTGACAGTGCTGGCGATATCCTTCTTCATTCCCCTAATTGTTTCAGGCGATGCTTTTACGGCCATAATTTCACCTCCTGGTTAAAGGCCAGTTTCTTCATAAGCATTGACAGCTTCAAGGAGTTTTTGCAGTTTGCCCATGCAGGCTTGCAATTCTGAAATCGGTTTTGTCAAAGCACTACAGCACTCCTCAACAATGCCTCCAAGCTGAGCGTATTTCTGATCGCGCCATCCTCCCGATCCGGCTTGCTGATAGCCTCTTTGCAAACTGCGAGACGCACTCTCTAACTCGTGGATTGAAGTTTTACAACAGGCAATCCCACCTTCAAGAGCAGCCTTTTCAACCGAAACACCACTTGCCATTTTCACCCCTCCTTCATTAAAATATTAGAAATCATCTTCACCCAATATATCTTCTTCCCAATTTTCTTGAGTAATGCTGTCTTCATTTGTATAAGAAAATCCTTCTGTATACCGAGATCCATCCGGTCTTATCACTGTGTAAGATCCATATATAGCATCTTCCCTCATGCTATCATTACTTGATGATGTATATATGTCTACATAAACTTGGCAGTTTTTCAATAATGATTCCCACAGATTTTCCAACAATTTATATCCGCTTCTGTTCAAATTCCTATTCTGCGGAAACAAATTTTCATCCCCAGAAGCCCCTCCAAATCTCGCTCCTATTAAATGGCCTCCATCATCATCACTTCGTCTTCTTAGGCCGCCTGCTGCACGTTGAGAAGATTGACTTCTATGACGATCTACCCTAGGGACAATCTGAAGTTGCCCGTATACATGTCTCGTGTTATTCCCGGATTGTTCGTAATGATATTCTCCTCTAGTACAAGACATAACCTGTTGTGACGATGATATTCCCGAAGATGAATGATGGATATCCACAGTAGTTGCTGAAAGACCAGTTTCTTCATAAGCATTGACCGTTTCAAGAAGTTTTTGCAGTTTACCCATACAGGCTTGCAATTCTGAAATCGGTTTTGTCAACGCACTACAGCACTCCTCAACAATGCCTCCAAGTTGAGCATATTTCTGATCACGCCATCCTCCCGATCCAGCTTGTTGGTAGCCCCTTTGTAAGTTGCGAGACGCACTCTCTAACTTGTAGATTGAAGTTTTACAACAGGCAATCCCACCTTCAAGAGCAGCTTTTTCAACCGAAACGCCACTTGCCATTCTCACCCTTCACCTCTATGCGAGCAATATAATTGTTAGAGCCAGTCCGCCAAACAAATCATTACAATGCTCTAGACAGATACTCTGAAATGTGAGAAAGGCAATTATCTATCGCACTTGTGCGCCTACTCGTAGAATTGCTTGCAGAACTTTCAAATTTCTTCATAGCTGAAACATACGCACCAAGTGCTGATTCTACCCGGCCAAACGATGTTTTGAGGCGCTCTAACTTGTCTTTCATCTTATTGCATCTGTTCTTTTGCTGTGAATGTTCGGATTCACATTGAAACTTCTCTGATTTCATGGAATTGAGCTGATTTTGTAATGTTGACTTTCTATCCTCTCCATCCTTTATCTGCTCTTCAAGCCGACTGCGTTCACTTTCACGTTGCGACAGCTGACTCTGTAATACGTCAATCTCTGATTGGATTTTCTCTCGCTCATCATTGTCAGAATTGGATCGCTGTGATAGTAAAGCCGAAATACGCGATTTTAGGATAGCAATTTGACTGTTGATTGCGCGAATCATGTTTTGCATTTTGGGGATTTGTTCTTCAATCTTGCCAATTTCGTTAATAACTGACGATATGCTACTCTCCAACTTAGTAATCTTAACTTCAAGTTTTGATATAGAATCCTCTACTTGAGCTACGTCACCTTGGGCTTGGCGAATTGCCGATTTGCACTCGTCTATTGAACTGGCTGCCTTTTGACTGGCTTCGGTCGAAATGCCTTCAATATCTAAGGAAAATGTAGATAATGCCGCTCTCACTGATTGCAGAGCCTCTACCGCAACCTCAACCATTCAGACCCTCCTAGTACTTCTCACTTGAAATCTGAGAAAACTTATCTAATGCCCCGCAACATCTTTCGCCAACAACAAGAACGTCCCTAGATTGCTTCGCCAACTCTGCAATAGCAAACGATAATTCGCTATACTTGGCATCTGTCCATAATGAGCCAGCTTGACTAATTCCAGAACTCAATTTCTTCACAGATGCTTCAAATATTTGCATGTCCTTTTTTATAGATTCCGATCCCATGATTACTGGTCACCACCAATTTGATCGATCTTTCCAGAAAGCCAGCATTCGTCAAGACGATAGGGAAACGCATCTAGCTGACGAATTGTTTGATGCGAAATAGGATGGTAATCGAAAAGAAGAATAAGTGACATATATGTATTCCATGACATTTTTCGCTTGTGCATTTCAATAGCATTGTATGTCTGCCTTGAGACTCCAACGGCACAGGCGACCTCATCTTGAGTTGCCTTCATTACACCCCGTAGCGCAGGGAGGGCGTCTGTCAACTTCTTGATGAGGGCATCCTTCTCTTCTGGAGAAAAATGCCAGTATTCCATATAAGATCGCCTTAG
>ERZ777305.2629-NODE-2629-length-14735-cov-3.037262_pt1 | contig 14735 bp, 13 predicted proteins | sample MGYA00374965_ERZ777305 | MGnify/ENA primary metagenome ERZ777305 (study PRJEB29328, sample SAMD00013331) | mouse gut metagenome | study: EMG produced TPA metagenomics assembly of the Metagenome analysis of fecal microbiota from mouse which was promoted... | reverse complement strand
ATCTGGGCGGGCGGGTTTGGAACCCGCCCCTACGCATTGCCCACCTTCGTAGGGGTCGGTTCTAAACCGGCCCGCCTGCACTCACCGCTAAATTTTAATTTACATCCCCAAATAAACCAAGGAGCCCGGCGATCCTCAAAGATCGCCGGGCTCTGTTTCCATTATAACGTTAAAAAGGCTGGCGCATCTCCTCCAGCAGCAACTCCGCCGCCGGGGAGAAAACCTGGTATTTCTTCCAGACCCAGTAGAGCTTGGAGTGGAGAGCGGGAAAGAGGGGACGAAAGCACAGGCTGCTGTCCGCACCTACGTCGATGAGCCGGTCGAAGGTGAGGACACAGCCCAGCCCCTCACGGGCCAGAACGCTGCCGTTGTAGGCCAGATTGATGGTGGCGGCAATGTTGAGCCGGGTCACTTTGTTTCCGAACCACCGGCTCAGTTCCTGCTGAAGTCCCTGTCGGGGGCAGATAAGGGGAAGGTCCATCAGATCCTGGGGCTGGATATGCTCTTTCCGGGCCAGGGGATGGTCTGTCCGCATAATGAGCCCCCAGGTATCAACGCCGGGAAGGGCCAGATAATTGTAGCGGACCAGATCTACCGCCTCCACCAGCACAGCAAAGTCCAGCAGTCCCCGGTCCAGCCGCTCAGCCAGATCCTCCCGGTCCCCGCTGAACAGGTGGACCCGAATGCCGGGATACCGGGCTTGGAGGGAGCGCACACGGCGGGCCAGGTGACAGATCCCTTCCGATTCGGCGCAGCCGATCCGGACCTCTCCGCCGGTGACGGAACTCAGGGAGCGGAACTCCTCCTCAGTCTTGCCCACCATGTCCAGGATATCCTCCGCCCGCTTTCGTAGGAGCATTCCCTCATCGGTGAGGCGGACGTTGTAGTTCCCCCGGACAAAGAGCTTTTTACCCAACTCCTCCTCCAATTCTTTGAGCTGCTTGGATAAGGTAGGCTGGGAGATGTGGAGCCGCTGGGCGGCGTGGGTAATGCTTCCCTCCCTGGCTACCTCCAGAAAATATCGCAAAACGCGAAGTTCCATCGTCATCCCTCCTGGGGACAGTATACCAGAAACAGTTATTCTATACAAGAATAACTTGAGATAGAAAATGGGTATTTGATATTTCCGGGCGGGAGAGGTATACTCAGGCCGAAAAGGAGATGAGAGTATGCCGGAAGCATCGGACGTCAAAGCCGTTCTGGAGGAAAACCTGCAAGACGCGGGCTGTGACCGGGTCCTGGCGGAGCAGATCATGGCCCTGCAGGCCCAGGGGCGGCGAGGGGAGGGAGTAGTCCTTTTGACTCAATACCGTGCGGCGGTACTGGAGCGTTGCCACAAGGAACAAAAAAAGCTGGACTGTCTGGACTATCTCATTTATCAGATGTCAAAGCAAACGAATCAGGCATAGGAGGAGCTTTATATGGAAGAAAAGCTGACGCTGGGACAGGACTGGGACAAGACCTTTCCCAAAAGTGAAAAGGTGGACCATCAAAAGGTGACCTTTCCCAACCGGTACGGGATCACTCTGGCTGCGGACCTGTATATCCCCAAGGGGGCTTCGGGAAGGCTGGCGGCTATTGCCGTCTGCGGTCCCTTTGGGGCGGTAAAGGAGCAGGCTGCCGGACTTTATGCCCAGACCATGGCGGAGCGGGGGTTCCTGACCCTGGCCTTTGACCCCTCCTTTACCGGAGAGAGCGGCGGCAGGCCCCGGTACATGGCATCCCCGGATATCAACACCGAAGATTTCCAGGCCTCGGTGGACTTTCTCTCCCTGCGGGAGGACGTAGATCCTGAGCGGATCGGGATCATCGGTATCTGTGGCTGGGGCGGAATGGCCCTGAACGCGGCGGCCATCGACACCCGGATCAAGGCCACGGTGGCCTCCACTATGTACGATATGGCCCGGGTCAACGCCAAAGGGTACTTCGATGCCGAGGACAGCGAGGAACACCGCTATCAGAAGAAAAAGGCCCTCAACACCCAGCGCACCGCCGACCGGAGGAGCGGAGAATACGCGCTGGGGGGCGGCGTGGTGGATCCCCTGCCGGAGGACGCCCCCTTCTTCGTCAAGGATTACCACGACTATTATAAGACCAGGCGGGGCTACCATCCCAGAAGCCTTAACTCCAACGAAGGCTGGAACGTTATCGGCTGCATGTCCTTCCTCAACCAGCCTATTTGGGCCTACGCCGACGAGATACGTTCCGCCGTACTTTTGATCCACGGGGAGAAGGCCCACTCCTGCTATTTCAGCAAGGACGCTTTCGCCCGGCTTCAGGGGGATAACAAGGAACTGATGCTCCTACCCGGCGCGGTCCACACCGACCTTTACGATCGGGTGGATGTGATCCCCTTTGACAAGCTGACCGGATTCTTTACCCAATATTTAAAATAAAACGGAGGGAAGACGCATGGAAAAGCAGACGGCAGGCCGGGACCAGCTGGGAGAGTTTTCCCCCGAGTTCGCGCGGCTCAACGACGAGGTCCTCTTTGGAGAGGTGTGGAGCCGGGAGGGACAGCTTTCCGGGAAGACCCGCTCGATCCTCACTATTACGGTACTGGTGAGCAAGGGACTTATAGACAGTTCCTTTCAGTACCACTTAATGGCTGCCAGAAAGAATGGAGTCACCCGGTCTGAACTGGCGGAGATCCTGACCCACGTGGCTTTCTACGCCGGGTGGCCCAACGCCTGGGCCGCCTTCCGGGCGGCGGTAGAGGTCTACAAGGACGATGAGGGGGCTGACGGCGGCCTTTTTGGCCTGGGAGCGCCCAACGAGGCCTTTGCCGCCTATTTTACGGGCAAAAGCTACCTTAAGCCTCTGACCGATCCGGCTGAGACGGTATTTCTGGCGAATGTGACCTTTGAACCCGGCTGTCGGAACAACTGGCATATCCACAAAGCGGCGGCGGGAGGCGGTCAGCTTCTTCTCTGCACGGGGGGCCGGGGCTGGTATCAGGAGTGGGGGAGAAGCGCCCAGGAACTCCGTCCCGGCGGTGTGGTGACCATCCCTGCGGGAGTGAAACACTGGCATGGGGCGGCCGGGGATAGCTGGTTCAGCCATGTGGCGGTGGAGTGCCCCGGAGAGGAGACAGCCAATGAGTGGCTGGAGCCGGTGGAGGATGACTGGTACGGCGCCTTGGAGGAGCGGAAAGGAGAAGAAAAATGAAAAGAAAACAGATCTTGACCTTTTTTCTGGCGGCGCTGCTTTGCCTGTCCTCCTGTTCGGCGGCGGAGCCTCTTCCGTCAGAGGGGGAAGTGGGCGTGGAGACGGCGGTGCGGCTTGCCGATACGGAAGTGGGGAAAGCCTTTACCGATCTGCCCGGTAATGCCTGGTATGCCGGGGCGGTAAGCTGGTGCGTGGAAACGGGCCTTATGCAAGGGGTGTCTCCAGAGCGCTTTGATCCGGAAGGGACTTTGACATGAGCCATGATGGTGACTATTTTATACCGGGCCCAGGGGGAGCCCGACCTGTCCGGGACATCCCACTTTACCGACGTCTCACCCGGACAATGGTATTCCGACGCGGTCGTCTGGGCCGGTAGCCAGGGAATCGTTCAGGGATACGGAAACGGCCTTTTTGGGGCGGAGGCTCCCGTGACAAAGGAGCAGATGGAAATCATGCTGCAACGCTGTATAGGTGGGAGTGCCGACTGGACGGGAGAGCCGTCTCTGGCCGTCCCCGCCACCCGTGCCGAGACTGCCGCCGCGCTCTACCGGGAACTGAGGGAGTTGAAGGAGACGGTTTCCGGGGAGCCCTCCCGGATCCTCGTGGCCTACTTTTCCTGTACCAACAATACCGGAAAGATCGCGGGCCATATCCAGGCCGCCCTGGGGGAGAAGGCCGACCTCTATGAGATCATTCCGGAGGAGCCCTATACCTCCGCCGACCTGAACTACAATACGGACTGTCGGGCCAACCGGGAGCAGGAGGATCCTGCCGCCCGCCCTGCCATCCGGGGGAAGGTGGAGGACCTGGACCGGTATGATGTGGTATTCCTGGGCTATCCTATCTGGTGGGGCTGCCCGCCCAGGATCGTCTACACCTTCCTGGAAGGCTATGACTGGGCAGGCAAGACCATCGTGCCCTTCTGCACCTCGGGTAGCAGCGGTTATAACGACAGCGGGATCCGGGACCTGGTGGGGGAGGATACCACCTGGCTCGCTGGGCGGCGGTTCAGCGGCGGCGCCGACGGATCCACAGTGGCGGAGTGGGTGGAGAACTTGGACCTGCCTCAGCAGTCAAAGGAGGAAGAGAACGTGTTCTATATTACCGTGAACGGACATACCCTGACCGCCGATTTTGCGGACAACTCCTCGGCGCTGGCGTTCCGGGAACTGCTTTCCGAGGGAGCGTTGACCGTCTCTATGGACGATTACGGCGGCTTTGAGAAGGTGGGATCTCTGGGGACCACTCTGCCCCGGAACGACAGCTGGATTACCACGGAACCGGGAGATGTGATTCTCTATCAAGGCAGCAGGATTACCATTTACTATGATAAAAACAGTTGGAGCTTTACCCGTCTGGGGAAGGTCCGGGACATGACACAGGCTCAACTCAGGGAGGCTCTGGGAGCGGGTGAGGGAGAGGTGGAGATAGTCTTCTCCCTGGAGGCGGCGTAAGCCGCCTCCCTTCTTTTTCGGATCAAAAAATAAAACCAAAAGGCTCGGTTCCGGTGAACCGAGCCTTTTAGAACGGCTGAAGAGGATCAAACCTGTGACCGGAGAATATTTGTGGGAAAAATCGTACGCCGCCGATGGTATTAAAATATTATGTTAACCTTACAACTCCCTCATCCAATTGGATAATTGGGGCTGTCGTTTCGATTCAGATCTTCAAATTCGGCAATGACCGCTTTCGCGTTTCCACAGCTTAGACGGCCTTCAGGACAGTGGCCGGAGGTATAGCAGCTTGGACCAAAATGGTTGTATAGATCGGGAAAATGCTTCCGAAGCAGCTTCAGCATATTCGTGGCAACCATTCTGATCTCCCACTGCGCGCGCTTGCATGTCCGCAATTGCATAAAGAGTTTGAGTTGCCGCGCGTTGAGGGTCGTCATGATGTCCAGGACATTTCCGCTTACGGCAAAGTAGTATCCATATCTTCTCAGTTCCGGATCTTGGGCGGCTTGCTGGAGCATACCGTTGGCGCTCTCCAAAGTGGACCGATACAATTCCCACATATCCGGGTCGTTTTTGATCGAGGCCGGAACGATATATCGGCTGTGGTCGACCCTCTGTAGGGGCGGGATAATGATAGACTGCATCCGGTGCCGGACAATGTGTGTGATCCCCGACAGCGTGATATCAGGGATCAGGAACGTATAGGATAGCTGCTCCAATTCCCGAGGACGCTCCGATGCGAGCAGAGTTTCCAGGCAGAAGGGAGAGGCCGGATCAGGGCAATTGGCCGCGTAAGCGGCGCGCAGTATACCAAGAGGATCTGTTGGAGCATTCAGCAGACTGACCCCGCCTATTTCCTGCTCTTCAATAAACGAAGGTGTGGAGTGTATTTCAAATGTATCAGGTATGGCGGCGGAATCGTCGCTGAGAGGCGTGCGCTCCAATTCAGGGGCCAGGCAGGGGAAGATATCCTCGATTTGATGTGTGATTTGAGCAGCAAGAACCTGCAACTCAGGGATGCCCTGGCCGCGGCCATACCGGATAGAGGTAACGATATGCGCCAATTCACGGGCGTTGACGGTGCAATAAAAGTTGCTGTTGAACGAATAAGGAAGTAAGAAACGGGCGTCTTCTTTGGGAATTCCGGCATCCAACAGCTTGCCATAGGCGGAAAACAACGTGTCCATATAGCGGCAATACTGGATCCTGGCATTTTCACTCAGATCCGGGGGTATATAATAACCCAGCTGGCTGAAATCGACGTAACGCCTGGACTTTACGGTAAAGGACGCCAGTCTGCACTCGATCAGATATTGTTCCACAAACGCCGAAACATTCCGAAAGGCAATTGTAAATGCGGCGTGTTCAATGATGGATCTATGTCCGGATTGCAGGACCTTCTGGATAAGGATTTGGTTTTTGGGGTTATCACATGCTTTTTCAAATATATCAACAGCGTCTCCCTGGGTGGTCGATATCCTTGCGGCACTGGCGCAGACCTCGCTGTTGCGCGCGTTATAACTGATAATTTTGGCTTGAGGACATTTTTCCATAACTCCATACTCCCTGATTGTAATATATCGTATCATTGCAGAAAATAAGCTATTTTGATTATATCATAGTGGCCCCAATAGCACAATCTTTTTCATGCCTGACCAGAGTTTGACCCAAAGAAATTTTATAGAACAAAAAGGCTCGGTTCCGAAAGGAACCGAGCCTTTTGGAGCTGATGGTGGGAATCGAACCCACAACCGGGGGTTGTTCATAAGGGGACAAGATAAAAGGACGATTAATATGGTATCTTGGAAATGGAAGTGGACCCACTGCTCACTTTTTTTGTTTCAACTTGGACACGGCGCAAAAGTGGGGAACTGCTTGTGAGACAACGCATTTTTGGGTTCTTGAAGATGAAAAACCTGTCGTAGATTTTTGCCAATCAATATGCTACCATATTGTCGAAAGGAGTTGAACAGGCGATGAAAGAGCTAAATATGTTTTATGGAGCGGCCTCGTTGAGACAGCTACGTCAATTGTGTGGGTATACCATACAGCAGGAAGCGGATATGATCCCTTGTTCAACAAGAACGATTGATCGTATAGAACAGGACAATCGAACAAGCAATAAAGCGACGGCAGAGAAGCTGGCAGAGATTTTTCGTATTCCATTTGGGGAGTTATTCATTGAAGCGGAACAGCATTTCTTAGACGCTCTTAAGTCTATTGCACCCAAAGCTCGATGTAATGAGCTACTGGATGAAATGACATACTATTTGCTATACGTATGCAGGGCATCTTGGTGGGAGGCTCGGATATGGGGCAAAACAATGTGGATCGGCCAATATGATGTGCATCATGAACTTCGAAAGCTGAGGCCGCTTGGCGATAATAGGGCAGTGGTGCGATATTTGCAAGGGGTGCCGATAATCAACTCTAAGGATGACTGGGATGCTTTTCTTTATCGAGCAGTGATAGGCAATTGCCATAAATTGATCGTTTCAGAAAAGTGTCTTCAAAGCTGCGCGCCATACGCACTGGGAACTTATGCAGTTCACCGCGAAACATTGCAAGAAAGGGAGATGACAGGGGAGCCTGATGTTATCTTGTTGGGGCAATACAAGAACAGACCTGGCATATTCCCTGTGCATGACATAATGGTGGGCGATAGGAACTGAGTAATAGTAATGCTGGCAAAAAGCCAGCTAAGCAAGATTTTGTGCAGACATAGAATATACAAATTTGCTTTTTCGTGCAAATCTAAGCGAACGAGACTTGCTTTTTCGTGTAAGACGTGCTAAAGTACAGGGTGATGGACATACTGTGAAGCGAGGGGGCTCAAATATGCTGAGGAGAAAACTATATGATGACTTGGTGGTATGGAAGAAGCGAAGTGGAGGAACTACAGCTTTGCTCATTGATGGTGCCCGCCGGGTGGGGAAGAGCTTTCTTGCGGAAGAGTTTGGAAAAACTGAGTATCGCAGTTACATTCTAATAGACTTTGGCAATGTGCCCCAAGATGTTCTGGATATGTTTGAATATGACACGGGGGATTTGGATCTCTTTTTTGCCAAGCTGTCAGCTTATCGCAGGACTACGCTCTACCGCCGCGAGTCTCTCATTATTTTTGACGAGGTACAGCAATATCCTCGGGCGCGGCAGTTGATCAAATACTTGGTAGCCGATGGCAGATATGACTATCTGGAAACAGGGTCACTTATTCGGCTGAAGAAGAATGTCCAGGATATCATTATTCCGTCAGAAGAAGAGCATATCGAATTGCATCCCATGGATTTTGAGGAATTTCTTTGGGCTATGGGTGATGAGGCGACAATGCCGCTTATTAGGCAGTGCTTTGAGAAACGACAGCCCTTGGGTGCTGCCCTCCATCGTAAAATCATGAATGATTTCCGGCAGTATCTCCTGGTAGGAGGGATGCCTCAGTCGGTGTTAGCTTATCTGGATGGGAAAAACTTTGAGGCCTCCGATGAAGCCAAACGGCGGATTCTCCGGCTTTATCGGGAAGATGTGGCCAAGTTTGCCCCCGGCTATGAGGATAAGGTGTATGCCGTGTTTGATGGCATTCCGGGGCAGCTATCGAAAAAAGAGAAAAAGTATAAGCTGGCATCGCTGGGCAAAAATGCCCGCTTTCGCAGTTATGAGGACTCTTTCATTTGGCTGGGCGAGGCCATGATAGTCAATCCCTGCTTTAATGCCACCGACCCTAATGTAGGTCTGGCTCTAAGCGCCGACCATGCAACACAAAAGTGCTACATGGCAGATACCGGGTTGTTGGTGACACACACCTTTATGGATGGTGCCTACACAGACAACGAACTATATCGGGCCATCCTTTTTGACAAATTAGATATCAACGAGGGGATGATCATGGAGAATGCCGTGGCCCAGATGCTAAGGCGAAACGGACATAAGCTATATTTTTATTCTCGTAGTGATAATGTTAACCGAGAAAACCATATGGAGATTGATTTCCTGATTACCCAAAGAAAGAAAATCTGCCCGGTAGAGGTCAAATCGGGGAATTACCACGCCCATTCATCTTTAGATAAGTTTAGAAGAAAGTTTTCCGGCAAACTGGGACAGAGTTATATTCTATACACCAAGGATGTGATGGAAAAGGATGAGATCCTCCATCTGCCAGTGTATATGGCGGGACTATTATAAAAACGAAAAGCCGAGGCAAAAGGGCAGCCTATAAGCATGTCCTTTTGTTATCTGTAACGTCCGGATAAAACAGGTGCTCCACGTTAGTTTCGAGACATAAGGGCCACTTTCCCTCGACAAATGGCAATCAATCGTCTTCCTTCTGTGTCTCGGGTATGAGTGCCAAATAGTCAGCGTTCTTGAGCATATCTCCTTTTGAATAATACGATACGACACTACAAAACTGTCTATGTTCCTCATTGTTGATTTCACTAAATATCTGTCGATATTGTTTAGTTCGACCTGCCGTTCCATCCAAAATGGAAACCAAGCTGTGATGCAGAAGACTCCCCAAGTAGAATGGATTGCTTGTGACATCCATATCTTGTGTCGAATAGGCACCCCATGCGCAGGCAAACACATTGCCAGCACAATCAATTCCAATCTTCGTTTTTAGCATTGTACAGTATTGACCAGAAAATTTGCTTCCGAAACAAGGGAGTACTCGTAAGGAGCAATGAAGTTTACAGGGGATTCCGTGAGCTTCAAGTTGAGCCTTTAGTGTTTTAATTATTTTCACGGGGTTGTACTTTTCATATGTCGTTTTTTCAATTGTACTCAACATTTTTCCCACAGGCATCAAGCGAATCAAAAGTGCATCAATTTCAATGTTGCGATGACGATTTTTGATAAAAACAATCTTTTCTACCAACTCTTCAAGTTCTTTTTCTGTCAAATCGTCATTAATGACTGGAATGTTAATGGTCAACGTTTCTGCATATTCAAGGACACTATCAATCTGCTCAATGTTTGTTTGGCAGTATGTGTCTTCACCTCTGGATATTGCAGATATTTCTTCATCTGACTTTCGTATATTACTATGGGCTGCATCTATTGTAATTTCACAGTGCCTAATTTGATCATGCAACTGGTTTTCCTTGAGACCACTGATACCCATTCCAGTTGTAGTAACGGATACTTTATCTGCTCCTAACTGACCAATAGCTGCTTGGATAAGACTAACCGTTTCCTCTTTTGAGAGCGGATCTCCACCAGCAAAATCTAAGGATTTAATTTGGCCTTTTGCAGTTGCAATATTATTGAGTACCTTCATCTTATCTGCAGCAGAGAGCTCATGCCTCGAATCATCGTGTGTTGCACAAATGGCGCAGTTATATGAACATGCTGAGGTAATATTCCATATAATGGATATATTTCCAACTCGATTTTGAAAAGAGTCACCAATTTTCGGAAAATCGCCAAGCAGGTCAAGCACATCCTTGTTGCTGGCGACAGCATCTGGGGTCTTGAGCATACGTTCCAAGGACATCCAACGTCTCCTTTCATTTTGCTCAGTCAAGCTATTCTTCGCCTGAACATTGATTTTGACACGATAGAATACATACGCATTCATCTGAATTGTTCCATGAATCGGTTTAATGCTAAAGTGGATATTTTCGTCTAAAGGAACAACCTCAATGATATCTTTTTCTTGGATGGAAAAATCATCGTGCAAGCTCTGTTTGATGCTGTCCGCTTGGTTATAAATCGTAGAATCAGCATCCATTCGGCAATGGGGGAGAAAATAGTCTTGCCCGACTAAATACTGTACCTCTCCTTTATTTTTATAGGTCACACAAACAATGGCCGTGTAACGCATACTTTCCTTTGCTTTTTGTATAACCATATTTTCCAAATTGATGTCATTTACAGCCCCATCTTTCAGTAACTTATTGGCTTCATACCATTTTGACCCACAGATAGCAGTATATATCACCTCCACCACTCCCACTATACCTATGAAAAGAAGTAACCACTTATCCATAGAATTAAGACCGCTTAACAACAAAATAAGGCTACTAACCGCCTCAATGAGCATAGTTATGGTAAGCCCTTTATTTCGCTGCTCAGCTTCTCGTGCTGCCACTTTGCTCTGGTATGTTTGGAGAATAGAGGAAATCCCATCAGAGGAAATAAGTACTTCAGGGAGTTTGTACTCACATAATTTTTTGTTCATAATATCATCACCACATTTGAGGATAATTTTCGACAATATAATACCATATTCTTTGCTGTTTGTGAAGTCCCCTCCTACTGGTATCCGGTCTTTGCATTTCGCACATTATGATAAAATATCCCTATCCGAATATGGGAGAGATCCTTATGAGATGATATCTCAGCTTATCTGAAGGGGCTGCCAGTTTGCTGTTGCCTTGATGGCAAACCAGTTTTCAGCATCTGCATCGCGACATCGGCATTGCCAAGAGTACGCTCTACTCTTTGGGTGAGCAGTAGCACCTCACCCAAACCCGGTCTGGTCGGATAGTAACACCGAGGGATTGTGACTTGCTGTTCAGACGATGCGAGAGTTAGAAACAAATCGTTGCTATAAGGGTGTACCCAGAAAGTGCTGGGATGAGATTAGGTAATAATTGCAATCGAGGTAGCATCATCAGAAGTTTTGGCAGGGAAAAGGATCCCATCCAGAATGATTGCCGGGTTGATATAGCCGATGAACTTATAGTAAATATCCACCTGCTGGGTCACAGAGCCGTCAGCGCTACGCTCTTTCTCGTGAACCACGATCTTCTCGATGAGCTCGTTGAGGATTCTGGTGTTGAGCTCTTGAAGGTCGGTATATTGCCTGACCAAGGGGAGGAACGCCTCCACATCGTCATAAATTTGTTCGCTGGCGGAAATGGCCTCCGCCAGCGTTTTCTGTGTCTCCAGCAGGACGGTGCGTTCCTGCTCGTAGCCGGGCATCATGGATTGGTACCGCTCCTCGGAGATCTTCTCCAAGGCCCGGTCCTCGTAGAGCTTGTTGGACACCTTCTCCAGTTCGCCCAGCCGCTTCTCTACCCGCCTGAGTTCCCGCCGTTGCCGCTCGGTATCCTGCCGCTGCTGGGCCTGCTTGGCGTCAAGGAGCATCTGGGCGTAGTCCCGCTCCGCTACCGCCGCCCACCGGGCGTTGCGGCGGATATCCTCCAGCACCAAGCTATTCAGCGTTTTCCAACCAATGGCATGGGAGGTGCAGCGTGCCTTGCCGTAGTTCTTGTAGACCCAGCAGGAGAAGCCGGTGTAGCGGCCCCGCTTTTTATCATAGCTGAGATTAAGAGAAGAACCGCAGTCGGCGCACTTGACCAGTCCGGCGAAAGGCTGGACCTGGTGGCTGCCGTTCTCCCGCCGCCGGGCTTTCATCATCTGGTGGACGGTATCCCACAGCTCTCGACTGACCAGAGGCTCATGGGTATTCTCGGTAATGATCCACTCATCCTCTGGGGCAGGGATACGGGTCTTATCGAAGAAACCCTTGAGCTTGGTGCGCCCAAACACAAGCTGCCCCAGGTAGACCCGGTTATTGAGGATGGCCCGGATGGAGGTGGCGTGCCAATCATAGGGCTTGCGCCAGTATTCACTTTTGAAGTAGTCCGGGTTATTCTGATTGAAGTATGCCTGGGGATTGAGGATGCCCCGCTCCCGGAGAATCTTGGTCATCCGCACATAGCCTACGCCGTTGGCGAACATCTGGAAGATGTCCCGCACCACATCGGCGGCGGGCGGGTCTATGATGAGGTGGTGCCGGTCGACGGGATCTTTGATATAGCCAAAGGGAGCATGGCTGCCCAGATACATCCCCGCCTTGGCTCTGGCCCGATGGGCGGCCTTAGTCTTGCTGGAGGCCTGCCGGGCATAGAAGGAGTTGATCACATTGGTGAAGGGAAGCACCAGACTGTCTAAGCCTTTTTGGGAGTCGATATTCTCTGCCAGGGAGAGGAACCGGACGCCCTTTTCCTCAAAGTAGTGTTCAATGTACATTCCCATCTCGGCGTACTCCCGCCCGAACCGGGAGAGATCCTTTACCATGACCATGTTGATACGCCCGGCCTCAATGTCGTCGATCATCCGCTTGAAATTCGGCCTTTCAAAATTCGTTCCGCTCCAGCCGTCATCGCAGTAATATCCGCCGATGGTGATGTGCTGCTCCTCACAGTATTGGGTGAGGATAGCCTTTTGGGTCTGAATGCTCCCAGACTCGCCTGTGGAGCCATCGTCCTGGCTGAGCCGACAGTAGATGGCGGCGATCTCTTTGCTCATGGTTGATCCCTCCTTCGCCACAGACAATACTCCTAATCCTCGTCCAAAGCCATACCAGAACCCACCAAAGATCCGTTCGTAACTTTGGGTGGAATGGACGAAGTGAGGGAAGTGGTGATAAGTTCGCCCATCTTCTGAAACACATCCCTGCTGCCGCCGTAGTAGCTGGCGGTGATGTAGCGCACGCCCCGAATGGTCTGGCTATGGGCGATCATGCTGTTTTCAAATAAAAACATAAATCGGTTCCTTCTTTACATCTTCTGTTGCCATGTTTGTTGCTCCTCGCGGTCATCCACCTTGTGTCCCATGGCGATTTTCTTCTTCCGCTCTTGGGAGAGACCCTTGCGGTCGCCGCGGCCAGTCATGGGAGCTGTTGGAGCAGGGGCCTGACCACGTTCCAAAGAATGGCCCAGAGCGGCCACAGCGCGTATACCCCCACCAGGATCGGGATGACCCACAGCCATGCCAGTCTGGGTCGGGGCAGATGGATTTTTGGCAGAGAAAGCTGCCAGCCTTTCCTTTTCCCAGCCTGTTCCTGCCGCTCCAGTAGTTGATGGATCGCTACTGTGTCCTTGGTCAGTGCCTCCGCCCGGGTATGCACTGCTTGCATAGTAGTGAGGCTGTTCTTCAATATGTCGGACTGGTCCGCTGTCAAGCGGTACAATGCGCTGAGGATTGCCAGCAGGTCGTCCCACTCCTTCTCCGTAGGATGCCGCTCGGGCGGCAAGTTCTTCTCCTTCAATTCTTCGATGGAGCATTTCTGCTCGGATCCGGAATTCACACTCCATGACCTCCTTTCGGTATTTGTCCTCGTGGAGTCGGTTGTCCCGGCACTTTTTCCCCTTGGGAATGGTGTAGGTGATGTACTTCCGGGCGGGTTCCCACCGCACCTGATACCCACGCCGCTCCATCTCCTGGATAAATTCGGCTTTCGTTTTGGTTCTCCTCATACACAGGTCGATGGTGTTCATCAACTGGAACTTCCAACTCTCGCCCCGAACAGCCGAGCGGTATTCTCCGGGACGCATTTGCTTTTCCTGCGTGTACCGCTTGGGCGGCTCCGGCACTTGCAGTCCGTGAGCCATGCAGATCTCGTCATTGACCTGCCGTTGCCGTTGGAGGTCCGCGGCGTTCTGGTGGAGCTTGTGGCCATCCTTCCAGCTCACGCTGTTGACGATCAGATGGTTGTGGAGGTGGTCGGTGTCCACATGGGTGGCGACCACCACCTCGAACTCCGGGAAAAGCTTTTGGGCCAGCTCCAGTCCGATGGCATGGACTTCCTGCGGCGTCACATTCTCTGCCGGATCAAAGGACTGGACGAACTGGTAAAACGTCCGACCGTCGGTTTTCTGAAACCGTCGCTTGGTGGTCATCATCTCATCGCAGGCGGACTGGGCCACGCAGTTCCAGCCAGTGACCAGTTGCCGTTCCTCCCAGAGCGTTTTCTTCTCCTGTTCCACATAGTTCAGCACCCGGCCCAGAGCACTGCCGCTCTGGGTCTTGTTCTTGATCGCAGTAAAGGTGGCCATCACCTCACCTCCTTGGCGAGTTGACTGACCTCCTCGCAGAGCCTGGCGTACCCATCCATCAGATCATCGCCCCGGAGGATCTTCAGCTTGCCCATGTTGGCCAGGGTGGTGAGCTGGTTCAGGTTCCGCCCCTGGGCCTTCAGCTCGGAGAGGACTTTGTCCAGACCCTCCACCCGGACGATCTCCTTGCCCAGAGTGCAGACGGTCATGTAGTCTGTGACAGTCATCCCGGCCTTTTGGGCCAGGTGTTGGACGAGGCTTTTTATCATGGGCGTCATTCGTATCGTAACGATCTCGGTTTTCCTCTGCATGGATTTGTCCTTTCTCCCCC
>ERZ777305.2627-NODE-2627-length-14742-cov-88.109485_pt1 | contig 14742 bp, 13 predicted proteins | sample MGYA00374965_ERZ777305 | MGnify/ENA primary metagenome ERZ777305 (study PRJEB29328, sample SAMD00013331) | mouse gut metagenome | study: EMG produced TPA metagenomics assembly of the Metagenome analysis of fecal microbiota from mouse which was promoted... | reverse complement strand
CTGAAAATTAAGTGTTTAACAGCATAAATTTAATTTTTGTCATCTACTAAAATCTTTAATTTAAAATGTTTATATCCCCTGAAAGTTCATATTGTTTACCGTCCGCACCTTTAGCTTTAATGACATAATAATACACGCCGGCTGGAACGAGCTTCCCTTTATAAGTGCCGTCCCACCCCATTGCCGGGTCATTAAATGAGGTTATCTCACGTCCGTATCTATTAAATATGTGACATTCAAAACTCACTATCGATGAATAACTTACACGCCATTCATCGTTCACGCCGTCAGCATTTCCCGGAGAAAACACATTAGGGCATTTCAATACGGACTTACCTATGGTTACTGGATAGATCTCGCTATAATATTCACATTCGCCCGATGAATCGGCACATACGAATCGCACATATTCTGTACCTTCCGTATTAAAAGTATGGCTGAAATTCAATTCCTGCTGACGATAATTGATATCCTCGAAGTCAGGTGTGGAGGAAAATTGCCATTCGGTAAACACGACCGCATCTGTGACAGCTGCGCTGAAATCAATAACACACGGAGCTGAACCGCCAAACGCAGATCCTGAAGGCTGCGCTATCTGATTGTCCGCACTATCGTCATTTTGCGTGACAGTCAGATGAGCTGTAACGGCTTTCGGCAATACAGTCTGAGAAGCTATTTCCACCTCTCTTCCCCACTCTTTTAAAAATCTGTCACCCGACAAACAGAACGCAGTCGAAGTGAATGGAGCCTTGCATCTTATCCTTTCAGGCAAATATTCGTATTGTTCCGTTACCTCATTTTCCTTAAATCCGCCTGATTTGTCATCATACACAAGCGAAGTATAACGCAACATTAGCTCTCTTGATAGAGTGAATTTACGACCGTTTATGCCATAATAACCTATCTTGTCGCCAACGCCGTCAACCAATAAAGTTGTATGCTCGCAGCCTGAATCGTCCGGAATTTCGTGTATGCTTGATAATGATAAAGGATGTTTTCTGTAATCCACCAGCCAAAAACAATATTTACCACTGCCGTATTCCACCATGTAACCCATATCGCCATTCCTGAGAGTGACAGTAGACTTGTTATTATCAATAGAAGCATCAATCCTTTCAGCATAAGCACCTCCGAGCGTGGAATATTTATACCATTTCACTTGCGATGGGGATTCATTACCACTATTGCACAGGAATGACAATCTAAGTCCTTCCGATTTTTCCGCTACATATACCGCATCGAGTCCGCTTTGCGCCGGAGCATCATATTTCAGCACCTTCATAACACCACTTCCCCACACCAATTCGTAAGCATGGGCGCAATGTAATTGTAGCGAAATAAACAGCAGTATTATAAATCCTCTCATTGAAAATCCAACAATGCGAAATCAAGGAAACAGACCATGATTTAACTTACAAAGTTACGAAAAATTCGTCATATTTGCAAGCACACCACAGGTGGCTTTTTATGCCTTTAAAATCACTTATTAAACTGATTTAAATTTTTTATAACAGGTTTAAGTCCGTTCAATGACAAATTGACAAATTCGCACCTTTTCGGGATTTTTGTGATGTATCTTTGCGAAATAATCCCAATACTCAACCACTATGAACAATACAGCAATCGCCCCCGTGACTATCTCAAAAAGAGCTTATAACGAATTCGTCGAGAGAATTAACAATGTGTTTGGCAATAATGATGACAATGATTATACCACTGATGTCATCTCTCTAATAGATAATTATTTGTCAGGAACCGACTATGACCTTTCACAATATGCCATGTCTGTAAGAATCGCATTTCTAATGATTCTTCCTGAGATTCAAAAAGCTGCCAACCGCTCACGAAAAGCAAAGGAAGCAGCCGCAAAACGCCACAAAAAATCCGGAAACACTGCAAAGCAAAAGAAGGTAAAATCAAAAACCATAAAGCCACAAACATCTGCTCCCGATAACAAGGACAATGAGGTGAAAACATCGGATATATCTGAACAGGAAATCGCCACTATAAAACCTAACCGAGCGGAAAGACGATTAGCCGAACAGAATGAGCGACGTGAGGAACGCCGTTGGATGAAACGATTGGCTAAATGGAGAAAAGAATTAAAAATAGAGGCAAATAAGAAAGGTGCGTAGCCTATAACAACCACACACCTTATAATGCATTCATTTCCAATCAGGATTACTGCATATCGTTATTACGGGGATTGTTATTCAGTTCCTTGGTATCTTCTTTTACCATTTTCTCAGAAACTTTCCCATCGTCTGCCTTATTGACATCCACTCCACGATATTTCTCTTCCTGCTCGGTAGCTTCTTTTTTCAAATTATTGTCCATAATGTAAATAGTTTTAGTTTTTAATGATGATTCCACTATTAAAACACTATTTACAAAATAAGAGTTCACTCCGATTCGTTTGGCAACGGAAGTTTGTTAAGTTGCTCAATATAATCGAGCAGCTCTTCACGCCCTCTTCTGTCTTCACTTGATGTTAGAAATATTGGAGGAAGCTCTTCCCATTCTTCAAGAAGCTTATCACAATATGCCTGCACGTTCTTCTTTCCGGCAATAGGTCCCATCTTGTCAAGCTTTGTAAAAACAATTGCAAACGGGATGCCGTTCTCACCGAGCCAGTTAATGAAATCCAAATCGATCTTCATTGGGGCATGACGAGAATCCACAAGCACAAACAGTGTGGTCATATCCTCACGGTTGAGAATATAACCCTTGATCATTTTTTCAAGAGCTTCTCGTTGTTCTTTGCCTCGTTTTGCAAAACCATATCCCGGGAGGTCAACTATATACCAGTCATCATTAATCAGAAAATGGTTTATCAACAGAGTCTTTCCGGGAGTCGATGATGTTTTTGCCAATTTGGAATTTCCAACAAGCATATTTATCAACGATGATTTGCCGACATTGCTTCGTCCTATAAAGGCATACTCATGGCGGTTATCACTCGGACATTTCGCCGGATTGGAATTAGAAATTGAAAAACGGGCTGTATTTATGATCATATTCTTATTGTTTCAAAATTGATTAATCAAGCATAAGACTTATCATGGGACGGACAGACGGGAATTTGAGTATTTCGCCGGTCTCCGGAGCGCTGAAAAGTATATCGGTAAACACATCAATGCTAACATCGAAATCAAGTTTAGCATCCGCTATATCATCCTTTATGACACATTCACCCTTATCTACTACGAATGTATGTGAATTGACATCCTGCAATATCGGGTCTGTTACCCTTATAGTCGAACTGAATTCGGGATATGCCTCGGCGATAATCGAAAGCGCAAGCTGAACATTAACCACCCTGCACATACCTCGGGGCATAAGTCTTCCGCCCATAGTGTCGGTAGGACGACCATACAGCAACACGGGAGTATCGCCATGTATTCCCCTTAACTGACGCAAAGCAGCCATGCGTGAGTCGGCAGAGTCGCCCATGACATCGGTGACAAGCAAAATGTCATCACGCATCTCAGCCCAAGCCATAGAAGCGATATTTGACGGCAGCTGACCTTCAGATGCTTTTTCACCATCCGTTTCCCCATGAGTCATCACCACAAAGTCACCACCAGTAGCCCGAAGGTCGGAAAGGATGTTTTTGAAATCACGTTCGGAGTGAAGAATATAACATTCCCGCTCCCGCTGGAAATGATCAAATGCTTTCCAGACATCGGACGATGAAAAATCATCCAAATGGTGATATTCATTTTTCACCGAAAACGGATGAAGAGCGGTGAAACGCTGCTCCTTTGTATAGAAAACGGTGGAGAAACCATATCTCCTGTAGAAATAGTAAAGGGCTTCATTTGCGGGTATCAGAGCGCACAACATATCTCCACGTTGTGCTGATTCCGCAAGTGCCATCCGCATTAATTCAGTCATATACCCCTTCCCTCGCTGATTGCGACGTGTGGCAGCCCCGGCAATATAACTTACCGGCGGAGTCGCACCATGAAATGACATGGAGTAATGCTGTAACAACAGGCTGCTGACGGGCACTCCTTCCGCATCGTGCAAAAGGAGTGCGTCGTCATCGCGGTATACCTGTTCAAAATACATTCTGACATACTCCCTCGTGTCGGAAAAACTTTCCTGCCAGATTCGTTTTATATCATCTCTCTTGCTCATGATAATTTAAATTCGTTAAACATATAACAAGCGAGAGTTAAAATCTGTTGAGCTTTTCAGAATGTATTGATGATGATTCTTAGCTTTGATGAGCCGGACGAAGGAGATCGTTTACGGTTTTTACAGGGTTGAAAGTTGAAATGGGAACTTCAACAAACACTGTGTTCCAGTCGCTCATGGCACCGTTCCAAAGTCCCGGAAGCTCCATTGCACGCAATTCTTTGCCATGGCTTGATTTTGATGAAATAAAGCCGGTAGCGGGGTCAACGTGTGAAGGCAAGTCAAATTTCTTACCGTGAATATCCTTGATGTAGCATACCAAGTCAACAGGATTGAAATGTGTTGCGGTTGACATCATCTTCTTGTAATCCTCGTTTGCAGGATCTATCTGATTGCTTTCAAGAATCTGGGGAGATGTTGAGCCGTCGGGATTGTAAGCGATGTATGGACCGCCGCCGGGTTCACCCTCGTTACGCACCATGCCGCATACACGCAACGGACGGTTGAGCTTATTCTTGATATATTCCACTACGCTGTCGTCATCAAGTTTTTCAAGCGAGGCATCCTTTACGTTAAGCACATCTCTGAGATATGCGAGCATACGTTTGATATCTTCGGGAGTGTAAAGTTTCTCTTCGATAGCTATGAGGTCTTCCTCGATCTGGTCGTGAACTTGGAGCAACAGACCGCCGAGCACTTCCTTATATTTGATAGTGTCAGCTCTCTTTGAATCGGGAACGACATTATCGATATTCTTGATAAATACAACGGCAGATTCTATGTCATTAAGGTTCTGAATCAATGCGCCATGACCGCCCGGACGGAATAAAAGATGACCATCCTCAAGGAACGGAGTATTGTCAGGATTGACAGCAATGGTATCGGTAGAGGGCTTCTGCTCGCTCATCGACACATTAAACTTCACACCGGTTTTCTTCTCGGTGGCGGGTATGACTTCTGAAAGTTTCTCCTCAAACAATTTACGATGGTTTGATGAAACTGTGAAGTGCAGGTTAACCACACCTTTTGAGTTTGCAGCTGTCTGGGCGCCTTCCATCAGATGCTCTTCCACCGGAGTGCGTGAGCCTTCGGGATAGCTGTGGAATTTCAACAAGCCTTTAGGGAGACCGCCATAATTCATACCTTCGGGGTTAACTATAGCTGCGATGATGTCACGGTTCTTGCCTTCCTTCAACAACTCGTCGAGCTGCTTTCCATACATCTTTTCAACAGCAGCACGGAGTTCGGGGAGAAATGGCAATTTATCAATATTTGCAATGAGAACAGCAACCGGCGAGCCTTCTTTCAGTTCGTCTGTACCACCGTCCACATATTCAAAAAGAGCCTTAAACATACGAGAAGCAGCACCGGAAGCAGGGACAAACTTGCACACTTCCCCACCATGGTTAAGATATTCCTTCCAACGGTCAAGGGCTTCCTTCACTTCCTCGTCATCAAGGCGAAATATTCCGGCACCCACACGGGCGGCATCTTCTATTTTAAGATACGGGAATCCTGTCACAAATCTTTGGAGCTGTGCTTCCACTTCACTTTCGCTAATTCCCTTTTGTTTAAGTAATTCAAGGTCTTGAGGTCTAAGCATAAAATTATTGTATTAAGTATTTTTATATTACAACCCCAAAGTTACATTAATTTTTATAATGTTAAAAGTGTATGCCGGAACTTTTTTTGAAAGTTTCGGCATACACTGAAAAATAATCAAATTATGCTTCGTTTTTTAAAGAGACAAACCTATGCTTAATTTGCTAATATTGCAAATAAATGAAAGGCACTATCTCACTTTGACGCACCTGTATCACAAGCAATATCACCAATGCGAGAATTATAGCCTGAATCACAATCGGAGTGGCTGAGAACATAGATTTCAGCTTTGCACCCCATGATGACGGTGTGATATGCAACAGGTATCCTCCGATTATGAGCAAAACAATCATCAGGTAGCTCTCCACAAACTGAGGAGCCACGGATGGATGGAAATCAAAGAAGATCTGATGGAACATCATCCCCACATCCTCCATGGAGGGCGCACGGAACAATATAAATGTCGCAGATATAAGCACGAATGTGACTACCATATTTATGGCACGTAGCCACGGAGCGGTTTTCTCAGGCTCCACAGACATGACCACTACCTCTCCGGGAGTGGAGACAGCAGTCTGTGACATAATTACAGCCATAAACCTGCGTGACATCTTATGTATCACCAGTAATGCTCCATGAGCAGCGCCCCATATCACATACATCCATGACGCTCCGTGCCACAGGCCGCCGATCACCATTGTGGCAAACTGATTAAAGTAGGCTCTCGATCGGGAGCAACGATTTCCACCCAAAGGTATGTACACGTAATCACGTAGCCATGTGGAAAGTGATATGTGCCAACGGTGCCAGAACTCGGTAGGGTTCTGAGCCTTGAACGGCGCATTGAAATTTTCCTTAAATCTGTAACCGAGCAGAAGAGCTATACCAATGGCAATGTCGCTGTAGCCTGAGAAATCACAGTAGAGCTGAATGGTAAAACCAAAGGTCGCCATCATATTCTCGAAGCCGCTGTACAACGCCGGATTATCAAAAACCCTATCAACAAAGTTGCCGCTTATGAAGTCAGCTATTACCACTTTCTTTATAAGTCCGAGAATTATAAGGTAGATACCTTCCGACACCATATCACGTGTTGCGATAGGATTAGATTGTATCTGAGGCATCATATCCTTGGCTCTGACCACGGGTCCTGCCAACAATGGGGGGAAGAATGTCAGGAAAAATATGTAGTCAAACGGATTCCGACAGGCTTTCATCTGTCCGCGATATAGATCCGCTATGTAGCTGATGGATCGGAATGTGAAAAATGAGATTCCGGCAGGAAGTATCAGATCCACCACTTCAATTTTCAAGGAGGAGAAACGGGTAAGTGTGTCGATAATGAGGTTGAAATACTTGAAATACACAAGCATACCCACATTCACAACCACATTCAAAAATACGATGAAGCGACGTATGAAATTATTCTCTTTCCCCGGTGATGAAACACTTTCCATCCATATACCAAGTATGTAGTCGCTGAGACATACTCCTAAGAGTATCAGCACACACATACCTGACGATTTATAATAGAAGTAGAGCGAGAACAGTATCGCAAGCAACATTTTCACCACTCTGAATCGGTCGAACATCTTATAGATGCATATAAAACCGACAAAAAGGAGCAAAAATAATGAGGTATTAAAAAGTAACGGTTGTGACGGATTATATTGGAGAATCTCAATCAATTTTCCAACATCAACATTAAAAGTCTCAGCCAGCGACAATAGATATGATGTTAGCTCGGACAACATATACGGAATTTATTTTGCATGTTCACGAAGAGCATCCATGATAGCTTCATAGACCAAACGCCCCTCCAAATTATAACCTTGCTGGGTGTGATGCACACGATCCTTAGCAAACAGTCCATTGGTAATCCAATGTGCGCTTGCTCCATTTCCTCCGGCAACCTCATACCAGTCATATACCGCAATGCCATGCTCTTTGCCATAGTTCATAATAGCCTGACGAATCGGAGCTATGTTGCGGTTTACGGCATAAGATTTAACAGCCTTGTTTACGGTGCGGTAAGTTGCTTTTCTACCTTTTCTTCTCTTGTTACGCACACGCACTTTTTTAGTCGTGGTGACGCTGCGGTGACATTCCATAGGTGTGGTGAGAAGAATCAGAGCATCCGGGTTAGCGGTCTTAACATTCTTCACAAGGCGATCCACGGAGCGCGTGAAACTGCCGGTGTCAAACTTGCCAAAAGCCTCGTTTGTGCCAAGTGAGAGTATCACAAGATTCGGCTGGAGAGGATTTATACCTGAACCTACTGTGCCGATACGGTTATAAGTGTCGTAGGTGGCACCGTTATTGCCTATGGCATGGTAAAAGACTCCGGGACGGTCGCCGGAAAGCGATGCGCCGAAGATAGTAAGATCGCCCGCAGAAGTAAATTTCACATTTATCTTGGTCACGCCTGAGGACATCACTATCTGTGTATAGTCATGTGAAGGTATGGCACGATAGCTCACAGGGTCACCTTCAAGGGTGGTTATCTCCTTTATGACAAATTTGCCGTTATGGAAAATGGTGGCAGATGTGAACGGATTGTAGTCGTCGGTGTCAACTGTTCCAAGTGTGAACTCACTGCTATTGCTTGTGGGACGTATCGAAGTGCCTGTAAACCCGACTGTCTGTCGCCATGAAGCACTCATAAGCTTGACAGGATTCCATGAATTACGGCTTTGGAACACATAATCACGAGGTTCGTTAGTGCCGCTTATTTTCAAAGGTGAAATCAGCCCTCTTCCGGCATTGCCAAAGTCATACTGCAGCAGTTCACGTGTGGTGCCGGTCGATATATCAGCCTGTATATGGCTGTCACCTATATGCACTATCGAAACCGGAGAACTATTGCTGCTTATAAATGCCTCACGCAGCTTTGACCAGTCTGCGCCGTTATAAATAATGTGATTGGCATTGTTATGAATGAAAAACGGGATAGGGATATCAATATCGTATGCCTCACCCGGAATAGTCACCGGACTAATCCTGATATCAAGATCATGTTCATCATCACTATCCGTGATTTCCTCCTTCTCAGGTCCCACGATTTCAGGTTTAGAGGAAGGTACAGATTCGGTAGACACATTAGCCGGTTCCTCAGCCATTACTGTCGTCGGAATCATCAAAGCGACCAATGGGAAAAATATGACGTTTATTGGCAGTTTTTTCATTGTAGTTCGTGTTGAATAGCGTTAAACAGTTCCTTTGCGAGACGCGCACCACCCTTGTGTGACATGTGGACATAATCCTTGTTGATATGACCTGAACTACTCCATGACACCACGGCGCCTTCGCCCCCCATTGCCTCACGGGTATCCCAGAACAAACAGTGGGCACGGCGGGCAGCATCACGCTGAGCTGAAATCATCGCCGGAGCTGTCGCCATAGAGCGCACTTGAGAACCATGTTTTTCGCCTCTGTCACCGACACCCATCATAAGAATATCAGCCCGTGGGAAACAGCTTCTAACATGATTGATAACATCCACCATCTTGGATGAATAGATGCTATAGTCAGTCTGTTTAGAGCTCATGGCATTAATTCCGAACTCAAGCACTATCAGGTCATAGTCTATTATCTCGCTTATCTCACGGCAAAGTGATTGGTTTATCTTGGTAAGAGTTATACCGGAGAAACCGCGAGACGACATACAGTCGAGACTGACACCGGTGGTGCCGTCAAGCCATACGCCAAGACCGATTAGGGATGTGTCTGATGTCTTTATGTCAAACTCGGAAGTCTGTGCTGCGACTTCTATGCATTGAACGTTCGGATTCCCTTCAATATTGCGCTCCTCCCACTCACCTTCACTTGTTTTAACATTGATTGAGGTATTTTCAGGAGCGATAAAAAGAAATCTGGAACGAGACCATTTTGCAGCATGAGGGAATGAGGATGAACCTTTATATGTTGACAGTGCATCACCTGTCGGCATGGCATACTGTTCGGGGAGGAAAAGGTATTGTTTATCAACCTTCTTATTAGCCAAAAATGTTTTCCAGCCGGAGCCGCCTTGGCGTATAGAGCGACGGAATCCGGGAAAATCAGTGTGCATATTCACATATCCGACACCCTCGCCGCCGTATGCCTCCTGAAGCATTTCACGAAGATCCTGAGTGAATATGTCACCTTCAATATATGAATCGCCAACCACGGCTATACGTGCAAGCGCTCCGGATGAGATGGCATTTTTCAGATGCTCAAGTCCTACACCGTCAGTGGTGTAATCCTCTATCATAACCAATTCACCCTTACGGGATGGCATAATCGGAGCCACTATCGTATCAACCGGCAGAGCCGCAATCGAATCACGTGCGATACTGTCAGCCTCAGCCATTGCTTCCAACAGCTCAGGGTCGATCTCTTCATTTTTTGACGAAGAGCTATTGTCTCCTTCCATTATTTTCACTTCCTTCAGAATGTCGCTGAACAGGGAAAAGTCCTTGACTTTACCGTCAGTCCATTTCGACAGCGGGAGGAACGAGACTATAGCGACTATGATTACAGCAAGTAATATGATGATTACCGGACTACCTTTCTTCATGTTTCTTTGAGGATTATTTTTCATTTGTTGTAAACATCCTCTTAAAACGGAAGATGGATATTCTGGCTACACGGGTTAAACTGTACTAATTTTGGATTCACATTGGCGATTTCCAAATTCTCATTTGACGTTATTATATTTTTCAAAATCGAGATTTTAGAAATAGCCTCATTCCACTCGTCATCGCAAACGGACGATGCGACTATGCCACCTCCGGAATAAAGGTTGTAGAGATAAGCAAAATCCCCGCCATAATTAATCGGGGCAACAAACGCACAACGCAGATTGACGAACGCATGATATTTACCGTCAAGACGCACACCCACATATCCGGCATAACAACGACGGCAGTGTGTTTCGAATGTGTCAATCTCGGTCAATGCCACTTCACGGGGGAAACCTGCCACAGCCGGTGTTGGGCTAAGTTCGGCAAGCACCTCGCTCACATCAACAGACCCTTTGGCTGAAATGACATTGCATAGATGCTTCACATTACAGAAGGTCAGCTCGGAAAGCGGGTCAACATCCACATCCAACCCCATATCTTTCAATGATTTTTCGATAAATAGGGTCACAAGGTGGTGCTCCTCAAGATTCTTTTCATCCCACACGGAGGTGTCATCAGCCAATTTAGTGCCGGCGAGCGACATTGTGACTATACCCTCACCTTCATCTCCGCTCTCCAATAAGAGTTCCGGAGTGGAACCGAACCATATACCGGTTTCGGGTGTGAAGCAAAGATAACGGAAGGTGGTGGAGGTCTTACTGAAATAGTCCATCACCACCTGCAGGATAGGACGTGCGGAAATCACGCTCTGATGCTGTGACAACACCACCTTACCGCCATACTGCTTAAGGCGCGGCTTGACATGACTGAAAGCATTGTCATAGCTCACACGATGAGTTGACGAAATGGAGGGGTGAATGAGCGGTTGAGGGAGAGGTAGATTTTTTGCCGAAGAAATATATTCCCATATACTATCTGCGTCAAACTGTCGCTTCACACCTGCCGTGTAAGGTTCGTCATTGTCAAAAAAATTAATAAAGAAAGTATCAGCATCCGAATTTTCCTCGAACGCATGTGACTCCCCTTCACTGTCGGGAACGGAAGCGAAAAACCTGAAAAATTCTTCACCCGGAAGAGCGAAGAGCGTAAAAGGTATATTATTTTCAAGGCAGGCATCAGCCGCCGCCATATACTTTGAATTAATTTCCATTATCAATAATCGGTTCGCCCATAAGTTCAAATGGCATTGCCGATGTAATCTTTACGTTGTAAAAACCACCTCTCTCAAGAGGTATAATCTTTGAAACAAGCACTTCCGGATCGACCTCCGGAGAATCAAATTCGGTACGTCCCACGTAGAAATCAGGCTCCTCACGGTCAATGACCACACGCATGATCTTGCCGACCTTTTGCTGCTGAAGCTCATCAGAAACACTCTCCTGAAGCTCCATAAGGCGGCTTAGGCGCGCATCCTTCACCTCCTGCGGAATGTCGTCAGAGAAATTTTGGGCACCATACGTGTCTTCCTCCTCACAGTAGGCAAAGGCACCCATGCGCTCAAATTTCTGCTCTTTAACAAACTCCATCAGCTCCTGGAACTGGCTTTCACCCTCACCGGGGAAGCCTACCATCAAAGTAGTACGGATATGGATACCTGGGACTCTGCGACGAATTTCGGCAAGAAGTTCACGGGTCTCGGCTCCGGTGATGTGACGACGCATGTTTTCAAGCACATTGTCGGATATGTGCTGCAATGCTATGTCAAGGTATTTGCAGACATTTGGGTGTTTAGCCATCACGTCAAGCAGCTCCAAAGGAAAATCTTTAGGATATGCGTAGTGGAGTCGAATCCATTCAACTCCCGGAACCATGGCTATCTCGTCGATCAATCGGGCTATCTCAACCTTGCCATACAGATCCTTGCCATAGTTTGTGAGATCCTGAGCTATCACATTAAACTCCTTGACGCCTCTTCCAACAAGCATACGCACCTCTGAGACGATTTCCTCCACAGGGCGTGATTTATATCTGCCTGTGATAAGAGGTATGGCACAGAAGGAGCAGAAGCGATTGCAGCCCTCAGCTATTTTAAGGTAAGCATGATGGCGTGGAGTGGTGATAATACGGTCGTAGGGAGCTGAGCCGGGATTTTTATGTGCGAGATCTTTCACCAGCTGATGCCAATCTGTCTTTCCATACCATTTGTCCACCTCAGGAATTTCAGACGGGAGAACATCGGCATAACGTTGCGAAAGACACCCCATCACGTAGAGCGATGAGATTTCGCCTGAGGATTTCGCCTCGCACCATGACAGAATTTCATTGACAGATTCCTCCTTGGCATCGCCAATGAAGCCGCATGTGTTTATTACCACCGATTTTTCACCGTCGGATGAAAGAAATTCCTCGTCGGCATCAGCGGTAACGTCATATCCGACATCATTAAGCATCATCATCAGGCGTTCCGAATCCACAAGGTTTTTGGAGCAACCAAGAGTTATGACTGCTATTTTTTTATCCATAGGATAGTTGACGATTTTTACTGATTACTTTTCTCCGAAAAGTGACTCTACGAATTCACGCTTATGGAACACTTGCAGGTCATCGATACCCTCTCCCAGTCCGATATATTTAACCGGAATCTTAAACTGGTCGCTGATACCTATCACCACGCCACCCTTGGCGGTGCCGTCGAGTTTGGTAATGGCGAGCTCGTTGACCTGAGTGGCAGCCACAAACTGTTTTGCCTGTTCAAAGGCATTCTGTCCGGTAGAGCCGTCAAGCACGAGAAGCACTTCATGCGGAGCGTCAGGCACAAGCTTACGCATTACGTTTTTCACCTTTGTAAGCTCGTCCATAAGACCTTTCTTGTTATGCAGACGACCGGCGGTATCAATGATAACGACATCAACATCGTTGGCAATAGCACTCTGAAGAGTATCGTAAGCCACCGATGCGGGGTCGGCACCGAGAGTCTGCTTTATGACGGGCACATCGGCACGTCTGCCCCACTCTTCAAGCTGTTCGATGGCAGCCGCACGGAAAGTGTCGGCAGCGCCGAGAAGTACTTTATTGCCGGCACGCTTGAACTGCGCAGCCATCTTACCGATAGTGGTTGTCTTACCGACACCGTTCACACCCACCACCATAATGACATGAGGCTTGTGGGATGCGGGCACGGTGAAATCGTCCTGCGATGACTCGTTGCTGTTTTCAGCAAGCATATCAGAAATCTCCTCACACAGCAACCGATTAAGTTCGGAAGAGCCTACATATTTATCTTTAGCGACACGTTTCTGTATGCGGTCGATAATACGGAGAGTTGTATCCACACCGACATCGGAGGTAACAAATACCTCCTCCAAGTTATCAAGCACATCATCGTCGATGGTTGATTTTCCGGCAACTGCATGTGATATGCGTTCAAAGAAACCACGCTGGGTCTTTTCCAAACCCTTGTCAAGAGTTTCCTTCTTACTTTTATCACGTGAAAAGAAATCAAATAGTCCCATTAAAGCGGAAATTGAAGTTAGACTGCAAAATTACAAAAAAATCTCGATATACGCAGAAAAGTATACAAAGTGAAATCATGAATTCTATTTTTTGGTTTTATTTTCATAATTTTAAGTTGACTATTGCAAATTTAAGCAGATATAATTATTTTTGCAGTCGCAGATCGTTTCGCAGAAGCCCCGATCCGGGGTTAAGCGGGGCGGGATGTAGTGAAAATACATAATTGAAAAGCGTTTATCCGCGCTGATTCTTGACTTTCCGGAATTCTCGCAAAATTTCATTCTCTGTCAAGGGTTGAGCAACGGTAGATGCCCGTGGATATGTAATTATCTTGCTTTCGGCACGATATTTCGAGAGAAATATAGCCGGATGCTTTGGTTGCATATATAAGCGTGGGCTTCTGCGTTGCCGTCCAACAGAGAAAGGCAATGCGAGAAGCCTCGGAAAGTAGGACGGTAACAGATACAGATTCCTACGCTTTTTTGTGCAATGACATACGCCAACGAGGGGATGACGGCGGCTAACCTTAAAAATGAAACACGTATATCTGAATTCTGTAAATGTGCCATCTAAAAGAACTTATTTTGGCGCTATAAAATGTTTATCGCAGATTGTAGTTTGCTTTATCGGTCTTATTATTTGTGGGTGCGACAAAGACTCGTCAGAAGAGCCGGTATTAAATGTTGAAATTAACTCATCTGATGTAGTTTTTTCTATTATACCAGAGAGTGTGACACCCATATCGGCAACAATTAAATCGGATTGTTATTTAACGATGAGCCTGTACATTTCGTCAGATGAAAGAATTATCGAAAACATAGAAGCCCAAATTGCCAAAACAGGGTATTATGATTATTCAAGTAGTTTCACTACTGTCCACTAAAAAATGGACGAGGTTAAAAATTAAATAAATTCGGTT
>ERZ777305.2622-NODE-2622-length-14760-cov-2.938864_pt1 | contig 14760 bp, 14 predicted proteins | sample MGYA00374965_ERZ777305 | MGnify/ENA primary metagenome ERZ777305 (study PRJEB29328, sample SAMD00013331) | mouse gut metagenome | study: EMG produced TPA metagenomics assembly of the Metagenome analysis of fecal microbiota from mouse which was promoted... | reverse complement strand
CTGATTCAGGCGTAGGTTCTATGCCGCGTCCTATGCACCAGTCAAGGTAGTCCTGGGCATCATCGCCGTTCATGACGAACTGGAGAATGTCTATTTTCTTGTCATTGAGCAACTGTACGCGCTCATCGTGACTCATTTTTGCCATCGTATTTTATTTGATTGTTTGATATGGATGATGATATTACATTTTCATGCCCCTTTCGGCTTTTGCAGACTGTGTGCGCATCTCATTGATGTCGTTCATGAGATATTTCGCCGCAAGCTGGTCGGAAGTGGCGGTCTTGGTTTTGAAATAGGAAGTGCGGTCATCATATGACAGCTCTCGTTTGGGGGTTCTGATGCCATCCACCTCCGCAGAAATCTGCCATTTCTGGTCATTACCTTTCCCTATCCGTATGTTGTCTACACCCTCAGGGAGCGTATATTTGGCATATGCAGAGGCAAGATTGAGCTTCTCGCCGAAAAGCCTCTCCGCGATCTGTGCCGGGGTCTGAGTGCGGTCAAAGAAAGCGTTGCGGGACTCAAAGTCCGCCACACGCGACATCTTGGCATCGCCCACTTGAGCATAGAATTTCCATTTGCCGTAATCGGCACGTGCTGGATCGGACTCCTTAAAGACGGTAAACTTGTCAAGTACGCGGCCGTCCGAGAGGATATTGGCTTTCGTCCATTCTTCGGTCGGCACCTTGGGCTGAAGTTTTGACGGATTGTATTTTTCAAGCACTGCTTGCACCGCTGCCGGGGTTCCTTTGTCGGCGACCGTATTCTGGAACTTGGCGGCATCCTCCGCAGACAACCTGATTACGGGCATATTCTTGCCGTTGATACGGTATGAGAACATCCATTCCTCGGTTTTCTCGTGCTGAAAGATATGACCGTGGGTGATTTTGTCACCATTGACCGTAACGAGCTGTGGAGGGCGTTGTTCTTTCTTCGCCTCCGTAGTGTCTTTGTCAGGCTTAACTGCTTTTGCGGTCTGCTGTCTTTTCCGAATATTGTCAAGGTCTGTCATTGCATCCATAAAAGCATTATGTGTTTTAGTGAAACAATCTTGCGCCTGACTGAGAACACTACCGCTGGTAGTGCCTGAGTCAAGGAGTTTGCCTACTTTTTTCTCCTCCGCTATAGCGTTCCGGTACAGTTTACGTAACTCTCCTTTCAACAGGTTGCGATTGCCAGACAAAACATCATCTGGGTCTTTGAGCGACTGTAGGTATCTCTCGTTCAAAGCAACGATGTCTTCGGCTTTTCTCTCATTCCTGGACATGTCATTGTTCGGCTTCTGTGTTTCAGATGTCTCTGTTTTCTTCATGGTATCTCGTTTTATATTTTCAGACGCAAAGAATTCTGGAAATTCCTCTTTCATGGCCTTTGTGTACTGCGAAAGAACGCGGTCATGAAATTGTTTTATTTCAGCTAAATAATTAGCGGGCATCATGCCGCTACGTTTTGCGACATCGTAATCTTCTTCAATGCCCTTTAGCCGACCATAGATCTTGCCCAGCCTCTCTGGAAGCAGACTTGTGTTTCCTGAGAAGATGTCATTTTCTTGTGTTAACGAATCGATATAGGCTTGCTTCGCCTGGTTATCTTGCATATGGCTAACTTGAAATCAGATTTTCATTCCCTTTGAGTGTTCCTGTCCTATGGACTGGTTCTGTCCTATGCCATGGTCACGGTCTACGACCTGCTTGTACTCCCAGCGATTCCTGTCAGTCTGCACGAAACCCATGACCTCGGGATGAGCAATGTCGTAACGCTCCATCTCACGGCGTTTCCACTCGTCCATATCTCCTTTGATGACCTTGAAAGCGTGCGGTTCGCGCAGATCCACACCCACTGTCACCTTTTCGTCTCCTACACTAAGCTCTACAGGCTTCCCAGTACGTATCTGTTCCTTCTGCTGTGTGCCGAGCTGGATGTCATGTATTGATTCAAGTTCCTTGATGCGCTCGTCAAGTCTCAGGTCTTTCACTGGCATATGCACCAGTGAATTTGTCCGTCCGTCAAACTGGATCATGTGCATGTCACGTTTGCCGTCTTGCATCAGTTCCTTGGTAATAGCCTCGCCCTCTGTAACCTTGTCAATTTCGTACCGTGACAATCCAAGGGAATTGTCAACCTCCTTACGCGTGGGATAAGCAAGCAGTTTTACATCGCCGGTTGCGGCATCGCTTACCACCTGAAGTCTCAATGGGAGCGTGACAGTTTTGCCGTTTGAAGCGGTCACTGATGTCTGTACAAGGGGCGTGATTTCGCCGCGTTTGAGTGAGTCTACAAACTGCACGGGCATTTTCTCAAGCATCTCTTTCGAAATGCCTATCTTTCCGAGGTCATCCACAGGAAGCTGTTCGTAAGATTTTGGTGTAACAGAAGCCATTGCTGTATTGATTGATGGTATAATTTTGTGGGTAATAATCAATTAGCCCTTGTTTATGGACACAAAATTATTGAGGATATCAACTCGAAAATTTTTATGTTACAGCAAAATTTCGCTTTTGATGTCAATCCCTGGTCAAATATGGTGTCAGGAAAGATTCAACACCATTAATTTCGACATCACGTCTAACGACAATCCGTATATTGCCGAGGCTGCTGTGTATAATCAAATGGATTCAATCAAGCATATCCAGCCTCTCCGACAATCCTTGGACTCTGTATCGGAGCCATCAGTCAATCCTGATATATCAAAACTAAAGAGAACGGCGGCAGCACAGACTTTATATTATGAGTCTTTGATTGACAGCCTGATGTTTGAGAATTTCAAATTAAAGATGGATCTGGCTGTCATAGAGCGGAAAATCAACAATATGACAGCTTCAAGGGAAAGCAATGACAATATCGTCACGAATGTACACGGCAGATACAGACAGCATGATGACCTGACGATAGAGAGCCTGATAGCCGAAATAGTCAAAAACGGCATAAAGCATCCTCGTGTCGTATTGGCACAAGCCATATTGGAGACAGGGTGGTTCAAAAGCCGTGTATGCCATACACACAACAACCTTTTCGGACTCCGCCAACCATGGGACGGTGAATATTTCCGTTTCAAGAGATGGCAAGACAGCGTGAAAGCATACCGGACAAAAGTGCAATACAAATACAAAGGCGGTCCGTATCTGAAATGGCTCAGAGATCTCGGCTATGCCGAAGATCCCGACTATACCGACAAACTCAAGATACTTCTCTCTGGACCTCTTAAAGACTACTGAAAGAAAAACCGGAACGTTTCGCAACGTCCCGGACTTCGTTTAATCTTTGTTTCAATATTATGGATTTTGCTGCAAATTTAGTAGATAAGATTTTAAACTACTCATTATGTTACAGCAAACTAAAGTCAGAATGCCAGCTCGCCGCCGATGCGCGGAACTCTCAGGCCCTCGCGTTCGATGACCTTGCGCATGGAGTCTGTTACCGGCCTGCCAAGTATCTCGCAGATGATGCAATCCACCTCCGCATCAACGCGCTCGAAGTTGCGGTTGAGAATTATCTCCTTTTCGCGCTCGTTGGGAAACGAATAGAATTTCGGCAGCTCCTTGTAGTGCTTCTCCTCCGTGCTGATTTTTTTCATGTCAAAGTGTGTCTTGCAGAAATATTTGGATGTCTTGAACTCCTCAGACTCGTTGATATCGAAACCGCTGAATACATCCTTATCCGTAGCAGTGAAATCTCGCGCAGACTGACCTGCAAGCCATCCTGTAGCCATATCGGCGATTTTCGCCGCCGGCACAAGATAATCCATCTTTTCCGATATAGATATTGATGTCTTACGGTCGTTGATGGTTACCGAACGTGATTGCTGCTTCACTTTGCCGAATACATCGTTTTGCGCCCATTCAAGCGTCTCCTTGTTACGTGCCGCACCCATGAAGATGTTTCCGCATGTAGAGATTATCTTCTGCATGCCGTTTTTGCCATAGTCGGCTTCGAGCTGCGGAAGTTCCTGAAAACCGAGGGTTACCGCGACTTTGTTGCTTCTTGCCGTGCCTATAAGGCGGTCTATCTTATGGAAATACAGTGTAGGCAGCTCGTCTATTATGATGCTGACAGGGATGTTGCCTTTGGAGTTGACCCTCGTGACAAGGCGATTGAGAATCACCGCGTTCAATGACCCTATCACCTGCTCCTTCTCAGGGTCGTTGGCTATGACCAGATATGACGGATTGGCTGGATCAGATATCTTCAGGTCAAAATCATCGCCGGTAAACACCCAGTAAGCCTCGGGAGAGACCAGTCTTGCAGTATTGACACGCAATGTGCCAGCCATACCTTCAAGCTGATCCATCGCCTTGTTCTTGTAGGCACTCGCAAACGGAGCCATCAGCGAAGCAATATGGCTGTCACCGAGAAGCAGGTCAAAGACATCGGAGTAGGATTTTCCCAACAGAGCCAGCACATGCGGCATATCGGAAAACTCGCCTGTGATGGTATCAGGCACTACACGCTCTCCCTTGTCATCCTCCCACCATTCCGACTCTATGAGTATGAGGTTTCCTTTGCTGTCATGGTATTTGAAACCGACCAAAGAATTAAACATGTTGTCCTCGTCAACAGATACGTTACCACGTGAAATATCCATGAAGTCCAACACCCTCTCCCCTTTGGCATTGACTGCTTCCAGCTCATCGCGTCCTCTTATTATAACCTCCAACTTCTCCCCTCGGCAAGATATATACCGGCGGCATTTCTTCCCCTTGTAAAAACCTGTAGGATGGAAATTCACGAAGAAATAGATGATGGCAGCAAGGAAGTTTTCGGCACTGTTGGTAAAGAAAGCCTCGCTTCCTCCGCGCTTGTCCCCACCTCCTTTATTAAGGGCTGCAATCAGAGTCGCCGCCGTCTCCGATGCCGCAGCAAGATCCGGTATGTATTTCTTCTGTATGGGATTTATGCGGTGGGAGTGTTCCACATCCGAAAAATTGATTACATGGAAACTGCAACCCTCGGGCAGATGTCCGTAATGCTTGTTCTTGCAATACTGGTAAAACAGATTCTTGGCAAGCGTGGGAAACTTGTAGTCATAGACCATCATCGCAAATCCCTTTGCTGCATGCTGCCTGATGAATGGGTCGATGATGCCGAACGATTTGCCAGATCCCGGAGTTCCAAGCACGATTGTCCCCCTGAACGGATTGATGATGTTGATCCAGCCCTTGTGCATCTTCTTCATAAAATAGAAAATCATCGGTATATTGACTGAATAATCATTGTCTACTTTCTCCTTGGTCTGGAGAAAAGACTCGTTTTCAAAATTGAAGCGGTCTTCTCCCAGCTTGTGGTTATAATACTTTGCCAGTCCGTCAAGTCCCTGGTTTACCATCATGAGTCCGATGATGCTGCATGCGGCGTAGATAAGCCGATTGGCAGATACGCCAAATGAAGTGACTCCTCCCCAGTGTCCCTGATGGAACACGAAACAGAGTGCAGTGAAAACCACACCGATGATAAGCGGCACAATGACCATCCTTTTCAACGAGAAATTGAGCGACTTTTGAGCCTTGGTGCCTATACATGTTATGATTACACAGACAATTTCTATGACCTTGCAAGATCCTACGGAATTAAACACATGCAGCGAACCGAGCAGTTTAAACAGAAATGCTGTCAGACCGTTGTCAGCCGGTATTGGCAGATTCATCACAAGCTCTATGATTAGCACGAGATAGACGCAGCTGCGAAACATCGTGTACATCTGCTGCATCTCCTTTGTTTCTTCAAAAGACATAACGAACTATATATTATTATGGATATTGGTTTTGGATTATCTTTGCAAACAAATGATTTTTACTATGGGTATAGCAATTCAGAGAAAATTGAAACTATGGAGAAATCAATGGGACTATTAAAGTACTTAAGCCATCAAGCAGGTACAAAAAGGACTACAAACGCTTCTGCAACAATACAAAAAGTTACTGAAACTGTTTGAAGTCCTTAAAATATTATAAAAAGTAATTTGTCAGAGGGGGACTTTCAGTCCTATCAGGAGACCGTTGCGGAACGTGTCACCATGGAGAAAGTTGAAATTGTTTTTTTGGATCACACAGAAACGCCATCCGTTGGCAAACACATAGTCGTATTCAAAGCCCACCTCCGCGCCAAAGAAGAAATCAGTCTGTTCCGCTCCGGCAGTCACACCTCCACGCACTCGGAGCTGTCCGTTTTTAAACCGCTTTAGGCGATGCTTGTAGTTCACCCCGCCGTCCCAGTAATAGCCTTTCCAGAACATGTGGCATACGGGAGTCTGCCAGCCTCTATAGAGTTGCCATACGAAAGGTCATGCTCGAAGCCTATCTGCGCGTCAAGTGTGGACGGGAACTGGAAGCCGGCAGCAATGGTTATGCGGTCATCGCCGCTACCAGCATGGCATTGCATTGCTGCGAACACGCACAGCATCATAAGGATGTACTTTTTCATAAGATGTGGATGTGATTATATCGGTTTTTATATGTTGTTTATCGGTATATATGTCCTGGCACATGGTCAGGCAGCTTCTTGAACAAGTCGGGCGAAAAGCCGTCGGCATTAAGGATATCCTCATATTCGATTTCAAGCGAGATTACACGTCCTGAAATCTGGTTTTCTGACATCTCTATCCGAAGCACCTTCTCTTCGGGAAAAGTGAGCTTGTCAAGCACAAATACGTTACGGTAGTTCTTGTCAAAGCCTTTGGCAAGATTGAGCGTATAGACAGGCGTAAGCTCTATGGTCTGTACGTTTGTCGCCTTGACCTCCTTCTTGTCCTGGAGGAATACCCGCAGCTCTGCGATATCGTAGTGCACCTTGGTCTTGTTGGTCATCGTGAAATCGATGAAGAAATAGTTGCCGACCGAATAGATATTGTTGACAGCGGCTTTCATGCCGTTTTTGTCCGATGTTATGTTGTTGAACTTGCGGCCAGAGCGGTATATCGCCCAGCAGTAGGAAGCCATGTCAGACTCGGGCATTGCCACTTCGGGATTCATGTAGTTGTCAAGATCACGCTGCTTCACCTTGTATATCGAGGCTGCATTTGACGCTTTGTCAGAATAAGCTATGTCATATTGGGCAATATGCCTTTCACCTATGACCGTGAGCGTCCCCAGCATCTGACAGTTATGGTAAGGCACCGTCCTGTTTCCTAACGAGTCCTCATTGACCGAAGGTTTTATGCGGACAATGTTGGAAGCACACTGGTTGCCTATTATCCTGTCAGTAGAGATGTCTACCAGTTTGATGTTCTCCGGCATCACTATATGGGTGGTGACATCCTTGTTGATGAAAATAGTCCCTTTGGAAAGCTGGGCGGATGCCGAGAGGGAAAGAAGCGATGAAACGATGACGATAAGTTTTGAGCGTATCATAACTATTGTGCGTTTTTGGAATTTATGAGATATACGATTGTGTTGTATTTGATTTTGGCGCGGTTCTTGCGCATGTTTGCCGACAGAGCATTGGTACCGGCATTGTAGATGTTCTGTAACGCTTGCAAAGCCACAGACTCGCCTGTTATTTCGCTGCCGTAACCGCCGCTGGATGTGAAATTCATATTGCCCTGCACCGCTGACGAGCCCGCATTCTTCATGAAGTCGCGGAAAGCCGACTCAGGCACGTAGAATCCCTCCATGCCATCATTGTCAAACACCGCCAACGAGACTTTGAGAAAACGGTTGCCAACCATGATGCTTGAAATTTCAGCCATCACACGTTGCTGTCCGAAACCGACAACAACACCATAGAGATATGTACCCTTTTTGAGTTTCACGTCCTCGATGGTCACATCATCAAGCAGCTTGAATCTCAGACGTGTCCCCTCATGAGCCTTGGTAGTCTTGTCAATCATCGCTTTGATCAGCGACTCATCCGAGTTGTCGGCAGCGTCCGTGATGGTGGTGAATTTGTCAGCGTTTGCCTCTCTTGATTTCAGCACGAGGCTCGGGGGTTCTGCCTTTACAGGCTGCTGCACCGGTTTTTCTTCCTTGGGTGTCTCAGTGTCAAGCCCCATCATCTGCTGCATCATCTTCTGACGTGCCATTGACAGTTGTTGCATCTGTTGGTATTGCTTGACATACTCATCTTCCTCAGATGCTGACGGAGTTACAGCGGAAGAAGAAGAAGAAACCCTTTCCCTTGACCGGGTGAAACTCTCCTGCATCTCTCGCAAAGCCTCCTCCTGTCGCTTCCGTTCCTCATTGATGCGGTCTATCTCAGCTTTTTCTTCATCAGAGTAAGTGTCCTCGATGCTTTCGGGTCCGGTCTGTTCTTGTCCTATATCGCCGAGAGCCGTGTAGGCATCATCATCCTTGGCAAAGCGGCGCGACATGGCATCGTACTTCGTCAAGATGTCATCCGTGTCAGCATCAGGCACTGTCATGTTAAGTCCGTCCGCAGCTACAGTGTCGGTGCTATCCGAGTCAAAAAAACCTGATACGGTATATGCCAAGAACACCAGCGGCAGAAGAATCACCAGCGGAAAGATGTATTTCGGCTGCTTGAAATTGATTTTATTTGTCATGGTTTTCGAATAGTTTTATTATACCTTGCAGTTGTTTCCTTTTATGGGCTATATCTAACGAGTCCTCACGCGTTTTCACAGAAAGAGAGTTGAGCGAGTCCAGCTCCCCTCTCAGACGGTCGCCAGTGTCACGTGCCCTCTGTATCGTAGCATTCATAATCTCCTTGTTACGGTGGATTTCGCGCATACCCTCGATGACAGTGCTTATGCCCTCATGAGGTGAAGGCACGGCTTCAATCTCCGTCTCGGTTTCCGCGGGCTGCAAGCCGATGAACAGCGACATTGAAAGTATCACCACCGAGCAGCCTATCACATAGGCAAAGAAACGCCTTGGATGTGCCGAAGCCCAGTCGTTGGCTTTCTCTATGCGTTCGTCCACTTTAAGCCGCTCCTTTGCTTTACTGACATACGGCTCTGCGGCTTTACCCAGACGCGCATGCAGCTTGCGCGAGGATTCGCGCATCCTTTTCTTTATTCCTTTCATAGCATATATCAGTATTCTAAATCCTTGTTTTCAAGAGTACGCCATCCTGTGATCAGCAGACCGTGGGGATTATTCTTGGTGCGCCGTGTGTTTTCCAGCGATCCACTTGTCACCAAGGTACGCCGTTGCGTCTTGGTGCGCCTTTTGATTTTCTGAGTTCCGTAGTAGACAAACTTGTTCTCCGCCTCGTCAATCGTTATGGAGTCGCACAATATGGTACATATTGCTGAGGATGAAACGATGTCGTTGTAGAAGCCAGACTCCTGTAGCGCATGCCTCTGACGCAGAGCCGAGCCGTCAGCCATATAGAGAGCTTTGCCGACCGTCCAGTCGATGTACGCATCATCAGGGGGCAGCGTAAAAAAATACTGGTGGAACAAAGCCACATGCGCCTGTGCTTCCATGACGTAGTTGGCTTCAAGGTCTGCACGTTCGGCAAGAAACGGTATGTCGCCGTCAAGCACGTATATGTTCTGCCGCTCCTCCGTGACCAATTTGGAAGCAAAAGCGAAGCAGATGCAGCATGTCACCGCGCACCCTATCACCGTGACAAGTACGGTGAAGGATGCCAGTCGCACTTTCTGTTCAAGATTACGTATAAGCATGTCTGTGGAAAAATTATGATTTAAAATTCCGGGTGTTTGATTTAGCCTGCGAGATTGCTTTTCCAAGTCCAGTTTGTGCAATTGCTCCTGGGGTACCGCCTGTAGCAGCACCCAGTGCAACATTTGCGGCACTTCCCGCGCCAGCACCGGCTGCCCCCATGACTGCGGCAGCTCCGCCAGCGGCAGCTCCTGTCACAGCACCCATGGCACCGCCGGCGACAGCACCGCCCATGCCTGATGAAACGCCTCCGGGTATCAGCCATCCCGCAATTTCAGTTGACATGCTTATCATCTTGGCTCCAATTAGCATACCTGCGGCATAGGTGACGGTAGTTCCAAGCATGTCAAGTCCGAGACCACCAAGTGCGCCCCATGAGAAATCTGTTATTTTGGCTATGGATGCCGCATCATTGCGTATCTGATACTCAAGTATGACATCTACATAGCATACCATCATGTAACATATGCCCGACCATAATGTGACACTGAGAAACTTGGATATATACTGCGACCAAGCCGACTTATATGCCGGTGCTATCGACAGGGCGAAAGCGAGAGGCATAAACTGGGTCATCAGATTTAATACCACGAGCTGCGTTATCAATATGCCGTAATACATCAGCTGGAAAATCAATTCAGAAATCCACCTTATCAGCATATTCATAAAATTGCATGCCTGTGTTTCAAACCATATTGCCGCTTTCTTAGCATAATTGTCAATCCATTCGGGCACCATTGACATATCCACAGCTATGTCGGGAGTCAAAGAACCCTCATTTTCTGCCAATTTGGCAGCATGGTGCGCTTTTGTGATGGAATCAAGCTGTGCAAACATCTTATCCATCATATCATCCTGGCTTTTGGCAAGGGCTTCCTCTGCGACTGTGAGTCTCGCGTTAAAATGCGCCATAGAGCCTCTGGCTTCATTCGACAGAGCTGCCCCTGGAGCTTTAAGACCAGCTGCAATCCATCCAGAGTTGGAAATACACAATGACAGTATGATGATACGAAGTATCTTCATCACGTCCATACCTCTACGCCCAAGCATCATCATATAGGCTTCGTAAGCTCCAACGCCGAGGGCGAGACAGACCGCAATATTCTTTGCTATCCCAAGCACATGGAACTTCGGGCCGCCTGTTGATAAAGCACTTATGATGCTTCCCATGTTTTCATCAATGAACGGCAGACCGATTGTGTTAGTGATAATATCTGTTATCATAGCAAGTTAATTTGAAATCAATAAGCAATATTGCAGAACATTACAATATTCTTGGTTTGCTTTACAAGCGCATTCATCTCCTTGTGGATACGCGCCAGCTCTTTCTCACGCGCCCCGCTCTCCATCGTGCCGGCAACAACCGCACCCGCCGATGGAGCAAGGTCGGTCACGTAGACATACTGATCAACGATGACATCGTATCTCCGCTTTAGCCTGTCAACGGCAGGTCGGGCTTTACCACCGCTTTTCTGCAAGGAATATGTCAGAGCCTTTTCCATGTAGGATTGGAAAAGTTTGAAGTCGGAGTCATATATGAGTTTTGATGAATTGTTCATGCGGTCTACATAGACAGATACCTGTTCCTTATAGATTGCACTTATATTCTCGTTCTGCTGCTTGACTTGATCGTTGAGCACAGTCGCCGCGCCGTACTCGGCAAGCATCGGTCTCCACATTCTTTTGACATTGGCGCGGTTCTCGTCAAACTCCACATGGAAACCAAACGGAAACTTGTATTTCAGCTCAGCTCCCGAATAATTCTGATGGGTCACATAGTACTCAAATCCAGGACCGAAATCCCACTTTGTGCCCGATATGGAGTTAAGCTGCTTGTGCAGGTTCGGGTCATTTGAAATTTTCTGTGCATTGCTTGTCAGAGAGGACAGCAACAACGCACATGATGCAATAAATGGAACTGCCTTTTTCATTCTTTTTCGTCTTTATCGTCCTTGTTATGTTTGTTTTTCCAGTCTGCTATGACTTTTTTAGCTGTAGCCTTTACTTCTTCATCCGTGAGAATGTCGCGGATGTTCTGTATCGACAGTTTATCTCCGAGAAGCCACCGGCATTGCCAGAGTGTACTGGAGATGGCTCCGCGTATGTTCGACACCACACTTTTCAGGGAGTAGATGGTTGTAGCTTTCTGTTCCATGGTCGCTTTCAGGATGCCACTCGTCATCAGCCCTGATGTGGTGACAATCTTCTGTGCCCTTTTAATTTCATCACGGATATACCTTGAAGCCTTGTAATACTGGAACGATGCCGCCGGATTGCGTCTGCAAAGCGTACCAGCCTCTGTCACAAATTCCTCGCATTCCTTGGCGAGTTCTACCATATCCATACTCAGTGAGAAAAGTGCGACACTCAATGATGCCCAGTCGCTCGCATCATTGAGGCGTTTATCAAGCATCTCACGGTATTTCTTAACCTTATCGGTGTTTTCTTTGAGATAGGCATGTTCGGCAGTCGAGACCGTGGTCATCTCCTGAGCCTTGACAGCATCGGCATACAGGGTCTTATGCAAATGTATCAATGATACTATCTGCGGTTCCCAGACGTGGGTTGCGGATACTGTGATTGACGAGACTATGCAGACAAAAGCTGCAAATATCTGTTTTTTCATGGCCATGTAGTAAATGTGCGGTTCCACATGCTGATTACGTATCGGGCATTTGATTCCATACCGATCAGATAAGCCCAGCTTTTATAGTCAAGTCTGATCCAGAGATCGGTCAATGACGCGTAACGGTAATTCAGCAGTATTACTTCTATGGTCTGGCGTATGCGCGATATATCATAGCTGATTTTTACAGCCATTTCAAGACGCTTTTCTCTCTGCATGTAGTTGTCTCCGTCATCCTCCTTGTCCTTGTCCCGGTTTCTGAAAGGGTTCTTGACAGTGCCATTGTTGACTATCGTGCAAAAGTCATCTACCAACGCCGTTGAGCGTTCTACCAGGTTGCTTACATTAGCCAACGCGAAAGCCGTGTTGATAGCCGGGCGTTTGTTTATTTCAGACAGTACCAGCGGTGTCTGAGTCACAATCACCTGCATGTCCGCGATAATCTGCTTGTAGAAACCAGACTCCACGCCAAAGCCTTTCACATTTGACATCACTTCTTTCATGCCCTCGGTAATGGCAGCCATGTGTGCCACTTTCTTCTGAGTATCGTCCTGTGTCTTTTGTGTTTTCTCGGTCTCCTGATTGAGCAAGTTAAGGTAGTCGTCACGGATTTTAAAGTTTTGTGCTTGAATAGCTAAGGCTTTTGGGTCGGTATGGGTACCGAATTGCGCGTTTACATAAAAAGGCATCATAAACGTCACAGCACACAGAGCTAATGTTGTTGATAGTTTTACCATAATGACATTACTTTTTGATGTTGGTTGACTTCTCGTGCGAAATCAAGATACCGATCGATGCCGGCTTTCTTGCGGTCATGCTCTATGGCATCAATGGCATCCTGAAAATTCTCATAGTGGGCACGGTAGATTTTCAACGCCTCCTTTTCGGCTCGTTCGGTGGTATAAGCCCAGTAACACTCTGGCGGTTCTTCCACGCCGAATACATCCGAAACCTGCCCGCGGCATATCCATACCTCCTTGAAGTAGCTGCGTCCATCATGGTTGGGCAGCGCATTGATAGTGAATATCTGCTGTTTCTGCACATCTGTAAGGCCGAGGATGCGCGAGATGTCATCATAACGGTCTTTAAATTTGCTCTGGTCAAGCAGTATCTTGATATCTGAGTTGTTGATGATAGCCTCCTTGACTATAGGCGAGTCGATGACATCGTTGAGTTCCTGGGTGACCACGCCGGCTATGCCGTGGAACTTGCGGACTGTCTTGTAGAGATACTTGATATATTCGGCCATGGTGGGAGATGCAATAGCTTTCCACGCCTCCTCGATTATGAGAGCCTTACGCCCTTTCTTGATGCGCATTTTCTGGAGAAAGACATCCATGATTATCAGCACCACGATAGGGAAAAGCACCGGGTCATCCTTGATTTTGTCAATTTCAAAGACGATGAAACGCTCGTCAAACAAATTTGCGTCTATGTCGGAGTTAAGCGTGTCCTGAAGCTCTCCTCCCCGGTAGAACTGGGCAAGGATTGAGGCAAACTCGTTGATGTCAAACTGGATCTTCTCCGTGCTGCATATCTGAGGTATGCGCTCAATGGCGTACTCATAGTAGGAGTTGAACGACAGTTCCTTGACAGGCATGGCACGTTTCTTCCTTTCCATCTCGTCAATGCGCTCGTCAATCTTCATCAGGTAACCGTCTTGCATCAGCTCGTTCATGATGCGGACGAGCGCACTGTTGGCATTCTGTTTCTCTCCCTCGGTCGCATTTGCATCTTTAAGCATGGAAATCAGCTTATCCGACTTGCTGCGGAGGCTTTTACGCCGTTCGGCTCGTTCCTCAGAAGTGTCAAAGACAATATCGCTGTACATATCGGAAGAAGGGTCAGGCGAATTGTACTGACGCTTGAATTCTTCCTCATACTTCTCATACTTGCCGTCCCTTTTGTCCTCGAGCATCAACCGTTTGCGCAGCTGTTCGCGTTCCTGGTGGGAAAACGAAGTAAACGGATTGAAGTAGGCATCGTAGTATTCGACTATGGTCTGGTTGATGATTTTGTCCTCAATCTTTGTCGGGGCTTCATTGCCCTTATAAATCAGGAATATCAGCGATTTCAGGAAGTTCTTCTTTTCGCCGAAATTCTGCTCATACTCCACCGATGTAATCTTGAACGGATTCATCGATATGGGTTTTTCCTTTGAGTAGCTGATATATGTTCCCTCAAAGTAAGCGTTGATGCCCTCATAAGAGTCCCCAGTATCGACCATCACCACCTCAGTCCCCTGTTCAAGAAGCTGCCTGACCACGGAATTCATGTGGAACGATTTACCCGATCCAGACGGACCTATGCAGAAGAAGTTGGCATTGTCGGTCATCTTCACGCTGCCCTCCTTGCCGGTGATGTCTATGCAGACAGGCAGCCCCTGGCGGTCGGTGTAGAAAGTCTTGAGCGGAGTGTTCTCGGAGTGCTTGAGATGTTCTTTGAAAAACAGGCACAATGCAGCATCACCGAGTGTCAGAAACAGGTCATAGTCAGGGTTGAACGAATAAGCTCGTCCAGGGAAGCTGTTGCAGAAAAGCTCCAGCTGGTTGT
>ERZ777305.2620-NODE-2620-length-14769-cov-23.889629_pt1 | contig 14769 bp, 15 predicted proteins | sample MGYA00374965_ERZ777305 | MGnify/ENA primary metagenome ERZ777305 (study PRJEB29328, sample SAMD00013331) | mouse gut metagenome | study: EMG produced TPA metagenomics assembly of the Metagenome analysis of fecal microbiota from mouse which was promoted... | reverse complement strand
TTCGCAGCCTTGTGCAAAAAGAACGGTCGTACTAACGGAGTAAGATTCATGGGTTTTTCCTTACATGCAACTCCATCACCCACAAAGCATTAAAGCTCATCCGGGTGTTTGCGATAGTATTCTTCAAGAAGAGGTCCAATATTGAAATAGAAGCCTCCGGAGTCCTTGCCATCCGCATTCCTGACCGTGATATACTCATAGGAAGGATCGTAGAACACATGGTCGCTCACAGAGTAGTCCATCATGTTGAGGAGCACATATTCATGCTGAGGCTCTATCACATACCATGCATTCTCCTCATCAAGACCTGTGCCGGTCGACACTATCGACATGAGGATATAGTTGAGCTTGTACTGCCATATGTTGGCAAGATTAGTCTTTCCTTTCCCTCTCAGAGCATTTATGAGCATCACCATCTCACCCAGGTTGAAAGGGTTGTCGGAAAGTGCCTGCTCGGCATATGCTATAACAGAATCGCACTCCTGACGAGTGAGGTTCTTGGACCGGTTAAGTGTTGCATCATATGTTATGGTACGCTCGCTGGACCTGTAAGGATTATAGTCCTCCTGAAACATATATCCGAGATAGAGGTGCCTGAACTTGTCGATCTTCATCAGCGTATCATTACGCTGGAACTCCTTCATCAGCCGCGGATAATAGTAAGGAGAGGTGTGGTCAAGTGTGGCACGGCGAATCTCTTCAAGGTCAGGCTTCTCTCGCTTGAGTTGTGGAAGCACCTGAGCCTGAACACCTATGGATGCCGCTATGGAAATGAGCAGTAGAGTGAGGATTCTTGGCATAAGCGATAGGTTTTAGAGCAAAGTTAATAAAAAAATCCATATCCATACGTAAATTAGGATATTTTGACACACACTCCGCGGGTTTCATCCCCGCTCTTATGGCGCATCAGTCCCATTCATACCTGCCGATATAATGGTGGAACAATCTCAACACTGAAACGCCGGACCGATCGGAATTGTTTCCGCGCAACAAGCCATCAGATGCTCCATACCGCTCAGACAGCCCTCCTGCTACTGCTTCGCCTTGAATGCAAGCGCATACAGGCGCATCTGCTTAAGCATCGCGAGAAGCCCATTGGAACGTGTGGGCGACAGATGCTCGCTCAATCCGATATCGTTGATGAAATGAAGATCGGCGTTAAGGATATCATCGGGAGTCTGGTCATCAAGCACCTTGACAAGAAGCGATATTATGCCTTTCACTATTATTGCGTCCGAATCGGCCGTATAGCGGATCCTACCTTCAGGAGAAAGCTCGGCATTGAGCCACACGCGGCTCTGACATCCCTCGATAAGATGGTCAGGGGTGCGATATTTTTCTTCAATAGGGGGGAGAGTATTTCCGAGATCGATAATCATGCCGTAACGGTCCATCCAGTCGTCTACTTCCGAGAACTCGTCTACGATCTCTGCCTGTATTTCGTTGATTGTCATTTTTAAGTTGAATTTTATTGGGGAAGATTATATAAATTCAAAATGAGCAGGTCCGAGACATGCTGCGGTCCTGCTCACGTATATAAAACTATTTTTGCGGACGTGGACTCTCGTTGGCATTCTCGGCAGGCCGCACCTTGGCTATGGAGTTGACCGCATTACGGAGCACGATAGAATTGCCGCTTACACTCTGTCGAAGCTTGCGCGCATTTCCACGTTCATTAGGGGAGCCAATAGCACGCCAAGCCATATCGGCTATCTGATTTGCATCCCTGTTGGTGCAACGCCCCTTGACCGCGAAATAATCGTTCTCCACAAGAGCTTTTAGATCTCCGTCGGTAAATGCCTTGGCGAGAGATCGTCCCATAGGGCTTACAAGCCTGGAGAAATCCCATTCAGAATTTGCGTTGAGATATTCGGCATCGGCAGTCTCCTCAGGGGTCATGGGCTGGGCTTGACGAGCTATAGAGTCGGCAGCGGCATCACCTGAGGCAGCCAGTTCTGTAGGATCTGACAGAACCGTATCAAGACCCTCTCCTTCAGGAAGCAGAAGTGCGACAATCACAACGATGGCAACACCGAGCAATCCGAATCCGAGCCACTTGACAGCCTTGCGACGAGAGAACGCTGAACCGGAATCGTCATCTCCATCATCGGAGCTATCCCAATCATAAGTTGCGGATGTTTCATCACGACGAGCATCAACAGGGACTCTGGCATCGATGTGCGGACGTTCCTGCACAGCCTCGTCGGAAACATTTACAAATTTCGGAGCTGCCTTCTTGGCTTCGTCGGTATCTTCAGTACGTGATTGTTCGGAATTGGCCGATCCGGCAGAGGCATTGCCTGTACGTACATCCACATTATATACCTCGGTATTGTCTCCTGTAATCTGACGATTGGCACGGAATCCATGAAAATTGCCGGAGTGAAGCCTGTTGTATTCAGGCGTATTCTTCTCAATGGATATCTGCTGCTCGAACACGCGTCCGTCACCGAAATCAAGACGCAGCGTCACACACTGCTCCAATGGCTGTAATTCGAGATTTAGCTGCTCAGTAGTAAGCATCTCGGCACTCGGCATAGAAAGTTTCAAAGGACGGTAATTATTGGAGGCAACCTGAATCTCCACATCTCCGTCAGGATCAAGATCACGCTCAGTGAAGTCAATGAAAGGATCAGCCGTGCTCACGGAACGGCCGTTGACCGAGATGGTGTAGCCATTAACAGTGACACCTTTCACTGATGTCACGCTTATAGGCACGCGACGTATGAATCGAATGCCGGTCTGCGCAGCCGTGCGCACAAGTATAGTGGAGCCTTCATACTTTGTATAGGCGGCAGGCGAACCAGCCACCACAGTCTCGGAGTGAGAATTGAATCCCTCCTTGGAATAGGTGAGCACCAGACGGTCTCCGTCATACACAAGAGTGGAGGATGCGGAAACACCTTCGGGACACACGACCCCATACTGCTTACGGATAGGCACTGTGATGCGTGGCATCTTTACGCCAGGACGCAGTGAGGTGGAAGCCGAAACTATTATGATGCAACGATAGCCGTCATATTCGGGCTGACCGGGAAAAGAGAATATCGACTCAAGCTCCTGATGGGAAATATAGGTACGGTAAGCCGCCTCACCGACAATCTCTGCCGAGGATTCAGGCACGGCATATTTCCATGCCTCAAGCCTAAGTGGCTCCCGAGGCACACCCGCCTCAAGAAGCACAGTCTCTACAGCTTCATCAGAGAGATTTTCCTCTTCGATAAACACTCTTTTGAGACCTGCAAACATGCCAAGCACCTGCCTGCCGGTGAGGGCACAGCCATTGTCGATGAGAATGGATATCATCACATAGCCACGCTCAGGAAACACGGTGTTGCGGGTGATAAGAGATATGTAGTGTCCGAGCTCCGAGTCCTGGAGCACATAACATTCATTAGTGTTAAGGAAACGTTTTATGGCGGCAGCCGGCTCTACCATAGCAGTGTCCCATTCAGGATTGACATTGGTATCGTCAGGAGCATAGGTATAAAGAGTGCGGGTAGCTCCCTGTATCTCTCCGCGAAAAGCTATATGGATATAATTGAAGTCAGTCATTTGGGTTTGTTTCGTTGAGTTATTTTACAACGTGTTGGTTCAACAGGGCAAAATTAGTGAAAATACTTTTTTCGCCCAAATGTTTTTCAGAACAGCCATATCACGATCACAGCAATATTTCACAACCCAGGCTCACAAAACAGCTACTAATTACTTCGTTTTCACACGCGCCTTCCTTTCCTGAGTATACTCATAAACACATGCAACGCCTCAGCCAGCCGGGCTCGATGAGGCGAATTTTCAGCTATGCTTTTTGCCTCGATAAGCACTAAAGAAACGGCTCCGACTGTAGTAAGATATGGGAACGGCGGCAAGAATGATTTGCCCAAGGATGACAAGGTGATGATAGCTGCTACAATCATGCCATCCACCACCGTGAGGCAGAACAGGGAGAGGAAATAGGACGAGAGCTTGGCTACGCTGCGGCGAAGTCCTCGGGATGTGCATGACTGTCCCTCGCGACGAGCGCGACGCACACCGCTGACAAGATCAGCGAGGACCGACAGAAGCACGCCGGAATATTCGACACACAACAGCACAAGAACAGAGGAAATGAAACGAGAAGTCATAATTGCGGAATTTAACATGAATAATCCCACAAAAATATGACTCCGGAATGCTGAAAAGATGCGATAATATCGTCAGGAATGCAAGGCTGCATAGACCACCGATGCCTTGGCGGGACCCACCACCTCAGCTATTGCGTCAAGATCTGCCTCACGCAGACGCTTGACACTCCTGAAGCGTGAGAGAAGGGCGGTGCGGGTCTTCTCGCCGACACCTTTTATACTGTCGAGTTCTGACACAGCCTGACCCTTGCTGCGACGGTTTCGGTGATGTGTGATGCCGAAGCGGTGGGCCTCGTCGCGAAGCTGCTGCACCACACGCAGACTTTCGCTGTTCTTGTCAATATACAGCGGTATGCTGTCACCGGGGAAATAGATCTCCTCAAGCCTCTTGGCAATTCCCACCACAGCGATGGTGCCACGAAGCCCCATGTCGTCAAGAGCCTCCACGGCAGCGGAAAGCTGCCCCTTGCCGCCATCCACAACTATCAATTGAGGGAGAGGCTGACCTTCATTGACCAGACGTGAGTAACGGCGAGTCAGCACCTCTTTCATCGAAGCGAAATCGTCGGGCCCTTCCACTGTACGGATATTGAAATGACGATAGTCCTTCTTTGATGGCTTGGCATCCTTGAACACCACACAGGAGGCGACAGGATTCGTCCCCTGGATATTGGAGTTGTCAAAGCATTCGATATGACGCGGAAGTTCGGAAAGGCGGAAGTCTGTGCGCATACGTTCAAGTATACGGTCGGTACGTGCCGAGGGATCGCGCTTCTCAATGGTCTTGACCTTATCTACACGATGCTGCCTGGCGTTCTTCTGCGAAACCTCCAGCAGTTTCGCCTTATCGCCACGCCTGGGGATACTGAACCTGACATCGGGCATCTCGCAGTCGGGCATTTCCGCCACCACCACCTCGTCATAAACCACACCGAGAGCCTCGGATATCTCCGCCATGGCATAAGCCAGAAGCTGGGGCACCGTCTCGTCAAGACGGCGTCGATACTCAAGTGTCACCGATTTCACCACGGCTCCATGACGTATATGCATGTAATTTATATATGCCTCATCGTCCTCGTCATGTACGCCAAACACATCCACATCCCCTATAGTCTGCGACACTATGACACTCTTTGCCTGATAACGCCTGATGAGATCATACTGCTCCTTTAGCACCTGCGCCTCCTCGAAACGAAGCTCTGACGACAATTTCTCCATCTCTCCCCGCAGATAGTCGAGAAGCTCTGAGACATCGCCACGGAGTATGGCACGGACCCGGTCTATATCCGAGCAATATTCCTCCGACGAGACAAGTCCGGTGCAGCACCCGCCGCATCGTTTTAGATGGTAGTCGAGACACAATCTCCCCTTGCCGGCCTTTACATAATCGGGAGTGATGAGATGACGGCACGAGCGTATGCGATAGAGATGCCTCACAAGGTCGAGTGTGGCCCGCGCCGACCCGGCGTCGGTATAGGGTCCATAATACTTTGACCCGTCCTTGATGCGCTGGCGGGTCATGAACACTCTGGGGAAAGGCTCGTTTGTCACCACTATCCATGGATATGACTTGTCATCCTTAAGGAGCACATTATAGCGCGGCTGATGCTCCTTTATCATAGAAGCCTCAAGATTGAGCGCGTCCTGCTCCGTAGGCACCACAATATAGCTCATATCAGCTATAGCACGCACAAGCAGATTGGTGCGAAGGGAGTCATGGGTGCGGTTGAAATAGGAGCTGACGCGCCTCTTGAGATTCTTAGCTTTGCCTACGTAAATCACCGTCCCCTCGGAGTCATAGTACATATACACTCCGGGGGTGTCGGGGAGGATGGATATCTTCTCCTCAAGGGCGGCTGACTTACGATGCTTAGGCATTTCTTATCAATATACCAACAGGGATGACACTTCAGCTTCAGCCGGAAGATTCGCCCGGCCGTTAAGGGCTGACAGCTCCACAATGAAGTTGATGTAAATCTTCTTAGGATTCATCTGCTTCACGAGCTCATAGGCGGCAGCCATAGTGCCCCCTGTGGCGAGAACGTCGTCATGTATCACCACCACATCGTCAGGCGTGATGGCATCGCGGTGGATCTCGATTATGTCCTTTCCGTATTCCTTGTCATAGGATGCCTTGATAGTGTCGGCAGGAAGCTTTCCGGGCTTACGTACAGGCACAAATCCGGCACCGAGTTCAAAGGCAAGGATAGAACCGCCGATGAATCCTCTGGACTCGATTCCCACCACTTTAGTAACGCCTTTGTCGCGATAAAGCTGAGAAAGGTCCCAACCAATGATATGAAGTCCGCGAGGGTCCTTGAACAGAGTTGTGAGATCACGGAATATGACACCCTTCTGAGGGAAGTCATACACATCACGAATGTGAGATTTCAGATATTCCATAGTTTGAAAATATTATGTTTGATCAGTTAAAACATGAGTAAACAAGTCACAGAAAAGCCGATTTGTTCCACGTGGAACAATGATCCGCTATCTGCCTAACAACAACAGCAGTATATTGACATCAGCCGGAGATATACCAGGTATCCTTGAGGCCTGCGCCACAGTCTCCGGATCAATACGGATAAGTTTCTGACGCGCCTCCGTCGACAGGGATTTCACGGATGCGTAATCAATCTTGCCGCGGAGCTTCAGGTTCTCAAGGCGGTGAAGCTTGTCGGCATTCAGCTGCTCCCGCTTTATATAACCCTGATACTTCATGAGGATCTCGGCTGCCTCAATGATCTCGTCACGACGAGCCTCCTCAATGTGTTCGGCGATGAACAGAGCCAAAGGATCTATAGCCACCACGAGCCGTTCGATGTCAAGACCGGGACGGAGCACAAGGTCCTCCAGTTTTACTCCCTGCTTCAACGGCTGTTCCCCTATCTGTTCAAGCCAGGGATTAATCAAGGATGCCTTGACCGAAAAACCACGGCAGAAATCTATCAAAGCGTCACGCTGCTCCCGCTTCGAAAGCATGGCTTCATAACGCTCCCGGGAAGCAAGACCTATATCATGCCCACGCGGGGTGAGACGCATGTCCGCATCATCCTGACGCAAGAGTATACGGTATTCCGCCCTTGATGTGAACATGCGGTAAGGTTCGTCGACCCCCTTTGTCACAAGGTCATCAATGAGCACCCCTATGTATGCCTCGTCACGCGCAAGAGTGAATGGCTCTCCACCCTTCACACATATGGCGGCATTGATTCCGGCAACGAGACCCTGACCCGCTGCCTCTTCGTAACCTGTGGTGCCATTGACCTGCCCGGCAAAAAACAGTCCTTTCACCATCTTTGTCTCCAAAGTGTGATGCAACTGAGTCGGGTCGAAGAAATCATATTCTATAGCATATCCGGGACGGAAAAGCATCACATCTCGCAGCGCGGGAATAGTCTCCAGAGCCTCAAACTGAATGTTTATGGGAAGAGATGAAGAGAATCCGTTGAGATAATATTCGGTGGTGTTCTCCCCCTCCGGCTCAAGGAACAGCTGATGTTCATTCTTGTCGGCAAACGTCACAATCTTGGTCTCGATGCTCGGACAGTAGCGGGGACCTATACTCTGTATCTGCCCATTGAAAAGCGGAGATTCAGGAAGTCCGCGGCGCAATATCTCGTGAGTTTCAGCATTGGTGTAGACAGTGTGGCACGGTCGCTGCTGAAGTTCACGTGACACACCCGGCAGATATGAGAATTTATGGAAATCATCATCTCCTTCCTGAAGGATTGTCTTGGACCAGTCAACCGAACGTCCGTCGATGCGCACAGGGGTACCGGTCTTCATACGATCGGTCACAAACCCGAGTCCACGCAACTGCTCTGTGATGCCATAGGAGGACGGCTCGGCAACACGTCCGCCCTCCACTTTGACCGGTCCGATATGCATAAGACCATTAAGGAATGTCCCCGCTGTAAGTACCACAGACTTGGCTGAGAATGTGACCCCGAGAGCAGTCCTTACACCAGTCACGGCACCATGCTCGATCACAAGTTCAGTGACAGAATCCTGCCACATGTTAAGACCCGGGGTATTCTCAAGCACTTCGCGCCATAAGCGTGAGAAAGCCATGCGGTCGCTTTGTGCACGCGGACTCCACATAGCCGGCCCCTTCGACCGGTTAAGCATGCGGAACTGTATGGAAGAACGGTCAGTGATCACACCCATCATCCCGCCCAAAGCATCAATCTCACGCACTATCTGCCCCTTGGCTATACCGCCAACGGCAGGATTGCAGCTCATCTGCGCAATCTTATTCATATCGATAGTGATGAGAAGCGTACGCGCCCCGAGCTTGGCGGAAGCATGAGCAGCCTCGCACCCGGCATGGCCGGCTCCGATCACTATCACATCAAATGTGAATGTCATATTATAAAATGGATCTATAGCAATGAGAGGGCATCGTTTTCATGCCTCTCCATTATTTCTCGTTCACCGGGGCCCTTGTCGTTGATACCGCACAAATGAAGCACCCCATGTATGATCACCCTGAGCAGCTCTGCATCATAAGTGGCTGACACCTTCTCGGCATTTGTAGCCACGGTGTCGAGCGATATGAACATGTCTCCGCTTATCATGCGTCCACGCGAATAGTCAAAGGTGATGATGTCAGTATAGTAATCGTGCTGAAGAAACTGACGGTTGACTTCGAGAATCTTCTCGTCGTTACAAAAAATATAGGTCAACGGTCCGACTATGCGGTCGTGCCTGCGCGCAACCTCAGTGATCCACCCTGCAAGAGCGGAAGTGTCGATCGCGGGCATTGGCATCGGTCCGTCAGTGAGCCATTGAATGTCGTTCATACCACAAAGTTAGTGAAAATTTGGAGAGCTGAAGTAGAGTGCGGATAAAAATTTTTATTCAGTATGTTTTAGATACACAAAAATTTTGCCATAATAAACTGAAATATAGTTTATTATGGCAAATTTCACCCTCTGAGATTTGCATATCCGCCCCCGATGTGTGGGACAGGACGAAATTTCTCACTGAAAAACGGTTGTCTTTTCAAGTTCAATGCGTCAATGACGGAGACTTGTCCCCTACCCTACCCCACAATTACCGGTCAAAAAATTTCACACCGGCGAGGCAGTCACAATCCTTGAAAAAATATTTCGACTATTTTTTATACAACACAGGATTAGTCGCCGGATCATTATACATCTTCATCTGGCGGTACACCTTCATATATTTTATGCCCGCGGCGATATCATCAAGCAGAGTGTCGATCGCAGTGGTAAGATCCGCCTGCTGCTGCAACAGTATATTGAGCTTCGCCTCACATTTCTCCTTATGTTCCGGCGAAGCGTCAGCGCGGCTGACCTCGGCAGCCATATGGAAGATCTTAAGCGCGAGAATTGACAGGCGGTCAAGAGCCCAAGCCGGCGACTCGGTATTGATAGTGGCATCCGGGCGTGGGGTCACGTCCGAATACTTCTCACGGAAATAAGTGTCGATCTCCTCTACCATATCGGTGCGGTCCTGGTTAGAGCGGTCGATACGACGCTTAAGCGCAAGGGCAGCCACAGGGTCGATATTCGGATCACGTATGATATCTTCGAGATGCCACTGCACTGCATCAATCCAATTCTTGGCAAACATCGTATGCTCGATCGTACCCTTCTCATAGGGATTAGCAACGATAGCATCCACGTCGTCAGTCTCATGATATTTCTGAGTCGTGGCATAAAAAATGTCGTAAAAATTCTGAGCAAGTTTCATGCTGGTAGCTTTGAAAGGTTAAGTGCACAAACCGCTCCAAGACGGTTCATATTGCAAATATGGGAAAAATATTCCAATATCCAAACTTATTTCCTCTTTAAAATTATTACCTTTGTAGAAACACTTCTCAAATGCAGACCGTACTCTTTCACTCCACAATCTTCGGGCCTATACATTCACGCCGGCTCGGGGTATCGTTAGGGGTAAACCTCACCCCCGACGACGGCAAGATATGCACATTCGACTGCCTGTATTGCGAGGCGGGGTTCAACGCCCAGGGGACTGGCACCACAGGACTCCCGCCACGCGAGACCGTGGCTCGCCTGCTCGAATCACGCCTCTCCGCCATGAAAGCAGCCGACCAGCCTCTCGATGTGATAACATTCTCCGGCAACGGCGAACCGACCGTGCACCCCGACTTTCACAATATAATCGACGACACCCTGCACATCCGCGACAGGTACTACCCAGATGCAAAAGTAAGCGTGCTCAGTAACTCCACACGCATCGACCGCCGGGAAGTACGCGAGGCTCTAATGAAAGTCGACAACAATATACTTAAGCTCGATTCAGCCATAACCGATACCATACGCCTTATCGACCGCCCTACCCTATCAAACTTTACGGCAGACAAAGTGATCGGCGAATTGGAAAAGTTCGGCAAGGACTGCATAATCCAGACTATGTTCCTGCGTGGCGAACATGACGGCAATCCCATCGACAACACCACCCCCCGGGAAGTGACCGCTCTCATCGAAGCCTACCGGCGCATAAACCCACGCGAAGTGATGATCTACTCCATTGACCGCACCACCCCGGCAGAACATCTTGAGAAAGTATCCCATGATGAGCTCAATGCCATCGCCCGACGCATCACATCCGAGACCGGAATACCAGTGCAGGTGGCATAGACCTGTCCCCCCAAAAAAATCATTCAGGAAACCTCCGGCTATCCCCCTGAAGCACTCCAACTCTGATAACTTAATTTATGGAAATACTGACCCCGGCTCCCCTCAAGCATGGCGACAGGGTTGCCATAGTCGCCCCTTCCGGCATCATTAAACCGCAGACTGTTCATGACGCAGTTCCTGTAATCGTAGGGCAAGGATGGACCACCTACGTTGGCGAACACACTTTCGACCGTCGGGGCACATACGCAGGCTCCGACGACGACCGTTATTCCGATCTTGAATCAGCCCTGCTCGACCCTGCCACACGCGCCATAATATGCGCCCGAGGAGGATACGGAGCAGTACATCTGCTGGAGCGTCTCGACAAGCTGCCACTGCGCGACGACCCCAAATGGATAGCCGGCTACTCCGACATATCAGCACTCCATGCCCTCATGACAAAACATGGCATCCGCTCGGTCCACGCCCCAATGTGCAAGCATCTTGCCGAAAACTCAGGTCGCGACGACGATTCACGGCGGCTGTTCTCGATACTCCGCGGAGAGCATCAGGATGTGCGGCTTTCAAGCAATCCCCACAACCGCTGCGGCACAGCCACAGCCATCCTCACCGGAGGCAACCTTGCCGTCATAGCCGGACTCATATCCACCCCCTTTGACGTAATAAAGCCCGGCAATATCCTCTTCATCGAGGACATAGCCGAGCCTATATATAAGGTGGAACGCATACTCTATAACCTCAGGCTCAACGGCTCTCTCGCCAATCTTGCCGGGCTGATAGTGGGACGGTTCACTGACTATGACCCATCGCTCAACGACGACACCATGGAGGATATGATAGCCCGGATGGTGAGCCCCTACAGCTACCCCGTAGCCTTCGGAGCGCCCATAGGCCATGTGAGCCACAACATCCCCATGATATGCTCATCTACGGTCACACTTAACGTCACCCCCACAGGAGGAAGTGTGACATATCACACATAAACCTCCCAAAACAGAATAGAAAGCAGAAACCGAATACAGGGATTATACGAAGCTGCCAATTGTCCTGACAGTCCATACGATCCCTGTATTCGGTTTCTGCTTTCTATCCTGTATCTACACAGTCAGAATCTCCTTCTCCTTTGCGGCGAAGAGATCATCAATCTTCTTGAGGAAACGGTCATGGAGCTTCTGAGCCTGCACCTCCGCGTCCTTCTCCACATCCTCGCTCATGCCCTGCTTCACAGCCTTCTTCAGACCCTCTATTGCATCACGGCGGGCGTTACGCACCGACACCTTGGCGGTCTCAGCCTCAGCCTTCGACTGCTTTACCAGAGCCTTGCGGCGTTCCTCTGTGAGAGGCGGGATGCTCAGACGTATCACCTCGCCATTATTCTCAGGCGTGATGCCGAGCTCCGAGTTGATTATAGCCTTTTCGATCTCCTTGAACATCGCTTTCTCCCAAGGGGTGATAGTGATGGTGCGGGCATCGGGGACAGACACATTTGCCACCTGAGAGATGGGCATGGCAGAGCCGTAATACTCCACTCGTATTCCGTCAAGGATTTTAGGATTCGCCTTGCCGGCACGGATGTGGGCAAGAGACTCGTCGAGATAAGCCACGGCGAGTTCCATTTTCTCCTCTGCCGGGTTCAGATAATCGGAAGGTTCCATTGTCATGCTATATTTTGATGGTTTACAATTTAATACACTCTTGTGCCTATGTTCTCTCCGGCTATGACCTTGAGAAGATTGCCGGGGGTATCCATATCGAACACAACTATAGGCAGACCGTTCTCCCTGCACATAGCAGTGGCAGTGACATCCATCACTTTCAGCCCGCGTGCGAGCACCTCATCATAGGATATCTCGTCAAACTTCACCGCTGAGGGGTCCTTCTCCGGATCGGCAGTGTAGACACCGTCCACACGCGTGCCCTTGAGCATCACATCGGCACCGATCTCGATGCCGCGGAGCGCGCTCCCGGTATCGGTGGTGAAGAAAGGATTCCCGGTGCCTCCAGCCATAATGGCAACCTCGCCACCCTCGATAGCCTCGATGGCACGACGGTTGGAGTACTGCTCACCTATCGGATACATATTTATTGCCGTGAGCACTCGTGCCGGCTGTCCTATGCTTTCCAACGCTGACGAAAGAGCGAGCGAGTTGATCACCGTGGCAAGCATCCCCATCTGGTCACCCTTAACCCGGTCAAAGCCCTTTGCGGCTCCGGAGAGACCGCGGAATATATTACCGCCACCTATCACGATACCGACCTCAACACCCATGCCGACTATCTCGGCTATCTGGGCGGCATACTGCCCGAGGCGCACTGTGTCGATGCCATGGCCCTGCTCCCCCATAAGCGACTCGCCGCTGAGCTTGAGAAGGACACGTTTATATTTTGTCTCCATAAACTTTTTTATAGTTGTTGATAGGAACAAAGATAGGCATAATCCCTGAAACCGCATAAAATTTTATCCATCATTTTAGGATACGGAGCACATGCAATTACAATTCCGATTCAAAATTTATACAATTTTGTTACAGATGTAGGATATTTTTACAATATCTCGTAATTTTGCATTAAACACAAAGGTTCTAACATCTTGCAACAGACTCATTCACCTCTAATATTGATAATTGACAGCGACGCATACATAAAATCGCTGCTTGCCGACAACCTTAGAAGCGAAGGATACACGGTAGAAACCGTAGAATCTGCTTTAGAGGCTCTTGTGCTGCATCTGGACCGCTACTCCCTTATCATATCAGAAGTGGAACTCCCCGGCGAGATTGATGGCTTCGAACTTCTCGAACGAGTCAAGGACGACCCAATGACCTCGACCGTCCCCCTGATATTCTGCACTGTACGCGACAATGAGAACGACATTATAAAAGGGCTCAACGCCGGAGCCGACGACTATATAATACGCCCTTTCTCCCTGCGAGAGATGCTTGCACGAGTGCGATCGGTGCTACGCCGCCACCGCAACATGGCTCCCGCATCCAATATGCGCACCATAGAGTACCGAACCCTCATACTCAATGTCGATTCCCACGGACTACTCATCGACGGAGAGTCCGTATCGCTATCACCCACTGAATTCTCCATACTCACACTCCTGCTGCGCTCTCGCAACAGGATGTTCAAGCGCGAAGAGATATTAGCCGCCGCATGGCCTGGCGAAGAGCTCAACAACCCGCGCCTGGTAGACGTGAACATATCGCGCCTGCGCAAGAAACTTTCAACCTACTCCCGACATCTCGTCAACAAGTCGGGTCTCGGATACGGTTTTGTCGATGAAGCGTGAGACACAGGGCAAAATGAAACGCCCACCCGAAATCCTCCCGACAGCCACCACGGCATTCATCCTCGAAGCCGGATGCGACGAAGCCGGGCGCGGCTGCCTCGCAGGTCCGGTGTGCGCTGCTGCGGTTATACTTCCCGATGGCTACACCAATCCCCTGCTCAACGACTCCAAGAAACTCACCGAGCATCAGCGCGAGCAGCTCCGGCCTATCATAGAGCGCGACGCCCTGGCATGGGGTGTGGGATGGGCAACAAACGAAGAGATCGACGACATCAACATCCTCAACGCATCCATCCTTGCCATGCATCGTGCCCTCGACTCACTGGGCGTGCAGCCGGGACAGATAGCCGTTGACGGCAACCGGTTCAAACCTTATCGCGACATCCCCCACGTCACCATAGTCAAAGGCGACGGCAAGTACGCCAATATCGCCGCCGCATCGATACTCGCCAAGACCCACCGCGACGAATGGATGCGCCGGGCTGCAATACAGCACCCAGGCTACAGATGGGAAGTCAACAAGGGATACCCCACCGCCGACCATCGTGCCGCAATAGCCGAGATCGGCACCACCCCCCTGCACCGACTCACATTCCGCCTCTCCTGACATAATGCCTGAACCATCCGGCAGCCACCAGAATTCAACGTCAGAACCGTACTCAATGTAACTATTCAGCGAATCGAATATAATCCGGTCTGTCAGTAATAATTTCAACAT
>ERZ777305.2617-NODE-2617-length-14775-cov-3.928397_pt1 | contig 14775 bp, 13 predicted proteins | sample MGYA00374965_ERZ777305 | MGnify/ENA primary metagenome ERZ777305 (study PRJEB29328, sample SAMD00013331) | mouse gut metagenome | study: EMG produced TPA metagenomics assembly of the Metagenome analysis of fecal microbiota from mouse which was promoted... | reverse complement strand
ATACCCGGACTACATGCGAGGAAAAAACATATTTCAAACGTACAAATTAATATTTTACAATCCTTTCCCACAACCCCAAAACCCCTTATGCATAATTATAAACATTTTATGAATTTTATAAGTTTATACTTTATTAACTTGCCGACAACACGTTTTTATGGTAGAATTCTATATACTTTAAAAAGAAAGGGGCTATTTAGATGGCAAATACCAATTTTTCTGAGATTACTCCGGAAATACTCTCATTATCCGAGAAATGTCAGTCTCACACCATTGACCCGGAGCTTTACGGAAAATATGAGGTTAAACGAGGATTACGTGACCTTAACGGAAGGGGAGTCCTGACAGGCTTAACGGAAATCGGTGAAATTAAATCATATATTATAGACAACAGCGAATACATACCTTGCGAGGGACAGTTATTTTATCGTGGCTACGATTTAGATGACTTGGTAAACGGATTTTTAAAAGACAACCGATTTGGCTTTGAGGAGGTTACATATCTTTTACTTTTTGGCTCACTTCCTACAGAAAAGGAGCTTTCCGATTTTAACGTTCTGTTATCTAAATACCGTTCGCTTCCTACCAGCTTTGTAAGGGATATTATTATGAAGGCTCCAAGCAAGGATATGATGAATACACTGGCAAGAAGCGTTCTCACTCTATACTCATATGACGACGCGGCAGATGATACCTCTATTCCAAACGTATTAAGGCAAAGCTTACAGCTTATCGCATTGTTCCCTATGCTTTCAGTATATGGTTATCAGGCATATAAGCATTATCACGACGGAGACAGTCTTTTTATACACACGCCAAATCCTTCTTTATCAACGGCAGAAAATATTTTATACACCCTGAGGGCAGACCAGCAATATACTCCTCTTGAGGCAAAAATACTTGACCTTGCCCTTGTTCTTCACGCAGAACACGGTGGAGGAAACAACTCAACCTTTACCAATCACGTTGTTACATCGTCAGGAACAGACACTTATTCAGCCGTAGCCGCATCCTTAGGCTCCCTTAAAGGCCCAAAGCACGGCGGCGCAAATATTAAGGTTGTCCGCATGTTTGAGGATATGAAACAGGCTGTAAAGGATTGGGATGATGAGGATGAAATAGAAAATTATTTAAAGGCGCTTCTCCATAAGGAGGCGTTTGACAAGGCAGGTCTTATATACGGTATGGGGCATGCCGTTTACTCTATTTCAGACCCGAGAGCCCGGATATTAAAGGGCTTTGTTGAAAGTCTTTCAAAGGAAAAGGGTATGGATAATGAATTCCGCCTGTACTCCGCCGTAGAGCATTTAGCTCCAAAGGTTATTGCAAATGAGCGAAAGATTTATAAGGGTGTCAGCGCAAATATTGATTTCTATAGCGGATTTGTATACAATATGCTTGAGCTTCCTTTAGAGCTTTACACTCCTATATTTGCCATTGCACGTATATCAGGCTGGAGCGCCCACCGCATAGAGGAGCTTATTAACGCAGGAAAAATTATCCGTCCGGGCTATAAAGCGGTATCTAAGCATATGGCGTATACAAGTATGTGTGACAGAAACGGACAGTAATATAATATAAAAATGCTTAAGATTGGGGCTTTTAAGCCCTAATCTTTTTATTATAGAAAATTTTTTCAAAACAACCCAACAGATACGTGATAAACTTGCTTATTTTTTATAACTAATTAAGACCGTCTACGGGAAAAAAATTTCATCCACCGTAACAAATTCATATCCCTGCGCCTTCAATATATCTACAACTTCCAGCGCCGAATCTACAGAAGTATCAAAAATATCATGAAGGAGTATTATATCTCCGTCGTCCACATGACTGACAATATAATTAACCACGCTTTTAGTATTCATTACGCTCCAGTCCCTTGGGTCCACGTCCCACATTACCTTGAACATATTAAGCTCACTGTCAAGCTGCTTTCCACATTCGCCAAAGGGCGGTCTTATATAATCGGCATCCATTCCCGTTATATCCCTGATAACGCTGTTTGCAAGATTTATTTCATTTTGCGCCTCCGCACATGACATTTCCGCAAGATTGCAATGGGTATTTGTATGATTTCCTATAAGATGTCCGTCCTCATACATTGTCTTTATTATATCCCTGTTGCTGTCGGCGCTTTTACCTATTACAAAAAATGTAGCCTTCACCCCTCGCTCCCTTAAGCCGTCAAGAAGCCTTGGGGTAGTAGATGGATTCGGTCCGTCATCAAAGGTCAGCGCTACTCTTTTTACATCTTTATAGGGACTGTCAGAAAAGAGCCTGTCATCGTCTCCAGCCTTGTCTCCATATGCAAAGCTAACAGCAAATAAGCATACTGACACCAAAGCAAATATAAAAAATAAGGATTTCAAAGAGCCTTCACCATGCTTCATCCATACACCTCCGCTATAGTTACATAATATTTTATTCATACTCCTAAAAATATATGTACTCTACAGCATATATAATACCATCGCCGCCCTGACCCTAATATGCAGGAGTGAAAATGATTTCATTGTATTTTTAAAAAAATTTGTAAAAAAAGAATAAACTCCAAAATCCGGTCAATAATACCTTATGTTAGAAAATTGTAAATGGAGGGAAAAACAATGACAAATTTATCAGAACTTGAGCTTCAAAATCTTCGTCATCTTATTGGCGGCTACGACACCACACACTGCAAAATGCAGGAGTATGCCAACACCTGCTCAGACCCGCAGATAAAGCAGTTTTTTGAAAAGAGCGCGCAGGGCGCAATGAAAAACAAAGAACAGCTTATGACATTTTTTAATTAGGAGGCAGAAATGAATATGGACGACAAAACAATGGTAAATGACACACTGGCAGGTATAAACGGCGAATTGGTAAGATTTGGCGAAATGATACCTCAGACAGAAAACCCGGCTCTTAAGCAGACCTTAAAGCAGTTTAGAAATGCCTGCGAAACATCACAGGAGGAGCTTTATCAGATAGCAAGGGAAAGAAGCTACTATGTTCCTGCCGCAAAGGCTACAGATTCAGAAGTACAGCATGTAAAAAGCCTGTTTTCTGGTAAGATGATGTAAACAAAGCGCCGCTTGGCAGCGGCGCTTTTAAATTTATAAATTCCATATGGCATATATTGGAAGTCTTATGGCTCCTTTAAGCATACTCATATTATCCTTTGATATGGTTATATACATAGCCGGATTGTATCTGGACTTATATACCTTGATGCTTTGCGCCTTTGTATTTTCACACAGGTTTATTTCAATAGGTATTACCTCGTTATTGTCCTCAAACATAAACTCTACCTTAGCTGTCGCATCTGACGTCCAATAGTAAATATCCTTTATATTTTCGTTGGAGGTAAGCTCCTGATACACAAACTGCTCTGTAAGCGCTCCGCACTTTAGCTCTGACAAATCCTTTGCCTCACACAGCTCCTTATAGGATATATTGTACATTTCAGTAAGAATTCCTATATCTGTCAGATATACCTCATAGGATTTTTCATCTCTGTGCTCGCAAAGCTTGCTTAACGGCTCCTTAGCCCTATACACCTTATCCATATACTTATTTGAATACAGCCATTCCACTGCGTCGTTATACTCTCTGGCTCTTGCGGTAAGCTTCACTACCCCGAACTGAAACTTCTTATTTTCCTTATTAAGCTGGGCATCAATACTTTTCCAAACCTTCATTACCTTATCAGATAAGGTCTTGTATTCAATCTGGTTTATTTCATTTTCAAAATTATCCAAAAGCCTTTTCTTTTCGTCTGCAACCTCCTTAAGGCTTTTTGTGTCTATATATCTTTGTACTACCGACGGCATGCCTCCCACATAAAAATATAATCTTATATATTTGTCAAGAAGCGCCTTATCCTCATCAGATAATGATTTTTTTCCGCTGTTTTTTATTTTTTCCGTAAGCTCCTCTTTTCCAAGTATATTTAAAAATTCTTTAATATTTAAAGGGTAAAGATGCATAACCTGAATAAGCTCTGACGCCTCGTGAAGCATATCCATAAATATCTTTTCCCTCAGAGATGATGTTAATACTATATGAAATTCCTTCATATTATCATAGAGAAACCTTATCACTTCTTTTACATTTGAAAGCTCCTCCGGATTTTCAAGGACAATAAGCGTCTGTCCTGCTGTCATTCTGCCGCCGCAGGCTATCTCAAGTATATTTAAAAATCTTTCCTTATTAGGCTTTTCCTCTAAAAACACCCGTATATAATCCTGCTTCTTTAAATCAACAGCTACGGTATAATCAAAACAGCCCTCTCCAAAATCCTTCAGGGTATAGGTTTTCCCTACACCCTTTCCGCCATCCAAAAATAATATGCTTCTATTTTTATTATCCTTCCAGCATACAAGCTTTTCCAATATTTCTCTATACATACCTGTCACCTCGTTAAGTTATACAAATTTATTGATTTCACTGTTATACTCATAATCTATTGATTTAAGCTTTTCCCTTATTTCTTCTTCATCTATATCCAGTGCCTTACACATCTCATAAAGACTTGGATAAAAGTCTCTAAGCTGTGTATTTACATAGCTTAACAGCATTACAGAGTCATTTGGTATCGTCATCTTTTTTCCTCTTTTTATTTTTCAATATTTTCCTTCTAATGTAATCAAAGGTATAATCTTCTCCCTTTGCTGAAAGCATTTCAAGCATATACTTAAGAAGCATGTCTGACTTGGGATGTATAACGTAATGGGCTCTGCCCTTTTTATAATAATTCAGGGCGTCTGAATCCGTATACTTTTCCTTATTGTATACCTTACAGGCGGCTACTCTGTCACAAAACATTTCAACCACATATCTTACAGGCATTTCCATTCCTGCAATATCCTGTCCCCTGCCGGGATAATCTATCCAATACTCATAGTGATGCTTGTTTCTGCCCTTGTGGTGAAGCCATGCCTCTGACTTTCCCTTTTCCTCTCTCTCCGCTGCATTTGGGCTTTTGTCTCCCTGATAATATTTTATTCCTGTAATAAATTCAGCAGGAGAATATTTTGACAAATCATGTAAAAGCCCCTGTTTATATAAGCCTACGCGAAAGCAATGCTCCATTACAAGTCTTTTGTGTTCATTGATTGTTTTTAAATGCCCTTTTGCATTTTCCCACAGCTTTTTTATACTATTAATATTTTTAATAGTATTAATATCTGCATTATCCGGCACAGTGATATTTTCCTTTTTTTCTGCCTCCATATATCTGCATATCCTTTCACCCTAACATTATTTCTAGTATTCCACTGATTTTAAAAATAATCCTTCAGGCTCTGCGGTAAAGCCTGCTCTTCCTCTGTCCCTTGCCTCTATAATATCAGCAATATCCCTCGGCTTAAGCCTTCCTCTGCCTACGTCAATCAAAGTTCCCGTGAGGATACGCACCATATTATATAAAAACCCGTTTCCGCAGTAGGTTATTTCAATAATACCTTTACTCTTTGTTATATCCACACTGTAAATACGCCTTACGGTTGATTTCTTCATGCTTTTCTTTGTGCAAAAGCTCTTAAAATCATGCTCCCCCACATAGAAGGCGGCTGCCTCCTTCATTGCCTTAACGTCAAGCCTTTCATTAAATCTCATGGCGTATCTTCTGTCAAACACACTTCCGAAATCAGTGTTATCTATTCTGTATATATATGTCTTTCTTTTTGCATTAAGCCTTGAGTGAAACCTGATATCTTCCTTTTTTAAATCTAAAAGCCTTATATCCTTTGGAAGATATCTGTTTATTTCCTTAAGCATATATTCCTCGTCATACTCACTGTCAGTCTTAAAATTCGCCACCTGTCCCAGCGCATGTACTCCGGCGTCAGTTCTTCCCGACCCATTCAGCTCTATTTCCTCCCCTGTAATCCGTGATATAACCGTCTCAATTTTTTCCTGTATGGTGTTGTCCGTATTTCCCTGCCTCTGCCAGCCGTCGTATTTCGTGCCGTCATACTGAATAGTCATTCTTAAATTCTGCATATTAATATCACAGCCTCCAATAGTCAAGCTGCTCGTCGTGTATAAAGCCGTGATGATAGTACATCTTGTGGGCGGCTTTATTTGCATTATTTACATGGAGAAGTATCTTATTGCAGCCATGCTTTAAAAGATGCTCAAGCAAAAGCAGCAGCGTTTCTGTTCCGTAGCCCTTTCCCCTGTGCTTCTCACATATAAAAAAGTCAAAGATAAAGGCTGTTTCCCTTGTATATTCCACATAGCAATGACCAACCTCTACGCCATCCTTCATGCTGATATACTTTTCATTATCCCCTTCCTTTTCAATGCTCAGGGTAAGAATATGCTTTGGCTCAGGCTTAAGCTCATTATTATATCTCATAAGATAGTCGGAACTTTCAAGCCTTGCTCCTATAGCCTCCATGGCTCTTGTACCGACGATACATGTAGGGTCGTTCACCATATAAGTCTTGTCAATATTAAAGTCCTTATTTTTTTCCTTTATCATCTTTAATATACGGTTAAAATATCCCTTTCCTCTGGCGCTTGGAAGCGTATCACCATATATTTCGCATGTATTTTCATCAGGAATAAACACCGATGCAAAGCTTACCAGCGTTTCGCCCTCATACATCATAAAAAAGCAAGGGTATTCTCTGATATAGTTTGTCTCCGGCTCTAAAAAGCTTATTCCTCTTGAGCCGTCTGCCTGCTTGCAAAGCTGTACCAGTGATTTTGCATCGTGATATTGATTTGATGTTAATACATTGGTGTTTATAATGTTCATATCCTGTTGTTCCTCCCTCGCATATACTTATAGCCCTGCTATAATCAATCCTTTATAAAGCTAAAATGCGGCCAGTAGGTAAAATATACCTTTCCAAGTATAGCCTCCTCGTCTACAAAAATATCCTCGTATTTACACTGTATTCTGTCCTCGTTGTTTGACGTTTTATAATAATTTGTATACCAGTATCTTGCATCTGCGGAATTGTTTCTGTTATCTCCAAGGACAAGATATTTCCCCTCGGGAATCTCAAATATATATCCGTCGTTTGAAGTCTTCCATTCCTCCTTAAGATATGGCTCCGCAAGCGTTTCCACATATTCCCCATTCTTGTAAATCTCTACGTTTCCGTTTTTTATATACACAGTCTCTCCCGGAAGTCCGATAATCCTCTTTACGTAGTTGGTATCCTCCTTAAACTGAAACTCAAATACTACTACGTCGCCCCTTTTAGGCTCATCAAAAAGATATGTCAGCCTGAGTCCCATAATACGGCTCTTGGCAGGTATGGTATCCTCCATGGACTCTGTCGGAACATTTGCATTTATTATGATAAATCTTGTGATTATAAATGCAAGTATAACGGCTGTTACAAGCATTTTAACCCAGCTTAATATCTCCTTTTTCCAGCTAAAGGGCTCCTGCTGTTTTCTTTTCCTCCTACGCCTTTTTCCTGTATCTGAAGACATATTTTTTGTCTCGTCTATGCTTGAGCCATCATCAATATCATACACGCTTAATCCGTCGTCAATGTCATAATCGATAACCTCAAAATTTTCTTTCTTTTCGTTTGATTCGTTACTTTCTGTACTCATTTCCAATCTCCAATTCTATGTTCCTTAGCATACTTCTGCTTTTTAGCATTTAAAAATTATGCTTTGTAAAATGTGCTTAGTAGTATTATATCACAATATACACTATAATAAAAGTGATAAAAAGGTGAATTTTTCAGAATAGGTTAGTATTAACCCTTGATTTATATCCCATAAGGTAAAGCAAACTGTTATACAGTCTTAAAAATAAACAAATCAATATTTTTTATTTAGAAAAATAAATTAAGATATAAATCATGTTTCAATAAAATAAAGACTTGATTATGGAAGCAAAAATATGAAATAAAGCTGTCGCAGCAAGAATTCAGCATACAAGTTACTGTATTGATGTATAACTGCATTTTCAATACCTTGTATATATTTTTCTTAATGCGACAGCCATATTTTACTTTTTTGGCGCCTTATTCATTATTTTAAAGAAATATCAAATCCTCAAGATGAACTTTTCTAATTTCCACAGAATTCCTTCCAGTCCAAATCAACCCGTTTGCCAATGCTGTGATAATAAAGCAGCAAGAAAAAGATAGCTGTAAACGCCGCATACTTTCTAAGCCTTGAGCCTTTTCTTGACCATTCAATCAGGGCTGACACACGGATATTCTTCTCTTCCTCTGTCATTCCCTCCCTACCCCTTGCAAAAATAAGCATAACATAGGAAAGTCCTGCTATCATGGCGGCAGTTGCATAGATTTCAACACGGTTTGTATCTCCCGTCTTTGGCTTTTCGCCCTTTTCGGCTCCTTCATTTGGAACTGACGCCTACGGCTCCTCTATTTCCGGTGAGCCGTTTGGTTTAAGCGACGGACTTGGCGTTGACGGCGCTTCCGAGCCTTCCGTATTGCCTGAAGCTGTGGTTGTTTCTGTATCTGCCGGATTATTTGGAGCTGTTGGTTTTTCTATGTCTGACGGATTACTTGGGGCTGTTGGTTTTTCTATGTCCGACGGATTACTTGGGGCTGTTGGTTTTTCTGTATCCGTCGGTTTATTCGTGTCTGATGGTTTTTCTGTATCTGTCGGTTTATTTATGTCTGACGGATTTTCTGTGTCTGTTGGTTTATTTGTGTCCGACGGTTTTTCCGTGTCTGTCGGTTTATTTGTGTCTGACGGTTTTTCCGTATCTGTTGGTTTATTCGTCTCTGTCGGTTTCTCTGTTTCCGATGGCTTGCTTGGCTCTTCCGAAGCTTTCGACCAGCTTGCATAAATATCTGTTGTGTCGTTTATTTCTGCTCCAAAATCAAAAGTCCTGCTTCCCTCCTTATCTGTCTTCCAGCCTGCAAACTTAAAATTATCCTTTTCAGGGTCCGAATTAGGCTTAACCGCATAATCGCCTTTTCTTACTATCTGCTGTCCCCAGACTGTATCGTTGCCATATGCAGTATCATTATCATAGAATGTCACTGTAAAATACTCCAACGTTACACTTGTATCACTGTCCTTTACCTCCACGGTTACTCCTGTATCAACAACATTTTCTCCTATTTTAACACATACTGTATATGTTCCGCTTTCCGCCTGAAAATCATCTATCAGATAACCGTTTTCGTTTTTAAGCAGGAACGTCTTTCCATGGTCTTCCCACCTTTCGCCGTCCTTTTCAACTTCAACGGTTACGGTATAAAGGTCTGCTAAATCTCCGATTTGCCACTTCCACCAAAGATTATCCGTTGTATTTCCGTCATCAGCCTCCATATAAGCCTTTTGAGCCGCTCTAAGACTTGTTCCTGCCAGTTTCTTTGTTCCGTCGCTGTTAAGAAATACTAATTTACGGTCGGTTGGAACCATAAAAAAAGGATATTTCTTCGCCTCCTCAGTTAAGCTTATGGCTGTCACCGGATTTTTGTCTTCTCTGTTCACGTTAACATCTATTCTCATTTCTCTCAAACTTTCACAGCCATTAAATGCACCTTCATCAAATACAGTTACACTATTAGGTATTTCAATAGATGTCAGGCTTTCACAGTCGTTAAATGTATTCTTTTCAATTTGAGTAATTCTTTCTGTCCTTATTATTACATTTTCTAAAGCTATACATTTAGAAAAAACTGAATTTTCAATTATTTCAACCGTAGATGGTATTATAATCTCTTTTAACTTTTTACATCCTCCAAATGCATTTGCACCAATTTCTTTCATTCCCTCTTTCATAGTTACCGTCAATTCATCAGTGTTATTTCCACAGTTGCCAAATACACCAAAGCCCATAATCTCCAGACTTCCCGGCAAACTAATTGTATCCACATTTGTACAATCAAAAAATGCACCATAAGCAATTTCCTTAACTCCCTCAGGAATTATTATTTTCGTAAGAGAACTGCAGCCTTCAAAAGCATCCATTTCAATTTTTTCAACACTTCCGGGTATTGTAACATTTTGCAGAATTTTACACGACCTAAAAGAATGCATGCCTATTGTCGTAACACTTTCGGGAATACTTACATAAGTTAAGGAGCTTTCGTAAAAAGCGCTAAAACCTATACTTTTAACACCATAAGGAATATTAACTGTTGATATTTTCGTACAATAATTAAAAGCATTAGCACCAATCTCTGTAACTGAATATGTAATACCTTCATGTACTATATTTGCTGGTATATCCAACGGTTTGTCTGAAAAATCAGCCCCTGTATCCATTCCTGAAACTGCAACATACATGTTATCTGCATCAATAACTATATATTCTAAATCGCCTTCTGTAAGCTTATCTCCCACTACCAAAGCAACAGGCTCGTCAGCCCATACGTCACCGCATGACAATATAATCAAGATAATTGCCAAAAAACAGCTTAACAGCTTTTTCCCTGTATATACTATATTTCCTGTATTCATATTTTTATTCCTCTCTCAATAGCTTTTATGCCAGCTTTTTGCAAATTAACACATCATCACGGTTTTCATTTCATTAGTCTACACTGACTTTTCATTTCCACATATCTCCTTCCAGTCCAAATCAACCCGTTTACCAATGCTGTGATAATAAAGCAAAAGGAAAAAGATTGCTGTAAACGCCGCATACTTTCTAAGCTTTGAGCCTTTTCTTGACCATTCAATCAGAGCTGACACATGGATATTCTTCTCTTCCTCTGTCATTCCCTCCCTACCCCTTGCAAAAATAAGCATAACGTAGGAAAGTCCTGCTATCATGGCGGCAGTTGCATAGATTTCAACACAGTTTGTATCTCCTGTCTTTGGCTTTTCGCCTTTTTCATCTCCGCCGTTTGAAACTGATGCCTCCGGCTCCTCTATTTCCGGTGAGTCGTTTGGTTTAAGCGATGGACTTGGCGTTGACGGTGTTTCCGAGCCTGCCGTATTGCTTGTGAATGTAGTTGTTTCTGTATCTGCCGGATTATTTGGAGCTGTTGGTTTTTCTGTGTCCGTCGGATTACTTGGTGCTGTTGGTTTTTCTGGAGCTATCGGTTTATTCGTATCTGACGGTTTTTCTGTACCTGTCGGTTTACTTGTGTCTGACGGTTTATTTGGAGCTGTCGGTTTATTTGGAGCTGTCGGTCTTTCTGTATCCGTTGGTTTATTTGTGTCTGACGGTTTTTCCGTATCTGTCGGTTTATTTGTGTCTGACGGTTTTTCCGTATCTGTCGGCTTCTCTGTTTCCGATGGCTTGCTTGGCTCTTCCGAAGTTTTCGACCAGCTTGCATAAATATTCGTTGTGTCGTTTATTCCCGCTCCAAAATCAAAAGCCCTGCTTCCATCTTTATCTGTCTTCCAGCCATCAAACTTAAAGCCCTTTTTCTGCGGCTCAGAGCTTGGCTTAATAACACTTTCGCCCTTTCTTACTATCTGCTGTCCCCATACAGTATCGTTTTCGTATGGTGCGTCGCCGTCATAAAAGGTCGCCGTGAAGTACTCTATCGTTACGCTTGTATCATCACCCTCCACCTTCACTGTAACTCCGGTATCCAAAACCTTGTCTCCTACGGCAACACATACCATATATGTCCCGTTTTCCACTAAAAAACCTTCTGCCGTATGCCCGCTGTCATTTTTTAATAAAAACTTCTTTCCGTGGTCTTTCCAATTTTCTCCATCCTTTTTCACATCAACAGCGACGTTATAAAGTTCTGCTATATCTCCGATTTTCCAACCATACCAGAGTTTATCCGTCGTATCTCCGTCATCTTCCTTTTTATACGCTTTCTGCGCATACACAAGGTTTGCATCTGACAACTCCTTTGTTCCATCATTGTTTAGAAATACTAACCTGCGGTCAGCAGCAACATTATCAAAGGGTTCTCTATCCTTAATCAATGGCTCTCCATTCTCATCGTCATCTAAACCTACGGTTATAGCTGCCACGGAATTTTTATCGTCATTATTTATGCCAACATCTATTCTCATTTCACTTAAGCTTATACAGCTATCAAATGACGTAGGATGAATTCTGGTAATACTATTCGGCATTTCAATACTTTTCAATTTCTCACATTTATAAAATGTAAGCTTGTTAATCTGAGTAATCTTTTTTGTTTCTATTATCACATTTTCTAAGGATGTACAATTTGAAAATGCTCTTTCTCCAATCGTTTCAACACTTGACGGTATACGCAGTTCTTTTAGGCTTACGCAGCCTCCAAAAGAAGAATTGCCTATTTTTTTCACTCCATCTTTCATGGTTATCTTTAACTCGTCTGCTTTAGTTCCACAGTCATAAAAAGCTAAGTTTCCTATCGTTTCTAGGCTTTCCGGTAAGCTAATTATCTCCACAAAGCTACAATATTCAAATGCAGCTCTGGCAATTTCCCTGACTCCCTCAGGTATTTCTATTTTTGTAAATTTGCTACATCCCAAAAAAGCCTGCTCACCAATTCTTTCAAGACTTTTCGGCAGTTGAACATTTTGCAGATTTTCACACTTTTGGAAAGCACAGGAATCTATTACCGTAACTCCCTCAGGAATACTCACTTCAGTTATAGAGCTGTAACTAAATGCACCAGCTTCTATATATGTAACTCCGTCAGGAATATCAACTCTTGATATTTTCTTGCAGTTTTTAAAAGCGTCTTGTTTAATAACCGTAACGGAATACGTAACTCCATCATGGTTAACTATTGCAGGTATTTCCAGCACATTTGAAAAATCATCCGGAATATTCTCACCAGAAACCTGCACTAAATTATTTTGGTTATCAATAATTTCGTATTTTAAAATTCCCTCCGTAAACTCAGGTCCTTTGACATAAGCATGTGCCCATGTATTTTCACATGACAATACAACAAGAAGCATTGCCATAAGACAGCTTATATATTTTTTCCATTTAATTTTCTCCTTGCAGATATTCATATTTTCTCTCCTCTCCCGATAAATTATATCACGCTCTTATTGTACATTTTAACACCTACATTATTTATATTCAAGTTAAAAATCCCAAAAGCCGCCGTCAAAAGGGCAAAAACAAAGCTGCCGTCCGGCTATATTTCAAGCCGGAACAGCAGCTTCATTTTACGTATTAAGCTTTCAATCATACAGTATTTTTCACCGTTGCAGCCAAATCCCAACATATATTTTGACCTGTCCGGCGGCTTTCTACCTTATATTCGTATACCCCATAAGGCTCATATCCACAGCCTTCGCTGCATTTCTTCCCTCTCTTATGGCCCAGACTACCAGCGACTGTCCCCTGTGCATGTCTCCCGCCGTAAACACATTATCCACATTAGTGCTGTAGCAATCCTTTTCCGTAGCCACATTTGTCCTTCCGTCAACCTCAACTCCAAACGCCTTAGTGACATAGCTCTCGCTTCCAAGAAAGCCTGCCGCTATAAGTACCATATCGCAGTCTACGGTATACTCGCTGCCTTCTATCTCTGTCATCTGAAGCCTTCCTGTCTCCTCGTTTTTCCTTGCCTCAAGCTTAACAAGCTGTACCTTTACAAGCTTTCCTGACTTATCCTTTATAAATTCCTTAACGGTAGTCTCATATATGCGGGGGTCCTGACCGAATACGGCAATAGCCTCCTCCTGGCCGTAATCTGTCTTTAGGACTCTCGGCCACTGAGGCCACGGATTTGCTTCTGTCCTGCATTCAGGCAATTTCGGCATCATTTCCACCTGTATTACGCCCTTTGCGCCATGGCGTATTGCAGTACCAACGCAGTCGTTTCCCGTATCTCCGCCTCCGATTACCATAACAGTTTTATCCTTGGCTGAAATATATGTTCCGTCCTTAAGACCATTGTCAAGGAGGGCCTTTGTTGTAGACTTAAGAAAATCCACTGCAAAATATATGCCCTTTGCATCTCTTCCCGGCGCCTTTATATCCCTTGGATTTGACGCTCCGCAGGCAAGTATTACCCTGTCATAATCAGCCAAAAGCTTTGACGCCTTTATGTCCCTGCCTGCGTCTGTATTTACAACAAACTCTACGCCCTCAGCCTTCATTACCTCTATCTTCCTGTCAATAATATGCTTTTCAAGCTTCATGTTAGGTATACCGTACATAAGAAGTCCCCCTATCCTGTCGGAACGCTCAAATACGGTTACATTGTGGCCTCTCTGGTTAAGTGTATCTGCCGCCGCAAGACCTGAAGGCCCTGAGCCGATAACGGCAATTTTCTTGTCTGTACGGTTTTTTGGCACTCTAGGAGCTGCATATCCATGCTCGTAAGCATACTCTATAATGCTGTTTTCATTTGCCTTTGTGGAAACTGCCTTTCCGTTAAGCCCGCATGTACAGGCTGCCTCGCAAAGGGCAGGACAAACCCTTGAGGTAAACTCAGGAAAATTATTTGTCTTGTGAAGCCTGTCATACGCCTGCTTCATGCTTCCGTTATAGAGCAAATCATTCCACTCAGGTATCAGGTTGTTAAGGGGACATCCTGACGCGGCTCCGGCTATGGTCATGCCTGCCTGACAAAAGGGCACTCCGCAGTCCATACATCTTGCAGCCTGTGTTCGCTGCTCTTCCCTTGAAAGAGGAGTATGGAATTCGTTAAAGTTTTTAATTCTTTCCTTTGGTGAGAATGCCGGTGCATCCTCACGCTCATAATCTAAAAATCCTGTTGGCTTTCCCATGTCTTCTCCTCCTATTTCTGAATTGCATAAAATGCTTCTATCTGCGCCTGCTCGCTGCTAAGTCCCTTCTTTTCCATCTGAACTATAGCCTCAAGCATTCTCTCGTAATCCCTTGGAATTATCTTCTTAAATTTAGGAAGATAATCGCTAAAGTTATCCAGTATTTCC
>ERZ777305.2616-NODE-2616-length-14777-cov-5.098152_pt1 | contig 14777 bp, 9 predicted proteins | sample MGYA00374965_ERZ777305 | MGnify/ENA primary metagenome ERZ777305 (study PRJEB29328, sample SAMD00013331) | mouse gut metagenome | study: EMG produced TPA metagenomics assembly of the Metagenome analysis of fecal microbiota from mouse which was promoted... | reverse complement strand
AAAACAGGAGCATACCGTTCGGCTACTGCATGGTGAACGGAAAATATGCGCTGAATGTTCCCGAAGCAGAAGCAGTGCGAAAAATCTTTGCGGACTACATAGGCGGCAAATCGCTGAAAACCATAGCCGCCGAAATGCAGATACCATATAATATGGACAAAGCAGTCTGGAATAAAAATATGGTCTGCCGAGTGCTTGAAAACAAGAAATACATTGGCGAAAATGGCTATCCTCAAATCGTAGCCATAGATGATTTTGAGCAAGCGGCTCGAATAAAAGCGGAGCGCAACACTTACCGAAAACCCGTCCCGCAGGACGAACCACAACAGATCAATACGGCGGTTATGGAGTATGAGCCAACCGATGAAATTCAGCGAATGACTAATGAAATCAATCGTCTGCTTGATACCGAAAATCCCGATAAGGAAAAGGTTGAAGCGCTTATAATAGAGTGCGCTCAATTAAAATATACGATGATAAACGAGGTGAGAACATGATAGGAACGTCAATAACAGCCCCATGCGAAATAAAAATTGTAGTGATCCCCGCCAAATCCCAAGAGGAAATCAAAAAGGCGGCGAAATGCTTGAAAGTGGCGGCGTACTGCCGCGTCAGCACCGATGACAAGGAGCAGAAAACAAGCTATGAGGCGCAGATACAATACTACACCGACAAGATCAATAAAAATCCCGAGTGGCAAATGGCAGGCATATTTGCGGACGAAGGTATTACGGGAACGCAAGCTAAAAAGCGCCCCCAATTTCAAAAAATGATAAGGCTGTGCAGACAAGGCAAAATAGACATGATCCTTACAAAATCGCTCTCACGCTTCGCCCGCAACACGGTAGACAGCTTGGATTACATTAGAGAACTGAGGACGCTTGGAATTGCCGTGATTTCCGAAAAGGAGAACATAAACACCTTAACGGCAGAGAGTGAAATGCTGATAACGATAATGTCCTGCTTCGCCCAAGCCGAAAGCGAATCCATCAGCAAAAACGTATCTTGGGGAGTGCGGCAGAGCTTCAAAAACGGCAATGTTCCAATCCAGTATGCAAAGCTGCTTGGCTATAAAAAGGGCGAGAACGGTCTTCCCGAAATCATACCCGAGGAAGCTGAGATTGTCAAGGAGATATTCCGCAGCTACCTTGACGGAATGAGCCTGCGGCAGATAGCCGATTCGCTCAACGACCGAGCCGTCAAAACGAAACACAAGCAAACCACATGGCAGCCCGAAATTGTCAAAAGCATTCTCGTCAACGAGAAATATACGGGCGACGCGCTGCTGCAAAAGACTTATATAACCGACTGCATAACCAAAAAGAGCCGCAAAAATAACGGTGAACTGCCGATGTACTTGGTAAAAAATCACCACGAGCCGATCATATCCCGATCCGATTTCAATCGGGTGCAGGAAGAAATGGCGCGGCGGTCTGCAAAACGAGTGATTGCGGACAAGCTCACCAAAGGTGAGCAAGGGAAATACAGTGCTAAATATGCCCTGTCGGAGCTACTGGTCTGCGGAGAGTGCGGAACGCATTACCGCCGAGTGACGTGGACCGCAAAAGGCTTCAAGGAAATAAAGTGGCGGTGTATCAGCCGAATTCAATACGGCAAGAAAAAGTGCCACAATTCCCCTACCATTGACGAGCAAGCGCTCCATAAAGCGATTATGAGCGCAATAAACGAGCTTTGTGAGGTCAAGGATGATGTGGCAAAGGTGCTTCGGGAAAGCATAACCGAGGTGCTTGACCCGAATCTGAACGGCAGCGTACAGGCGGCGCAGCAGCGGATTGACGAACTTGCCCGCAACATAGACGAGCTGATAAAACTGGCGACTGTTCCCGAAACGGCAGCCACGGCAATGGCAGATATTGAGAAATTCAGTGAGGAAATGAAAACTCTGCGAGAGTTCATTGAAACCGAAAAAGCAAAACAGCTGACGGCACAAAGAGGCTCCGCCGAGCTTGACGCAATATTGGAACGACTCGAAAACGAGGACTTCACCATGACCGAATACGACGATGTGGCGGTACGGCAGTTAATTGAAAAAGTCACGGTGGAGAGCAAAAACGCCATAACGGTCACCTTTAAGGGTGGCTTCGAAATAAGAAAGGAACTTGAAAAGTGAAAATGATAGTAACCCAAATTCCCGAAGATCTGTACCGAGAAGTAAAAACAAGGTTGGCTGAAAAGGGTCAGACGATGGATTCGTATATTAAAAGCCTTGTGAGCGAGGATTTGGGAGTAACGCCCAAAAGTGAGTTACGCACAGTCTGTTTCAGAATTCCCGAAAACGAATATAAGCAATTGAAATTACTTGCCATAAACCGCAGCATGACAATAAAGGGTCTCGTAGAGAGCCTTATAATACGGGATATCGATGAGAAAGGTATCATGGAGCGTTTTGAAACCGAGGACTCTCGCGGAAAATGCAAGAGCATCAGTTTTCAAGTCTCAAACGACCTTTTTAACGCGATAAAACAGCGAATTCTCCAAACGGATATGTCAGATCAGGATTACATGAGAACGCTGATTTACTCGGAAACTCATCAGGAACAGGAGGAAAATATGAACGAGGCTCAGTCAATAGATATGTCAATGTAGCATACGGCTTTAGGAAAGGAGCTTAATATTGGAAATTGAGATTCCGGCATGGCTTTACAAGCTGCTTCTGATTGAGGCAGCACAAACGGGTTCCGCGATTGAAGAAATCGCGGAATCTGCTTTTAGAAAATTTATGGAGAGGATGGACAACAATGTCGACTAACGAGAAGAAAGGCGTTACCGTCAAGATCGATGCGGAACTTCACGCCGAGGTCAAGAGGTACATTGAGGAACACGAGATGACAATGGGGGATTTCGTAGCTTTGGCTTTACAGGACGAACTTCACCCCAAATTCAACATAAAGGAGGACAAGAACATGGGCAATATGCGAACATTGGCATTTCAGGTGCCGGAGGAACTTTTCCAAAAAATTAAGGATTATCTGCAGAGAAACAACCTAACCCAAAAGGAATTCGTTATCGGGCTGATTGAGAACGAAATCAGCCGCGATCTGACGCAAAGAGCAGCACAGTCAAACATCGAAGAAAAGACGGATGTTTCGCGCAATTTGAGCGAGGATACCACAGAGGTCGGGAAACAACTCGAGGAACAGGAAAGCGCCGCCGTTTCGACCGATTTTGACGACGAGAGCGAGGATTACGACAGCTCCGATGAGGATGTGAATTTGGATGAAGGCGAGGATCAAGACGAGGACATGCGAATGTCGATGGGAATGTGAGGCTCAAACATACAAAGCCGGACGATAAGTGCCTCGTCCGGCTCTGTATGTAAAGTCATGTTCAACAGTACTTGTGAACATAGTTTAGGGTTTGGGCGACATGAAATTTCACAAATAATAATGTCGTATCTTGTTGAAAATGTAGATTTTATTGCCGTTCACGCAGGATTATTGCCATTTGCGCAAAACACATTAAAATGGTATTGAAAAATTGGCAAAAGTATACTATAATTGTTTTATAGGTACAAACCTTTTATGAACTCCGATAAGTGCTATTTTTTACATTTCAGCCGCTTTTTTTGACATTCAGGCGAAAAGCTGCTTGAAAATTCGGTTAAATTGTGTTATTTTAAAAGAAAATGACCGTTTGTCCCGATTTTGCTACCTCTTGTCAGTTTTCTATTGACATTTTACGACAGGATTGGTAAAATTAAATTGGTAAACTGTTAAGGTTTGTTAACGTTGGATAATTGTATATTATTGTTAGTAGAGCAACATTAAATAAAGGCGTGGATTTTAATTAATTAAAGGTATAAATAAAACTGCAACGACTTACACGATTAGTGAGAACTGAAACTGTGGTTTTTGTATGTGAACACGCAAAAATATGGAGGAAAAAATGTCAAGCACCGTTGTTTATATCAATATCCAAAATCAGTATGAGGATTATGCAAAGTGTGCCAAGTTTTTAACTTTGATTTTGAATGCTGAAGAAAATAGTGAGATACCAGATCTGAACATAACGTTGAAGAAGTATCCTTACAACACAGTCAGTGCTACAAAGCTTGAGGATCCTCTTTTCGAAGATCCTGACGAAAAGCCGTTAGAAGATATAACATCTGCCCCGTTAAGCCTAAAAGAGCTCAGACGCTTCGCTCGCATAGCGCATTTTCACATCAGGGTGCATGTAGGACCTCACGAAGGAACGGAATTCTTACATAATTTGCACTATCTTGCCCTATTATCCTTAAAATTCAATTTTCTTGCTGAACAAAAAAGGATCAGTGTTTTTCTTGTTCCTAATACGGGTGAAGAGTACCCTTTTGGTGGAGAAAAGGTAGATACGAAATTGTATCAGTATGCTTCTTCATATTTGCGCGCTCTGATTGACGATGAGAAAAAAGGGATTTTTTTTGGAGTAGGAACTCCGCGCACTGAAAAAAATATAAATATCACAAAAGCCCTCAATTTTAAGACAATAACGCCATTAGTCGACTTCTTCCCTATAATGGTTTTTAGGGGAGATGATCCGATGAGCAGCAGCGAGGCAGTTGATAAATACTTATCTGCGCCAAAAGCTGCTGATAAAAATAAAGTTGAATTAACCCATGAAGAAATCGAAGATCTGAATATCTATGCATTGTTGTTTAATGACGGCACAGTTAAGCACTACCTTGATGAGGCGTTTAAGCTAAAAAATAAACATCGGTTTGGATTTGCTAATAGTGTTTACCCGAGAGCAGCGATTGCTGACTATGCGTTTGAAGCAGCATTTCTTCGTGTAAAAGCTAAATTTTCGGAATTTGGAGTCGAAATCAATGATTTTCCCGATAAATTTACCGCAGCATATAATACTGTCGGTAAGCTAGGCATTTTGTCATTCGCGGTTTTTTCCTTCTTACTGTCTTTACCCCAATCCGACGAAAAAAAGAATTCTGATATTGATAAGCTGATTTGCAATTTCTGTGAGATTTCCAATGATATATCAAACGCATTAAGCCAGCTTGTACAGAATTCCCTACTTTACTCGACGGAGCATGTTTGTCTGCTTTCTTTTTATGTCGAGCATACTTTGGCATACTCGAACGAAGGATGTTCTGATTGTCTTCGAATAATATTGTCGGATTTAAGTTCCTCAACTATTACACAGACATTCAGTCAAAATTCTGAAACAGAAAACAAAACTATCAGCTTATTGCGTGAAAATTCCGAATTATCAGAATTTATGAAAGACACTTCTGATAGCATTATGCAAGCAAACAATGATATGATTGCAAATAAAGACGTTCTTAAACTGCAGTATTTTTTCAACGATTTTAAGGGAGCAGATGAGCGTACTATAAAATGTTGGCATCAATTCAGGCAATGCGATTCCGCTGCACATGTTGGAATGGCATTATTCGCCAACACAATGGCAATGTGCAGTGCGAAATTTACAGTTATGAGCAATAGTGAATTTGAGTGCGATCCGTCGCTTTGCTTCAGTTCAAAAGAGGATTACAGCAAGGATTTAAATATTGTATTTCCTGGCACGGAGTACAATATATCTATACCTATGTTTATAAATTATGAAACGAATGCGGAGGGTTTCTCACAGTTGGAGGGAAATTATTGCGAGAATTATGAAAGCTTCGCATATTTCATAAACAGCAAAAGCTTCTATCTGGATTTAAAGTCAATAATCAGCAGTTCTCGACAGATCATAGGTGGTGTTGACCATATAAAAAATATAGGAATTATTGCGCAAAATATACTGAATAAAAAAATGCATAATAAATTTGTACGTCAGCTGCTGTGGACAAAATATTGGTTTGAAGTGCTTAATTATCGTTATAAAAGCGGTATATTGTCTGCGAATGACATTCTGATCATTGATTTCGACGAGATAATGTCAGTTTTGGACAATGTTGTTGAAGATAAGATAAGATGTGAGGTGTTTATAAAGGGCTTCATAAATGCCACAAATATTTTTGCGGAAAAGAACAGTTCACGCGGCGTGTATATTGCTGTTATCAATATCGGTGAGGATGTTATGAAATGTTATGAGCATATCACTGCTTCCATTGCAATAAAATCATTCCCTCGAAATCTCCAGGTATTCTTGTTAAGCAGTGAACATGATTCGGGTCACTCTCAAATTCATCTTATTGGCAGCAGCTACGGCGAAGCAATCGAAAATGCCTATATGTTGGCAATTGAAAACGGTGTCACCAATTATGACATAAATATTTTTTACACTGTCAGTGCTATTATCAGACCGTTTACTGCGGACAAGGACAGCCTTGAGAAAAAGGAAAAGATATTCCTAGTGCCGTTTACACATTATATTAAGGGAAGAAAAATTAAGGATTCTTCCATGTTCTTTGAACGCGTTCAGCTGATGGCTGAAAAAAATCTGTGCGATGGAAATGGTTACAAAATCAATAAAACCCATACCCGTCTTGGAAACAAAGTACACACTGATGCTTTTTATGAAATGTCATTTTTGTTTTATCGCACGATTATGGCAAATCATGTTGCCTTTGAAATCATCACTACGTTGATAAGCAAAGGTTTTGATATTTTAAAAGATAATATACTGTTTTACGGTTATGCTTCGTATTCACAGGCAATATTGATGTCGCTAACCTGTATTCTGAAAGAACACAGACAAAAGCATGAATCTGCTGGATATATTTCCTATGCTGTTTATCAATATAATCTTCAATCCGAGGCAGATGCTGAGGAAATACAGGTATATATAAACAATACTCGTGATTTAAAAGGCAATATCAAAGTTGTTCAGATTGTACCCATTAGTTCTACGTTGACTACATTTAGCAAAATGTGGACTAAGTTTGAACAGAAATATAGCCACAGCTCAGACTATGTATTTAAGTTGGCACATAATCATACAGTGATTTGGGTAAGGGACGACGGGAAGAAAAAAGATATTCCTGATTTATCGCCTACCGATATAGAGGAAAGCTATTATTATACTCCCGAGGACAAGTGTGTAAAAACCAAATTCAAAGAATTAAAGGACTGTGAAACCGTTGACTTTATATTTATTGGTCATTCATTTTGGCAAAGACCGGAAGAATGTAAGCAATGTTTCCCCAATGATGTGCTTAATGAGGTTCCTCTTATAGAAACAGATCCAACTTCAACGGTTCCTTCTCAGCAAATATATCTAAAGAAAAACTCAATGTCATCATCCGCTGTAGACCCGATCAATCTTACGCGTATTGCTAAATTAAAGGGTATGGTATTTTACGGGCATTTCATGCGCGGTAAAAACCATTTTCAATATTACATTGACACATATAAGTTTTTCGCAGAAGTAGCGGAAGATGTTAAGGATTGGCTCAGTAATCTTCCAGGCGGACCTCGTCAAAGGGAGAAAGGATATAACGAAATACTCCCTTGTCAACACATTATTTTCTCACCTGAGCATAACACGAATGTTGGTTTTTCTCAATATGTAAATACATATTATTTTAGCGGAAATGCAGAAATAATTTCACTCAACGAAGACAAGGAATACCGCTCTAATTTTATATGTGAACACGCAGCCTTAAAAAATGTCATCAACAATCTCTTTGAGAATTTTTACGGCGGTCGGTTTAGTGTCAATACAAAAAGCGGCTATCGTCCTGTAAGATTTTATTTCGTTGATGACAACATTATAACTGGCTCAACCTACCGCAAGGCCAACAGGCTTATTCAGTCGCTGATACCTTCAGAACATCTGCATATATATACGACAAATGTTTTTGAAAAATGTTTTTGCTTGATTGATAGATTGTCAGACAGTTCAAAGCAGTCTTATGTTCTTCCCGTCGAGAATTTCTTCTCATACTGCCATATTGATATTTCAAATACAAGAAGACACGGAGATTCATGTGTGGGCTGTAAATTGCTCGCAGATGCACGACATCTTATGAAAAGCAGTGCAACTTGTTTTTCTATTGACTACTGGAGTGATAAGTCTGACAGATTTAAGCCTATTTCTTTTGAAAAAATACAGGCTGACCTATACAAGGATTCCTATACAAGGCTGGTGCTGTCAAATATGATCAACAACATCTTCAAGCTGAACTCTCAGTGCGATGATGAGTATTGTTGCGCCATAAATACACTATTTGATTATTTCACAGGAAATATTGTTGAAAATTCCGAAATAATTAATATTATTGATCTCCATGTGAATAAATGCGCATTATTTGAAAATAATACAGTAGATGAAAAGCGCAACGTAATCAAATGTCTGATAAAAATCATAAGCAGACCCTTTTTTACATTCAATTATGCAATTAAAAAACAGGTGCTTAAATTTATGATTAGACTTTCTGAGGAAATTCTGCATGGCGTGTGGAATTATGATGTTACCAACACGTTTGGAAAAATTGCAGAACTGTTTTCGGAAAACAGGGAAATGTTGCTGATTTTTCTTCAGGATTATGTCTTTGAGGCACTAGTAGATCTGCACAGTACTTATCTTATGCGTTTGCAGACAATTCTTGCTGTGTTGAACTTTACAATCTCGTTTTCAGAAGGAGCATCAGACTCTGCCGAATTTAATGCTATGATAAATAACTTCTGGCTTCGCTATTCCGTATATGTTCAAAAAACCGTAAATTGTAGTTCTGACGAAACAAGAAATCTGTGGTTGGAGCATTTGCTTATTTATGGCAACGAATCAAATCAAAAGTCCTGCTTGTCGGAAGAGTTCACTTCCCTTTCAAAAATTCTTCTGGACGAGGCGGTGGGAACTCCCTCAAAAACTGTTAAAACAAGTGTTGAAATGTTTTGCAGCGAATTATTTATTGGCAATGGTAGAATTCTTTTTGACCGAATTAAACAACTTTCGACAGAAGAATCCCGCAATTTAAAAAATGGTGATAAAGCTGAGTTTTCCGACATATATTTTCTTGAACATTGGAGAAAATTCCGCGAAGCTGATTACAGCAGGCTTGCAAAAAAGATTGCTGCGAGTGATTGTCTTGGGATTGATGATGAGCAGTATTTTTACATTTACCTCAATTCTTCGGAAAATATTCTAGACGTTGCGAGCTCTGAGGATTTCACGGACAATGGGCAAAAGATAATTAAAAAGCGCTATGACGGACTTTTGCGCAATATGAATAATATGATACTCAAAAAATATGGTCTTAATTCAGACGACGTTATTAACACTGCGATACTCACGCAGTCAACGTCTAAAAAAGGACAGGGAGCAACACGCCATCGTGATATGGAAATTGTTTCATGGATAAGCCTCAAAGAATTAAAAAAGCATTCAAATGAAAAATACACCATCAAGGACAGAATTGTAAATATTCTGAACGATAATTATAAATCGAATATTCTTAAAAAGCACGGGTATTACTCGGCACTGATGACAGCTGATGAAGTGACTGAAAACTCATCCGTTTGTGACTGTTCTGATGAAATATACTTTGTAATTCGTTTTTCAATTTCCGATAATATGTGCAAAGCTGACAGTTCGCTTATGAATATTGTTCCCGTATATTTTTATATAAGCATAAATGCGAAACTAAAAGACAGTAAAATGCTTTCATGGCTGATAATGCGGGATATTATGACATATAGAAACAGCCTCACAAAATATCTTATGTCGGATTTCACCAGTGATGCTATTGAAAAGTATGCTCATTCTATGGGTACGGAGGCTATACTTGAAACTGACAGAGCAATCAGCCACAGCCCATTAGTTGAAGACATCAGATTATTAGACTTGCTCGGCGAATATTGCTCTGATGCAAATTTCACTAATGCATATCCATCTTGCGAAAATCCTATTGATAATACCGAACTGATGAAATGGGCAATTGCGAGAAATCATTGCAATACAATGACCGCAAGGCTTTATAATCGTGTGCTTCGCAATATCAATAAACCACTTGAGGAAATAATTGCCGAGGTGCATGAGCGTGAAACCATGAAGCTTTACGTCAATGCCAGTAAAAATGACGGAAATAGTATTCCTTTGACTAATATTTTCAATATCTTGCCTATGACAAATGCGACAGAAAATGATAAAGTTTTTGCACTGTTCAGTCATATTATTGATTTCAGCGGAGATGCACTTCAAAAAAACAGAAAAGCTGTCAGTAAGTGTGTCAAGGAAGAAACTCGTTATGTTTTTAACGAGGTGTATGTAAAAAATATAATATACCGAATCTGTCTTGACGCACTTCGTTTCAGCAACGGCGCAGGAGCTGAATACGATAATTTTCTTGACAGAATATCCAATCACTATTATTTCAAACATTCTCAAAAAATAGGAACACAAGATTGTATCCCTGCTCTTTCGAAAAATTTGCTGAAGCCTAATCAGAACATTCACGCCTGCGAAATTATCTTTAGCTATGAGGAGACTTACCCAAATGAAGAATTCGATTGGCTTGTAATAAAAAACAGGGTGTTCGATTACCGCAGAGCGGATATTGAAACAATAAAGCGTAAGCTTAGAGATCCTCTCGATTATAATGATGGGCATATTTCCCTAATGGTAGAAATACAATATATGTCTAAGCTGTTCAATCCCTCCGTAGAGGAAACTTTGATAGAGAATATGTTCCGTTACAATGGTGACTACTTTGAAACCCGTCTTCCGATTGTAGGTAAAGGAGAATAATTGTTATGGTAAAACGTGTTATTTGGATTGATGACGACGAGAGTGCGATGAAAGCTGTCATACAGAATATTTTTCCCCAGTTGTGGGATAAGGAAATATCATCCGAAATATATATAATGGGGGATTATGCACCTTCAGAGCTTAACTATGAGCATGATGAGAACTCAATAAACAATGTCAATCAGGCGATATATCAAACGTTTATTAATTACCTGATAAACTCTAAGCTAATAAATCAAGAGGATGATGTTAGGAAAAAGCTATACCTGTTAGGACTTGAAAACATCGTTAATGATTTTCATAAAGAAGTGCGAGTAGCGAGCAATAAAGATTATCTTATATGCCAGACGGCGGGCTCAATTCACGACATTGCGAACAAAACTGCTAACGGAATCATCAATGCAATGAAATCCGACGATGAAGGGCATAATTCGGATGAGACTGTGATCATGCTCGATTTGGTTTTGCTAAAACATGATTACGAGGCTCTCCGGAAGCATTATGAGAGCCATGAAAAGGTAGTTACAGTCCTTTCAATGGAATTATATAAAGAACTTATTGATTTGTTGAGTAACTCACCTATTCAACCATCGGTCATGCTATATTCCACATTTGTGATACCAACCGACGTTATCAACAACTGGATAAAAGGTTATTCCGATATAGGTGGCGAACCTTCTGATCTTATCATTTATAATCGCGAAGGAAAGCCAGCGAATAAGGATAATGAAAAGGAACTTGTTGAAAAGATTGCTTCTCTGGAGGTAAAAAAATGATAAAAAATCTTGGAAGTGATAACACGCTTAAATTATTCAAGTTCATAGTCGAGGCAAGTAAACTTAATGGACATAAGGTGATACCTATCAACGGAAATACATCATATGTTAAATATACATCTAAATCTACCATGTATAAAATACTTGAATCAGACTCAATTTTCTTTACCTGCTCGGAATTGTCAAATGACACAACAGAAAATAAATTACTTTCGCTTAGAAATGATGCCACATTTATAACCTGTTTTTATCACAGTAATCCGTCCGAAAACACGAATATAATAAACAGCAGCGACGTTTACAGCCAATGGATGAGCTATTGTTCGGGCGGCGGTGCTGCACTTGAATTTTACTTCGGGCAGGATATTATGAGTTATGAGGCACCACTTATGAGTGCAGTTGATGCTGAAAAACGCATTGAGGAAGCATTTAAACGAGCGCAAGAAAAATGTATACTTGATTACAGTCTGCTCTATAAGGATGCTACGAACAGTTCCGATTATATTTACAGCACTGCTTTCCCATTTCAGGTGCAGTATTACACCAATACCCCAGACACGCCGAGAACATTTAATAATCAGATCATAGAAATAGCGAATAAATGCGAAATTTCTGAAGAGCAAATTGCTCCGTTCTTTAAGCATAGCGGATTTGTTCAAGAATGTGAAGCAAGGCTGGCGTTTGTAAACTATAATAATCAGCTTTCAAAGTGTATTTCTTTCATGGAGAAACCGGACGGCACAATGCTGCCATATATTAAAGTTAAATTCGGCAGTAACGATAGATGGAATTCTCCGTGTGATTATACTCCCGATCAAAGGATAGGTTTAATTGACAGCGATGTGAACAACCGCTTGGTTATGCTTGCGAAAAGAAATCCTCGTTTTCCGATAATTATTCCGCAGGGCAGAGATCAGGAGAAAATTTTTGAGGACGTTACGCAAAAGCTTGAAAATTATGAAGACAGCGGATTTAAAATTCCCGTAATATGTCAGGGACATCTACCAATAACAAAGATAACCCTTGCGCCTACGCCTGACAGGGCAGAACAGCGCAAAATGATGGAAATATATTGTCAAAGTAAATACTGGTTAAGGAAAGTTGAAATAAGACAATCGGAGATTCCATATAATATGCAAAACACAAATCATACATAAATCGGAATCTGCCCCCACAGTTCGGACAACGAGAGGTGTTTGGTTATTGTTCCTTTTCTAAAACGGTTTTATGGTAGATTAATCTGTATTTCAAAATAGACTCCAAAATCAAAACAACTCAAAAAATTAAACAAAAACGAAAAAGGACGGAATCCGAATCTTCGGAGTTTGATTTGAATTATGTAAAATCCGCATAATAATGAGAAATTTGTCTTTTTTGAGTGTGTCAGATTTGGCATTTGATGACTTTGAGTTGTTGTTCCTGCGAATGTAGAAAAAATCTTTTTGGTCACAATGTCACAACAAACATTGACAAAAAAGATATTATGCCCACAAACGGCAGTGCAAAGCCATTTGTGGGCATAAATCTTGCGAAAAACAGGATTCACGATCCACAGATATTTTCGACATAAAAGTGGACTTGAACCCTCCCCTACAAAATTTTTCTGGTTGAAATTGGATATTTTGACGAAATCGCCTGTGAATAATTTCTCGTTTGCGAGAGATCATTTACAGGCGTTTTTTTATTGAACAGGGGTTTGACAAAAAAGATATCGACAGGACTTGAACCCTTTTAGCAACAAAATTTTTTGTGTCGAATTTGTGCAACATTAACAAAGTCACAAAGAAAGCGCCTGTAAGTTACTTCCCTATTTATGAGAGGTAATTTACAGGCGCTTTTTTATTTTCCGACGAAATTCGGAAAAATAATCGGTTACCAAGCCTTGATGGGCTTGAAGTATAATATGGAGGTAACACAATGAGCAACGAAAATAAGCACGTGAAACCCAACTGCCCGCTGATCGGGGAGAATGGAAACATCTTCAACCTTGTCGGGATTGCGGCAAGAACATTGAAAAGGAATGGCTTGTCCGAGGAAGCGTCCGAGATGTCGACAAGGGTCTTCGGCAGCGGCAGCTATTAGGAAGCGCTCGGTATCATCGGTGAGTACGTCAATATAACCTCGGTCGACGAACCCGGCGAGGATATGAACATGAGGATGGGATAACGGAGGTAAACATGATCAAAGCAACAATTCAGAACAGCTCCGTAGCGTTTTCCGCGAAGCGGATAATGCGTGTACAGGAAATCAGATTTCCGTGTTCGGAAACGGAGCTGTCGAAAAAGCTCGGCGAGATCGGAATGAATCCGGAGCATCTCGCACCGATGGCTACGGTTATTGAGATCGAGCCTTCGGAGCTGTCCGTGCTTGTGGACTGCGACGTCAGTTTGGACGCGCTGAACTATCTTGGCAAGCGGCTTGACGGAATGGACGAGAGTGAGCATAAGCAGTTCCTTGCCGCATTGTCGTGTGATGAGGCGGATACCGGTTACAGCTTGAAAAACATAATCAACCTCACCTACAACCTCGCGCGTTTTACGCTGATAGAGGATACGGACGATGTCGAACGCGTCGGACTGATCCATATGCTCAACATTCGCGGAGCGCTTTCCGAGTCTGAATATCAAAACAAGGAATGGCTTGTCACCGAGGGCAGAAAGCTGTTGGAATCCGACAAGGGTATCGACACGGAATACGGAAAGCTATTTATTAACGAGGATATTCCGTTTGAGGAAAACTTCAACGGAACGACCTTTCCGCCGTATCTTTACAACGGCTCTCCCGTGGCGGTGGATATCGGCTACATGGGATTGACCGAAATGGTCGAGCTGCCGTGCGAGGAAATCGCGATCAAAAAGGCGCTTTGCAGACTCGGCGCAGACGATATTCTTGACTGCAAAGTTGAAGTCGATTCGACGTGGGATATAACCGATGAGTGGTCGGAGAGGATATCCGAGGTTGAAAAGACAAAAGACCTGTTCGGACTAAATAATTTGTTGAAAACCGTAGACTTTAGTGTGAAGCAGCACGAAAGTATTTTCCAAAAGGAACTTGTGCGGAGATTGTGCGGCGAGGGATACACAGTCACAAACGACGGAGATTGGTTTACGGTTATGTTGAACGGTGAATCGGTTGTGAAAATTTCCGATAAAGACATTCTGTACACCGACGGGAATTTTCACGATAAAGATAAGTCGGAAGTTTCTCCATTATCTCAAATCGTGCGCGAAATTTACGGTTACTGCGCCGCCTACGATAAATCCGCGCCGCTGAAAGCGGAGGGCTTGTCGGGCAAGTATTGATGTTGTATAATAAAACTTGACACCAAATTCTCAAAGAAGTATAATGCAA
>ERZ777305.2615-NODE-2615-length-14792-cov-2.852141_pt1 | contig 14792 bp, 15 predicted proteins | sample MGYA00374965_ERZ777305 | MGnify/ENA primary metagenome ERZ777305 (study PRJEB29328, sample SAMD00013331) | mouse gut metagenome | study: EMG produced TPA metagenomics assembly of the Metagenome analysis of fecal microbiota from mouse which was promoted... | reverse complement strand
ACGGAACCAATGCTTATGGCTATTTAAAGTCGGAAAAAGGCGTTCACAGGCTGGTACGCATTTCACCATTTAATGCCCAGGGAAAGCGCCAGACTTCCTTTGTTTCCCTGGATGTTATGCCGGATATTGAAGAGGATGTGGATGTGGAGGTCAATGAGGATGAACTGCGGATTGACACATACCGAAGCAGCGGTGCAGGAGGACAGCACATTAATAAAACTTCCTCGGCAATCCGTATTACCCATCTGCCTACGGGAATTGTGGTACAGTGCCAGAATGAACGTTCCCAGTTCCAAAATAAGGACAAGGCAATGCAGATGCTGAAGGCAAAGCTGTATATGCTGAAAAAGGAAGCCAATGCGGAAAAGCTTTCCGATATCCGGGGGGAGGTAAAGGAAATCGGCTGGGGAAATCAGATCAGGTCTTATGTGATGCAGCCTTATACGATGGTTAAAGATCATCGCACTAACGCTGAGACAGGAAATGTGGATGCTGTGATGGATGGAGCAATTGATCTTTTTATCAATGAATATTTAAAGTGGATAAATGTAAACAAAACCTCTAAAGAGTCATCAATGTGATGGCTCTTTCAACATAAGGATGGCTCGCAAAGGTATTTGTTGTTTCACGTAAGAATGCCTCACGAAGGCATCCGTTTTTTTCATTGCAGAAAATAACTGTTTCATAGCAAAAAACTATGACAAAATTTGTAACAGCCCGATGTATATAACAGAAGAAAGGAACAGCTTTTGATGAGGAATTGTTTACAGGAGGATGGTTATGAATCTATCAATTAATCAGTCAAATATTTTTTCTGTTTTGAGCCGGCAGTTTGGGGCATTTGGAACATCAAAGAGCGCGCAGGATAAGATGGAGCGTCAGCAGAAAGCGCAAAACCAGATAGACTTTTTAGAAAATCAGAAAGCAAACTTAAAAAATATGGAATGCGACAGCCTGGAAGAGATTGCAAGAAAGCTTGAAATGTTTCATTCCTATGAAGATCAGATTGCAGAAGTGAAAAAGGCCTATAACAATGAGCAGATGGGACACGTCCTGGACGAAGCGATGGAACAGGGCGAGAAGATTGCAGAAGCAGCGGAAAAGACGGAGCCGAAGACACCGGAGGAAAGAAAGAAGGAGATGGCGGAAGAAGCGCTTGGATTAGATGAATCTAAGGGAGCGTTAACGGAAAGTCTGGAAGAAATAGAAGATGCAGTTTCCGAAAAAATGGAGGAAATCGAGGAAGAGGTTTCCGAAGCGATGGAAGAAGTAGAGGAAGAGATTCTTGAGCAATCGGCTAAGAAACTGCAGGAGGGGAATTTGATGCCAGCAGAGGGAATGGATGCAGATAAACTCCCATATATGCCTTTTGATATGCGTGTTTAAATTTCTTTGGACGAAATGTTTTTTTATGCTATTATTCCAAAAAAAGGAAGGAATGGTGTGGCATGGGAAAATCATACTCGTATGTGCGTGTAAGTACACAGCATCAGAATGAAGACAGACAATTGCTTGCAATGTTGGAAGCAGGGGTTGAAGAAAAGAATATTTACATTGATAAGCAATCTGGAAAAGATTTTAATCGTCCAATGTACAGGAAGCTGCTGAGGAATTTAGAAGAGGGAGATATTCTGTATGTGAAAAGCATTGACAGGCTTGGAAGAAATTATGAAGAGATTCTGGAACAGTGGAGAATTCTGACAAAAGAGAAGAAGGTGGATATTGTGATACTGGATATGTCTCTGCTTGATACCAGAAAAGGAAAGGATCTTCTGGGAACGTTGATAGCGGATCTGGTTCTGGCACTACTTAGTTATGTTAGTGAGAATGAACGAAAAACACTTAAGGAACGTCAAATGGAGGGCATTGAGGCCGCCAGAAGGCGGGGCGTAAAGTTCGGAAGGCCGGAAAAGAAAGCACCGGATTTTAACAGCACTTACAATAAATGGATGTCAAAGGAGATTACAGCAGATGAAGCTGCCAGGATGTGTGGACTGAAAACAGGAGCGTTTTATTATCGGGCTAGAAAAAGGAAAGCAAATATATCCAAATAAAATAATCCGGATTATCATGTGTGACAGCATGGTAATCCGGATTTTATTATTTTTAAAAAGCATAGATAATTGAAATAATAGAATTCTTGAAATTATTGTCAAAAATAGATAAAGATTACGGTAAATATTTGTTGATTTTATGTCGATATGATAATATAATAATACTGGTTTTCAAAAATGAGTGTTGTTCCAAAAATTATACCTTATTGAACAGAGAAGGGGATAAATAATGCATAAATCATATGCATATTTAAGGATTCCTGCCGGGGATAAAGAAAGTATAGACAAAGTAAATATCATGCGAAACATTCAGGTATCAGAGGAAAATATTTTTCTGGATTATCCTACAAAGAAAGACCGCAAATTTCCACAATATCAATTGATGCTTCAAAAAATACAGGAGGGCGATTTGCTGTATATCTGTAATCTCTCCTCATTAGGGGATGGGTATAAAGAAGTCTGTGAGCAATGGAGAGTTTTGACCAGAGAAAAGAAAGCTGACATTGTGGTAATGGACATGCCTTCAATTGATACACGAAGGGAGAATTCGGATTATGAATTTGGAATAGCTGATATTGTTTTGAACATGCTGGAGTATGTGGCAGCATCAGAGAGTAATGTCCGCAGGAGCAGGCAGCGGGAAGGCATTGTGGAGGCCAAGGAAAGAGGAATTATATTCGGCAGACCGCAGAACCCGGCGCCAAACTTTTCAAAGGCTTATAACCAATGGCTGAATAAAGAAATTTCAGTAGAGAAAGCGGCTGATATGTGCGGGCTGAGCAGAACAACATTTTACAGAAGAGCGAAAGTAGCGAAAGAAAGCACTCATTATGCAGGAGTCAATTAAAAATGGATTATATCGTAGTGCAGGCAGGCGGAAAAGGCACCCGGCTGAAATATTTAACAGAAAATAAACCCAAGGCATTGGTTCCGGTAGATAATTTACCCATGCTGTTTCATCTTTTTCGAAAATATTCGGATAAGCGTTTTGTGATTATCGCTGATTATAAAAAAGAAGTTATGAGAAACTATCTTGAGGCCTTTGCAGATGTGAAGTATCAGATTGTGGAGGCGTCAGGGACAGGTACATGCGCAGGTGTGAAGCAGGCGCTTGATTTAATACCTGAAAATCAATCGTTTATGCTGGTGTGGTCTGACCTTATTTTACCTGATAACTTTGAACTGCCAAAAGAGTATGAAGACGGCATGGCGCAGCCGGTAAATGATTATGCTGGAATATCCCGGACATTTCCATGCAGGTGGAGTTATCAGGATGGAGAATTTGAAGAAAAGCGGTCAGAAGAACATGGTGTAGCAGGTTTCTTTTTGTTCACAGACAAGGCAAAACTGGCTCAGATTCCTGAAAGCGGAGAACTGGTAAGGTGGATGCAGCAAAACCGGATATGTTATCAGGAAACCAGTCTGGCAGGAACAAGAGAATTCGGGCTGATAGAAGAATATGAAAAGCTGGAACAATCCAAATGCAGGCCCTTTAACAAAATAACCATAACCGGCAACTGCCTGATGAAGGAACCTGTTGATAAACAGGGGGATAAGCTTGCAGTCAGAGAACGTGCATGGTATGAAAAAGCCAGAAAATTAAATATAGAAATACTCCCTGAAATATACAGCACACAGCCCCTGCAAATGGAATATATCAAAGGGAAAAATATCTACGAAGCTTCAGAACTGAGCACCACATTGAAAACAAATATTCTCGAGAAACTGGTAAATTCCTTGAAAAAAATTCATCGGGCGGAAAGCATGCCTGCGGATACCTTCAGTTTGAAAGAGGCTTATTTTAATAAGACTTTTAACAGACTGTCACAAATTCAGGATCTGGTTCCATTTGCCAGAGAGAAAAAAATCCTGGTCAATGGAAGAACCTGCAGAAATGTTTATTTTTATAAAAGAGAATTGGAAAAAGTTTTAGAAAAGTTAAATCAGACTTGTGGGCAGTTTCATTTTATTCATGGGGACTGCACATTTTCCAACATGATGCTGCGGGAAAACGGAGATCCGGTTTTGATTGATCCAAGAGGCTATTTTGGGTATTGCGAATTGTTTGGGGATGTGAGATATGACTGGGCTAAGATGTATTATTCCATTGTTGGAAATTATGACAGATTTAATTTAAAAGATTTTAGACTCCACATTGGAAATAATGGAGAGGAAGGAATCAAACTGGAAATTGCTTCAAATCACTGGGAGGACATGGAAGATAAGTTCTTTGAACTTACAAAGACAGATAGAGCGGAAATAAAGCTTTTACATGCTGTGATCTGGTTATCCCTTACCACTTATGCATGGCAGGATTATGATTCTATCTGCGGCGCTTTTTATAACGGAATTTATTATTTGGAAGAGGTTTTGTAAATGACTACATATTTTGATAAACAGCTAAAGGAATTTGAACACGCAATTCACTCTATGGACATGGAATTGTTTGAGCGGTGGGTGACAGAGGGCGTTGAAACATTAAGAACCGGACACAAAATTATTGTTTCAGGTTTAGGGAAAAATGTTCCGGTATGTGAAAAATTTGTAGGCTCTATGCAGTCTTTGGGACTGGAGGCGTATTTTCTAAATACCAACTCGGCAGTTCATGGCGATATGGGCGTTGTGAAAGACGGGGATATGGTGATTATACTGACAAAAAGCGGGGAAACATCAGAATCTGTATACCTTACAGGGCTTTTAAAAGAACGCAAGGTAAATATGTGGCTTTTGACCTTTGAAAAAGAGAGCACCCTCATAAAAGAAATACCAAACAGCGTTGTGATTGATTTAATCCATGAAGGCGATCTGTGGAATATTATGCCCAATAACTCAACTACAATCAATTTGATTGTATTACAGGGACTGGTCATGAAGATTGCGGCGGTGATGGGACTACAAATAGAAGATTTTAAGAGAAATCATCCGGGTGGGCATATTGGAACTCTTTTAGAAAATAAAAGAAGTTGAAATATAGTAACAGATAGTGGTGGGAGGCTAATGAGGCATCGTGGATAAAATTATCTTGTATGGTGCAGGAAATTACTGTGACATATATATTTCCAGTGAAGGAATAAAATATGGTGAAATCATAGGAATTATAGATAGTAATCCGCAAAAATGGAATACTTTGAAGAATGGATATAGTGTCTGCGCTCCGGATATAATTGATTCACATGAATATGGAAAATTAATACTTACTGTAAGGCAACCTGATTTGATTATAGATATGTTGTTACACAAAAATGTAAATAAATCTAAATTGTTTATTTATAATGCAGAAGATCATAAATTGCTGCCGCTTTCATTAATTTATGATGATTATATAAAGAGAAAAATATTCAGAAAAAATGCGGTTCGACAGGTAAAGACTGAGCTGTTAATGGAGACTTTTCGGGAGGAAGAATATACAAATGTTGAAAGAGTGATTGTTATTGGAAGTAATGAAAACTTCGAATTGATAAAAGAGTTTTTTGAAATGTTAAATTGGGATATTACAGTATTGCCAGGTGGAAATGAAGAAATAAATGGTATAAGAGAAACTGACAAATATGTTTTTTGCAGCGAAAACTATAGGGGCGATTTGAAAAAAATTCGGGAAGAATTGATTTCAGAAAATCAATGGTTAATAATACCGCTTTTTGATGTTGAGAATACTATTATTTTATAAAAACTGATATGTGATGTGAGGCATTGATGTGATGAATTATTATATAGAAGATTTTACAGAAGACAATTATAAAAGATTATTGCGAACTGTTCAGGAGAAAAGTCATTTTGCTTCATATGAAGAATGCATAAAAACAAATGGAGTTGTATGGCGCCATGATATAGACATTTCAGTAAATCGCGCATTGGCATTGTATCAAATAGAGAAGGAATTGGGGATAAAAGCATATTATTTTGTTTATATGCACAGTTCATTTTATAGTGTTTTAGAAAAAGAGATTGTTAAAATGTTAAAAACTATTTCTGAAAGTGCAATTATAGGTTTGCATTTTGAACCTTCTTTTTACAATTTAAGTACAGAGGATATTGGTGGTTTAGAGCAAAAGATATTATTCGAGAAAAATATGCTAGAGTCAATATTGGATGTCGAAATATTACATATGTCTTTTCATAATCCAGATGTAGGAGGAAGCTGGCACTTACTTCCATATGAGGAGCTTGGAGGATTATATAATGTGTATGGCGATAATGTGAGAAACAATCTGATGTATTGTTCTGATTCTAATGGATATTGGAGATTTCAACGTTTGGAAAATATATTAATGAGTTTGGATAATTCATCCAAATTTCAAGTTCTGACGCATCCGGTATGGTGGCAGGAGTGCAGCATGTTTCCATATGAAAGGGTAGAGCGCTGCGCAAAGGGGCGGATGGAAAAAAGCCTGGAAGTTTATAAAAGTGATCTTGAGAAATGCAATAGGGTGAATGTAACGAAGGAAAAAATGTATGATAAAAATTATTGATATACTGCATTTTTTAAAGGAATCTAATATACCGTATGAATATTATGGGAAAATGGAAATAGTTTTTAATTCATTTTGTGCTTTAAATAGTTTGAAAGCAAATTCCATAACATGGGCTGGCAGTTTGGAAAAAGTGGATATTGATGAATTGAACAAGATAGAAGGCCTGGTTTTAGTAGCAGAGAAGGGGGATGCTATTGATAATGCAGCATTTTCAATTGTTTATGTAGAAAATGTGCGCCGGACTTATTTTAGGATAGTATCTAAATTTTTTGGACATATGGATCAGGAAAACAGAGAAAAAATTATAGAAGCGACAGCGGTAGTGGAAACTAAGATGATAGGCCAGAATGTATATGTAGGTCATCATAGTTATGTGGGACCTGAAGTTATATTAGGAAATAATGTTGAGATTCTTCATAATGTCTCAATACAAGGCAAGGTAGTAATAGGTGATTTTACAAAAATAGAATCGGGGACAGTAATAGGTGCAGTTGGCTTTGGATATTACAAAGATGAGGAAGGCAATCCTATTGCAATTCCTCATTTGGGTGGGGTAGTAATTGGAAGTCATGTAACAATAGGAGCCAATAATACAATTTCGCGTGGGTGTTTGGCGGATACGGTCATTGAGGATTATGTAAAAACAGATAATTTATGCCATATTGCTCATAATGATCACATAGGAAAAAGAACAATGCTTGCAGCAGGTGTAGTGATTTCTGGGAGCACTACTATCGAAGAAAATGTATGGTTGGCGCCTGGAACACTGGTGATTGATGGTGTTTGTATTGAAAATAATGCATTTACAGGTATCGGTGCTGTTGTAACAAAAAATGTATCTAAGGGAAAAGTAGTTGCTGGAATTCCGGCAAAAACTTTGAGGGACAGATATGATTAAGAATATTAAAATTGGCGATTCAGCTCGATTGTCAAAGGTTATGTCAGAAGAAGATGTGTATGAATTTTCTAAGATTTCAGGTGACTTTAATCCGGTACATATTGATGCAGAAGCAGCGAAAAATACAAGATTTGGAAAAAGAATCTGTCATGGAATTTTAGTTGCATCTTTGATATCAGCTGTTATAGGAATGCAGTTGCCGGGGCAGGGGGCAATTTATTTAGAACAGAGTTTAAAATTTGTTAAGCCTGTATATATAGGAGATATGGTTACTGCTACTGTGAAAGTAATGAAGATTGAAGGAAAGATTTTATTTTTGGAAACAGTTATTGTAAATCAGGACAATGCAGAAGTCATTTTGGGAAATGCAAAGGTGATGTTAGATGAATAAAATATTATTTGTTACTATGAACCATGAACATGCAAATGATATGCATATTAATAATGTACAGGCATTTTTGGAAATTTCTCAGGTGGATTTTTTTGGACCTGGCTATGTTTCGAAAGAGAGTATGGAAAGAGGATTAGGTGATTTTTGGAAAGAAAATGGTGGATATAATGTTTTGATCTTAGATTTTTCTCTGGCAATGTTGCAGCAGGAATACTTGGATATACGATTGGCTTTTCATTGGCACAGATATTTTATGTCTGACTTTAGTATATACCAGGCAATAAGATGGGCAGATAATATTGTTAAAGAGGCAAAGCTGGTTGAGGCTGTAAAAATATTATTATATCAATTTGATACATATACATTTACAGATGTTTGGGAAAAATGCATTGATGAATTATTGTTTTCTGGATTTTACTTTTGGGGAAATGGAATTGAGTATTTTCCTCTGCTGATTGTAGACGAAGAAATGAGGAAAAAGGGGGGCACAAATCGATATTTTGATTTTTGTGAAAAAAATAAAGCCAGGATAATATCGATGTCATATAGTACCGTTAGTCCCAAAGAATTTTTTGCATACCCACTTAAGGACAGGATGTACGATATAACTATACCAGGAAATTTAGATGCTTTTTATTACCCGGAGAGGGGGAAAATTGCAAATATAATGAGAACATCTGGCTACAAAGTGTATGACCAGTATTATGAAAGAAATTTTGCCTATCGTACATCTGAATCTTGTGTTTCCCAGACAATATATAGACATGAAGAAGATAAAATGCTTGATACAAAATTAATAGCTCCATGCCCATACATAGATTCAAAATTGACGAGGGAATCTGTTGTTATGTGGAGAGAAAGCTATAATATTGCATTAAGGCAGTCAAAAATTGGCTATGCTTGCGGTGGTTGCGCAAATCAGTTAGTAAGAAAGTATGCAGAAATACCAGCTAGAGGAGCTTTATTGCTATGCCAGAACATTAAACCTCTTAAGAATTATGGTTTTAAGGATTGGGAAAATATGATTATGGTTAGCCCGGACAATATTTTGGAAATTTGTGATTACTTGTTTAAAAATCCTAAAGAGATGCAGTACATAGCAGATAATGGAAGAAAGATGGTATATGAAAAACATACACCAATTAGACAAGCCAGGCATATTATTAAGGCAATTGAAGCTATAAAAGCAGGTACATTTGGGGGTTCATATTGGGAAGATGGAGAGTTCATTATTAAACAATTATGAATTTTCAATAAAAGGAGGATATGATGGAAGTTCCATTTCTTGATTTAAAAATGCAATATAAAGAAATTAAAGGTGAAGTAGAGCCTCTGATTTTGGAAGTGATGGAGAGCTGTTCTTATGTTGAAGGGACATATGTTCGAAATTTTGAAAAACAAATGGAGGAATATTTATCTGTCAGGCATGTTGGGACATGTTCAAATGGAACAGATGCACTTGTGCTTGCACTAAAAGCATGTGATGTGCAGCCCGGAGATGAAGTCATAACAACACCGTTTACTTTTTTTGCAACAGCCGAAGCTATTGCTTCAACAGGAGCAATTCCTGTTTTTGTTGATATTAAAGAGGATGATTATACCATTGATCCAAAAGAGATTGAACAGGCAATTACGAGCAAAACAAAAGCTATTTTACCAGTTCATATTTTTGGGGCCATGTGTGACATGGACAGTATTATGGACATAGCAAAAAGACATGGGCTAAAGGTGATTGAAGATGATGCGCAGGCGATTGGAAGCGAATACAAAGCCCAAAAAGCAGGTACGCTGGGCGACGTTGGCTGTTTTTCATTTTACCCGACCAAGAATCTTGGAGGTGCGGGAGATGGAGGAATGGTAACAACTAATGATGATGGGCTGGCAAAGATTATTCGAGCATATAAAGATCATGGTGCAGGACAAAATGGAGCAGAGGCATTTGCCCTTTTAGGCTTAGGAGATGAGGAGTTAAGTATTAATGAGGCTGTTACGGGTTTGTATAATCCATACAGATATTACAATTACCTTATAGGATATAATTCAAGGCTGGGTGCATTGCAGGCAGCTGTTTTATCTGTGAAGCTAAGGCATTTAGATCACTATAATAGTAGACGGGCGGAAATTGCAGCAATGTATTTTGAAGGCTTGACTGATAAATTACGAAAACCAGTGTACTCAGCAGATATGAAATCATGCTGGCACCAGTTTGTTGTCCGGTCAGAATATAAGCAGGAATTGTGCAGTTACTTAACGCAAAATGGCGTAGGGAATGGTACGTTTTATCCAGTGCCATTGCATAAGCAGAAGGCTTTTAACTCTTCAAATTGTGGAAACCCCAATGCGCATTTACCGATAGCTGAGAAATTATCGCTACAATCTGTATGTCTTCCTATTTTTCCAGAAATGACAGATGAACAGGTTCGCTATGTAATTGATGTGACAAACAAATTTTATGAGGAAAAGTAATTATGGGAAATGTGTTTATACACAAAACTGCAGAGGTAGATCAGGAAGCGGAAATTGGCAGTGGCTCTAAAATATGGAATCAGGCGCAGGTGCGTGAGGGCGCTAAAATTGGAGAACAATGTATTATAAGTAAAAATGTATATGTAGATGAAAATGTTACTATTGGAAATCGTGTTAAAATACAAAATAATGTCAATATTTATCATGGCGTGACATTGGAAGATGATGTTTTTTTAGGCCCATCAATGACTTTTACCAACGATATGTATCCAAGAGCTTTTAATGAAAAATGGCAAATCTCCAAAACATTGGTAAAAAAAGGTGCTTCTATTGGAGCTAATGCAACTATTAGATGCGGTATTACAATTGGTGAATACGCAATGGTCGGAGCGGGAAGTGTTGTAACAAAAAATGTTAGAAGTCATGCTTTAGTGGTAGGAAATCCAGCCCGGCAAATAGGCTGGGTATGCAGATGTGGATGTAAGCTGGATGAGAGCGGACAATGCCATGCGTGTAATGAGTCATACGATTTGAAGGAGTTTATTTGAAGTGAAGAAAATACCAGTAACTAAACCATATTTTTCAGAGGAAGAGAAAAGGATAACTTTAGAAGTGCTGGATTCAGGGTGGGTAGCACAAGGACCAAGGGCTGCTGCATTTGAAAAGAATGTAGCAGAGCATGAAGGAGTTGCAGAAGGTGTTGCAACAACATCATGTACAACCGCACTTCACTTGGCAATGTCTGCGCAGGGAATGGGAGCAGGAATGGATGTGATAGTTCCGGCATTTACATTTGTTGCTACTGAGAATGCTGTTTTGTCTACTGGTGCGATACCTGTATTAGTGGATATATGTAAAGATACATTTAATGTTAATGTCAATAAGTTATTAGAAGTTGTTGAACAGAAGTATTATAAGAAAGATCGTGTACTGATTAATAAAGAGACCGGTAATGCCTTATGGGGGATTGTTCCTGTACATGAATTTGGATTGTGTTGTGATATTTACAAAATAAACAGCATTGCCCAGGAATATAATCTTCATATTATAGAAGATGCTGCATGTGCGTTAGGTTCAAAAATAGGAGAAGTTCATCAGGGAGGATTTGGAAATCCGTCCTGTATCAGTTTTCATCCAAGAAAATCGATAACAACCGGTGAGGGAGGTATGATTCTAACAGATAATGTAGAGCTTGCAAAAGGATTGAGGGAATTAAGGTCTCATGGCTGTACTATTTCAGCAGATGAAAGGGATAAAGGAAAAGGCTTTCTTTTACCTGAGTTCGAAAAGGCAGGATATAATTATCGAATGACAGATCTTCAGGCGGCAATTGGACAAGCGCAGATGAAAAAACTTGATTATATTATTGCAGAAAAGAGGAAGAAAGTTGCTTTATATAATGAGATGATTCAAAGCAGAATACCAGAGTTAATTACTCCTGTTGAACCGGAAGGATTTTTTCATACTTATCAATCCTATGTGTGTATGTTAGATAAGAACAGGCTAAAGGGAAAGTCCATTGAAGATTGCGGTATATATAGAAATTACATTATGCAGGAATTGGAAGACAGAGGAATTGCAACAAGACAGGGAACACATGCTGTACATACGTTAGGGTATTATAGAAAGCGTTTTGGCTATATGCCTAATATGTTTCCTGATGCATATGAATGTGATCGATTGTCTATTGCATTACCTTTATATGTAGATTTGACAGTAGAAGAACAGGAATATGTGATTGAAAATATTGGGGAAGTTCTCAGTAATGGAAATGGATTTTAATGTAATCAAATTATGATGAAAGAATGGGATGAAGATGTACAATCGAGTGTTGTTGATCGGTAGTAAGGATATAGGATTTAATTTATTACAACAAATGTATAAAGCTGCGCCGCAAAATTTTGTTGGCTGTGTGACTTTTGATGATAGTTCAGATACAAGAAGCAGATATGGTGATATAAAGAAATATTGTCTAAAAGAAGGCATATTAGTTGATGTTTTAGAAAAAAGCTGCAATCTTAAAAAATCAATAGAAAAATATAAACCAGATATATGTTTTGTAGCTGGATGGTACTATTTGATTCCAATGGATGTCATTTCTATGGTGCAAGGGGGATTTATAGGAATACACAATTCATTGCTTCCAAGCTATAGAGGGTTTGCACCAGTGGTATGGGCTATGATAAATGGAGAAGAGAAGACGGGTTTTTCAGTTTTTTCTTTAGGTGATGGTGTAGATACTGGTGATATATGGTATCAAAAAGAAATAATTATAGGGCATAAAGATCATATTGGAGACGTTTTAGAAAAAATAAATGAGCAGATTTTTGTCTTTTTTGAAAAAGAGTATTTAAATATATTAGAAGGAAAAATAATTCCATATAAACAGAAAAATGAGAATATTTCATATGGCGCAAAACGTAATCATACAGATGGGCTAATAGATTGGAGTCAAAATGCAATAAAAGTATATAATTTCATAAGAGCACAGTCAAAACCATATCCGGGAGCCTATTTTTTTTATAAAGATGTGAAAATAAGAGTATGGGATGTGGAGCTATTTCCATTTGAAATATATGGAGAAGCAGGACAAGTTGGCATGATTGATGCTGTTCGAAGGGAAGTAGTAGTAGTGTGTGGAAACAACACTGGAATCATATTAAAAGAAGTTGAGATAGAAGACAGAATTGTAAAGATCACTGAATGCATTAAATCATTGAATGACAGGGTTAATTCAAAGTAAGGAGCATGGTTTAGGATGAAGAAATTAGATTTCCCAAATAGAATAACAGTAGAATTGACAAATCAGTGTAATGTTTCATGCACATTTTGTCCAAGACAGTCAGTTGACATGAAAATAGGATTTATGTCTATGGAATTGTATAAAAAAATTATTGATGAAGCATCAGATCATTTGCCTGTTAAATTGGTCATATTTTTCAGGGGAGAATCTTTGCTGCATCCAGAATTTATAGAGTGTGTAAAGTACGCTAAAGATAAAGGAATTGGTCCAATTCAATATGCAACCAATGCTTTTGAATTGACAAATGATATGGCTGATAAGCTGTTGGAAACTGGAATTGATTTTATATCTTTTTCATTGGACACACTGGACCCGGAAATATATAGAAAATCCAGATTATGTGGAAACCTGGATATAAGTCGTGATAATGTAATTTATTTAAGTAAAAAATGTGATGAAAAAAGAAAAAAAGGCTTGCAGGTGCCAACACTGCAGGTTTCAACTGTTGAAATTGAAGAATATATGCCGGAGCAGGGAAAGTTTATAGAATTTTGGAAAAAGTATGTGGATATAGTACGTGTATATTATGAGCATGATGATAATGGGAAGTTCCGCAACGTAGAAGTTCAGAGACTGTTAGAGGAAGAAGTGCCGGAACGCAAACCATGTCGTAAATTATTTACAGATTTGCTGGTATATTGGGATGGACAACTTGCTTTATGCAATTACGATTGGAGAGGTGGATTGCAGGGGTTAAATCTTAACAAAATGACAATAGAAGAAGCATGGAATTCAAAATTGTACGAACAGTTAAGAGAAGCACACAATAATGGTGAAATTGCAGATGATATTATGTGTCAAAATTGTCAGCATTGGCGCATTGATTATATGCAAAATGGATATTTGGGAAAGCTTTATACGAGGAGAGCATAAAATGATAAGAATTATGCAGATTGGATATGGCTACTGGGGAAACAATGTAGCAAAGAAACTTATATTATCATCTAAATTTGAACTTGAATATCTTGTTGAGACAGATTTAAAAAAATGTGAGATGGCAAGAACTACAATGCCAAATGTTCCAGTAATAAACGATTATCTGGAAAAACTGGATGAAGTAGATGCAGTGGCTATATGTACCCAGACAGAATACAGCTTTCAAATTGCTATGGATGCAATGACAGCAGGAAAAGATGTTTTTATAGAAAAGCCTTTGGCAAAAAATGTTGCATTAGCAGAGCAATTGGTTAAGTTGGCTAAGGAAAAAAATGTTATTTTACATTGTGATCATTTAATGATATATAATCCGGTGGTTCGATATATAAAAAAGATGATTGATAATGGTGAATTGGGATATGTTATTTATATTGATATTTCACGGATTAACCTGGGACCAATTAGAAAAGATATTAATGCAATGCTTGATTTGGCAGTGCATGACATTGCAGTGATTGATTATTTATTAGGAGGATTTGAGCCGGAATATTTGGATATAGTAGGGACAAAGTTCTGTGGAAAGCAGGAGAATATTACATATCTTACCATGAAGTCAGGGGAAAAACTTGTAAATATTAATTCAAGTTGGATTTCACCAGTTAAAGTGCGTACTACTACTATTGGGGGTACAAAAAAAATGGTGGTATTTGATGATTTGGCAATAAATAAGTTAAAAATATATGACAGTGGTATTGACGTTATCCAGGGAGAAATATATGGCGACTATGAGTTTAAGACCAGAGTAGGAGACGTTTTTATGCCGCATATATCA
>ERZ777305.2614-NODE-2614-length-14792-cov-3.443170_pt1 | contig 14792 bp, 10 predicted proteins | sample MGYA00374965_ERZ777305 | MGnify/ENA primary metagenome ERZ777305 (study PRJEB29328, sample SAMD00013331) | mouse gut metagenome | study: EMG produced TPA metagenomics assembly of the Metagenome analysis of fecal microbiota from mouse which was promoted... | reverse complement strand
TGCAATTTCCTACGTCGGGGGACTTTTCGATTTACGGAATTTCCGGCAGCAGGGCGGAAATCTCAAAGTCCCGCCGCAGAATGGGCGCGGTGGTGGAGACTCCCTCAATTTATCTGGACATGACGGCCTCCGATAACTTAAAACAGCAGTGCCGGATTCTGGGCCTGCCGGACTACTCCTGCGTAGAGGAGCTTCTGGACCTTGTGGGCCTTTCAGGCACAGGCAAAAAGAAGGCCAAGAACTTCTCTCTGGGTATGCGCCAGCGGCTGGGCATAGCCGTGGCCCTGTGCGGAGACCCGGATTTCCTGGTGCTGGACGAGCCGGTCAACGGCCTGGACCCCCAGGGCATCGTGGAGATCCGGGAGCTTATCCTAAAGCTCAACCGGGAGCGGGACATCACCGTGCTTATCTCCAGCCATATCTTAGAGGAGATGCACAAGCTGGCCACCCACTACGGCTTTATAGACGGCGGCTGCATGATTCGTGAGATAAGCGCCGAGGAGCTGGAGGCTACCTGCCGCAAGTGCATCCGGGCCGACGTGTCCGACACCCAGGCCACAGCCCTGGTGCTGGACGAAATGGGCCTTGAGTACAAGATACTGGAGAACCGGCAGGTGGACATCTATGACGCGGTGAATATGTCGAAGCTCATTTCTGCCCTCTCTGAAAAGGGCTGCGAGGTCTTCTCGGTGCAGAACCACGACGAGAGCCTTGAGAGCTATTTCCTCAGCCTTGTGGGTACCGGGAAGGGGGGTGGGCGCAGATGATGAAGCTTTTATCCGCCAACTTCTTCTCCATGGTCCACACCAAGCGCCTTTGGCTGGGGGCCGTATTCATGGCGGGCTTCGCCGGGATAGAGATTTGGTCCCGGCACAGGCTGGTAAGCCAGGGCTTTGCCGACGCGAACCTTGACGAGAGCATACTGTCCTTTGCGCCCCTGATTTTTGTGCTGCTGCCCATTATCTGCGGTCTCTTTATCAACACCGACTATCACGACGGCACCATAAGGAACAAGCTTACGGTGGGACGGAGCAGGAGCTCGGTTTATATAGCAAACCTGCTGATAGTCTGGCTGGTGGAGATATTCTACACTGCTATACATTTCGTGGTTGTGCTTGTGGGCGGCATTGGCCTGACCTTCAATAATCTTGCGGACACTTTGCTCAGAGGCGGTCTCCTGCTTCTGACAATAGCTGCCCTTGCGGCCATAGCTACCTTTATCGCCACCCTTATCACCGGGCGCTATGCCCTGGTGCTCTGCGCCCTTATAGCCATCGGCATGATGTTCGGCTCCCAGATGATGAACAGTATGCTGGAGAGCCCGGATACGACCCCCGATTATAGAGACGTGACGATAATAACCGACGAGGACGGCAATACGCGGTATGAATATTTTGACAGCGAGGGAAATAAGTACGCAGACCCAGAAGACATTCCCATGGTGCCAAACCCCGGCTATGTCCATGAGCCACTTCGTACCATCATGCGAAAGTATAACGACGTGTCCCCCGGCGGGCAGCTCTGGGAGATAGTCCAGAGGGGCCATGTGGAGTGGGATATTGAGAAGCAGGAGCGTGTGGAGCTTGTCACGCCGGTCTGGCAGCTGGTGCTCTACTCGGTGCTGCTCATAGTGGGCTTTACCCTGTTGGGGCTTGGGATATTCAAGAGAAAGGACTTGAAATGAGACGGCTCATAGCTGCTGATATGGCGCGGCTCTGGCGATGGAGGCCCTTCCGGCTGGGAGGGGCCTTCATGGCCGTGTATGGGCTTTGCAACCTGCTTTTGCACTTTGCCCTGGAAGACAGGCAGGACGTGGGCCCGGAGGTGGCAGCGATGGACTTCGTCATTACTATGGTGTACGTCCAGGCCCTGATTGCCGTAAGCTTTCTCAATGGGGACCACAGCTCGGGGGGCATAAAGAATAAGCTTGTGATAGGCCGCACCCGCGGGGAGGTGTACATGAGCCACCTGCTGGTGCAGTATCTTGGCGGGCTTATTCTGGCTGCGCTGTACCTGCTGCCGGCGCTCCTGCTGGGGCCGCTGCTCCTTGGCGGGCCGGGGGCGGGGCTTTTGGCAAGGCTGGGCTGCTATCTGGCGGTGCTGCTGTCATTTACGGCCATATATACGCTTGTGGGTCTGCTTCTCCCCAGGCGGTGGGTGACCACGGCGGGGTTTGCGGGGGCCTTCCTGCTGATGTCCTGCTGCGCACGAATGGACGCGGGGCTCGCCATCCCCAGAACCGCCCCGGCCTATGTGAAGGAGCCGCTGCGGGGGGTATACTGTCTTTTTCTGGACGTGAGCCCCATGGGGGAGGCCTTACAGCTTATAGGTACCAGCTTCAGGCAGTCGGAGCTCTGGGTGCTGGCCGTCAGTGGGCTGGGGGTGGCGATGATTGCGGTGATCCTCGGGATGATAGGCTTTTTGAGGATGGATATTGATTAGGGGGGAGCGGAATATGTGGAAACTTATCTGCGCGAATACATTTGTGATGCTGCGCTCAAAGCGCCTGTGGATCGGCGCGGCAGCCCTTGTGGTTTATGACCTGGGTATTGTGAATTTTACTATAAGCGGGCTTAGGGGCCCTGGAGCAACCGGGCTTGAAGCCCAGGTATTCGGGTTTCTGGGGCTGGCGGCGCTGCTGGTGCCGGTGGTGACGGTGCTGTTTGTGAACACCGACTATCACGACGGCACCTACCGCAGCAAGCTCTCCGTGGGACACAGCCGGGCAGCGGTGTACCTTGCAAACCTGCTGGTGAGCGCCCTTGCGGGGCTCTTTTACTTCGCCCTGCACCTGCTGGTGGCGCTGCCCGTGGGGTATGCAGGGGGCGGCACGTTTATGCTGGACCCGGGGGAGCTGGCGGTGCGCATGGGGGCGAGTATCCTAGTGCTGCTGTCCCTGACGGCCATTACCGTGGCGGTCTCTATGCTGATGACACATAGGGCGGTGACGGTGGTGGTGATAATTATGATGGCGCTCCTTTTAGACGGCGCGTCCCTTCTTGAGAACTGCCTTGCCCAGCCGCCACAGGTGCGGGACGTGACGGGGACGGTGGAGGTGGTGAACGAGGAGGGCGAGACTGTTCTGCGGTACGTGGACCGGGAGGGCAGGGAGCTGAAGGTCTCCGAGACCAAGATGGTCCCAAACCCCTATTACATCGGAGAACCTCTGCGCACGGGGCTCTGCCTTGTGAACGACCTGCTCCCAGGGGGACAGATATTCCACCTGATGGGCCTGACCCAAAGGCAGGTCCCGGCGTGGAGCGTGGGGCTGAACGCCGGAGCCATGGCCCTGCTGTCAACGGCCCTGGGGCTGGGACTATTTCGCCGCAAGGACCTTAAGTAGAGCGGTTAGGGAGTTTATGAGCGTATATTCATTGAGGTGGAGGGATAAAAAATGAGCAGACTGTTATCGGCAAATTTCGCAAGACTATTCAGGAGCGTCTGGTTCTGGGCCTGCGGGCTCCTTATGCTGGGCTACAGCCTCTGGCAGGCCGCGGACATGCTGTCCTGGGCCTACAGCATGTGGTCGGAGTGGAGCGGGGACTTTATAACGAGCCGGGCGGGGGACTTCGCCGTGCCCGTGGTGATAGTGCTGCCGGTGCTCTCGGCGATGTTCTTGGGGGCGGAGTACCATAATAACACCATAAGAAATAAGATAGTCTCCGGGTATAGGCGCTGGCAGGTGTACCTTGCGAACCTTATCACCGTCACGGCGGCGGGGCTGATATATGCCGGGGCGCATGTGCTGGTGCTTGTGGCGTCCGGGTTCTTTATTCGGAGGCACGTCTGGGACATGGGCGCTCTCACAATGAGGCTCCTATACTGCCTGCCGTTCATACTGGCGGTGTCGGCGTTATCCACCCTGTTGGCCATGCTCATTCGCCTGCGGGCCCTGCCGGTGCTGGCGATACTGCTCTCCGTAGCGCTTTTATGGCTGCCACAGCGGCTGCACACGGAGCTCAGCAGTTCCCCGGAGCTGGTGGTCACCGATGGGGTGGAGATGGTGGTGACCGTGGACGACAAGGGGGAGGCTCGGGAACAGATCTACCTGAAGGACGGCAGGGAGATAACCTGGGACGACCTTGACCGGGTCCCGAACCCCCAGTACGTGGGCGAACCCCTTCGGAGGGCGTACTACTTCATTATGGGGGCCCTGCCCGGGGGACAGGCCTTCTATCTCAGCGAGAGCCTCCCGATGGAGGAGGGGGTGGGCTTCCCGGAGATGGCGGCGTGCTCCATGACCCTGGCGGCGATGTGCACGGCCCTGGGTCTCAGGGCCTTCCGCCGCAAGGACCTTCGATAAAGCTTTTGGGGTGATTTGATGGGACCTTTTCTGTGGCTCTTGCTGCTGGCGCTTATTGCTGCGGTCATCGGCCTTGGGATAAAGTTGCGGCTCATGCGCCGGGCGGCGGGGGAGATAGCGAAGGGCTTTTCCAAGAAGCTTCGGGAGGACACCAACACGCTTATCGACATCTCCAGCCGGGACAAGAGTATGCGGGAGCTGGCTTCGGTAGTCAACTCGGAGCTCAGGCGGCTTCGGCGGGAGCGGCTTCGGTATCAGCAGGGGGATCTTGAGCTGAAGGCCGCGGTGACGAACATCTCCCACGACCTGAGAACGCCCCTGACGGCCATCTGCGGGTATCTGGAGCTATTGGAGCGGGAGGAGCTGAGCCCGAAGGCCGCGGGGTATACGGACGTCATACGCGGCCGGGCGGAGCTGCTGCGCAGCCTTACCGAGGAGCTTTTTCGATACTGCGTGGTGTTGTCGGACCCTGGCGGGCTGAACGCTGAACCGGTGGACCTGGGGGCGGCGCTGGAGCAGAGCCTTGCGTCCTTCTACACGGTGCTTACGGAGAAGGGGATAGAGCCCGAGATAACCATGCCGTCGGGACAGGTGGTGCGAAGGCTGGACAGGGCGGCGCTCTCAAGGGTGTTCTCGAACCTTCTCAGCAACGCCGCCAAGTACAGCGACGGCGACCTGCGGGTGGAGCTGACCCCGGGCGGTAAGGTAAAGTTCTCCAACCGCTGCCGGGCTCTCACCGGGGTGGAGGTGGGGAAGCTGTTCGACAGGTTCTATACAGTCGAAGCCGCCCGCAAATCCACCGGCCTGGGCCTCTCCATAGCCAGGGCCCTCTGCGAGCGCATGGGCGGGGAGCTTGTGGCAGAGTATATCGATGGTTCGCTGGTAATGACCGCTGACTTTTCGGAAGCAGGAACAGGGCAGTAAATTATAAGGACCGGCCTCAAAAAGGGCCGGTCCTGTTTTGTGGAGTATTTAGTTCAGGTAATTCTTGAGCATCTGGGCGACCTCCGCGCGGGTAGCGGTGCCCTTGGGTACAAGATATCCGCTGGAGCGTCCCTGGAGGATGCCCTGCTCCGTGGCCCAGCACATGGCCTCCCAGGCGTAGCCGCTGACACTGCCGGCGTCGTAAAAGCGCAGGGTGGTGCTGCGGGGCTTGGGGCTGCCGGCATGCCGCCAGATGATGGCCACCAATTGTTCACGGGTGACGGATTGGTTTGGTCTAAACTTGCCGTTGCCATACCCGGCGAGGATACCCTCCTTTGTGGCCCATTCTATGGCCTGATAGTGCCATTCGCCGGCTTTTACGTCACTGTAGGTGTTGGGCAGCAGCCCGCTGCCGGCCACAGGAGGACGGCCCTGATGGTTATAGAGCGAGACGGCCAGCTCCGCGCGGGTGGTGTTCCTGCGGGGATAGAATTTACTGCTCCCGGTGCCGCCCATTATCACGTTGTCCACGCAGTAGTGTATTGCGTCGTGATACCATTCACTGGTATTCAAGTCGCTGTAGCTGTTCAGCGGGCAGGAGGTTCCGTGGTCGCAGGTGGAGTAGGAGGGTGCGCCGATACGCTGGAACACGGCGTGTATGGTGTGGTCCTCCATAACGTCGCGGAAGGTGTGCACGTCGGTATAATTATAGTTGACGCCGTCCACCAGCAGTTCCTTGAGCTCATAGCCATCGTTAGCCTGGGCCACGAAGGTGATATCCGTGCCCCGCTCCACGGTGACCTCATTGGTCTTGCCGTCCTCGGTGGTCAGCCTGCCGCCGGAGGTGCAGGTGGCGGTGATGACGATGGGGGCGGTGGTCCAGGTGGCATAGAAGGTCACACGGCGGTTCACGGTATACTGGGAGCCGCCGGGGTAGGTGGTGGAGGCTTCGGGGGTACCCGCGGCCCAGCCGCCGAAGCGCATACCCGCAGGGGGCTCAAAGGTGCATACCGGCAGTGTGTACGGCTGGTTTATCTCAGCCACCTGGGGGTCCATGGAGCCGCTGCCGTCGGTGGGGTCAAAACTGACCTCATAACCCCAGTGGGCGTAGAGGGTTATGGTCAGGTCGTTGCTGCTTTTCACCGTGACCACCGTGGTGGCTTCGATCTTCTCGCCGCCCGTGGGCTGGGTGTACCAGCCCATGAACTTATAGCCGGACCAGTTCAGGGCGCCAAGGCCGATGCCGTATTTAGAGCCCACCTTATAGGTCCTGGTGCTGGCCTGATGGTTAGGAGAGCCGTTGGGGTCGAAGGTGACGGTCACATCCATAGGGATCCACTGTGCATATAGAGTAGAGGGGATTGAGTCGACGGCGGGGACCTTATCGCCATAACTTACCTTTGTGCCGCCGTTTTCCTGGGTGTACCAGCCCTGGAAGGTGCAGCCGGTCCATGTGGGGGTGGGAAGATTATATTGGCCGCCCTCGTATACGTTGATATAGGCCGGCGTGCCGGAGGGCAGTGTGCCGCCGTTTACCACCAGATTTACCCTCTTGGCCTCTATCCACTTGGCGTAGAGGGTGACGTCCGATGTAACCTTTGTATCAGGAGCGACAGGGTTCTCGCACTTCTGGTCGGTGAACCACCCTTCAAAGGCGTACCCGGTACGCTCCGGCTCGGTAAGAACTTTGCTGAGCTCGGTGCCGTAGTCAACGGTCTTCACCGAGGAGCTGGAGCCGTAGTTTAAGTTTAGGGTGACCTTGAAGGTGTTTATCCTCCACTTGGCGTAGAGGGTATGGTCGCCGTTGACAATGCTGTTGCGGGTCACCGCGCTGCCGGTGCCCTCGGCGTTCAGGTACCAGCCAAGGAAGGTGTACCCCTCGCGGACAGGGTCGCTTATATTATCGAGCAGTTTGCTGTAATTCTGGCCGTACTCGATTCTCTCGAAGGTGGGGTAGCCCTCCGGGAGGGTGAAGCCGTTGCCGTCGAGGGTGATGGCGCAGACACGGGTATCGCCCCAATGGGCATAGAGTTTGACAGTTTCGCCGTCGGCAATAGCGGTGTCCTTGATCTCAGTGCCGCCGATGGGCTCTGTGTACCACCCCTGGAAGTGTTTGGAGGGGTTCCCGCCGGGCTGTCCGGGCAGCTGGCCATACCGGCTGCCAGCGACCGCGTCGAGACTTACGCCGCTGATGGGGCTCTGGCTTGTGGCCTCAGGATTTAGGTTCGCGTAGAAACTCACCTTATATTTCCAGCGGGCGAATAGGGTGGCGGAGTTGTTGGAATATTCAAGCTCCACAGGCAGAGAGGACTGCACCTTCTTGCCGGTGACCGCGCCGTTGCCGCTGCTGTCTGCATTTTTGTCCTCTTTAGTGGTATACCAACCGTCGAAGGTATAAGTGACCTTTTCATCGCTGGTTACAGGCGAAGGGTTCCTCGCCGGGAGTGCCGTGTCGTAGGGCTGGCCGTATATGGCCTTGGTCGAGGAAATATTGGGATGCGTGCTTGTGTCCTGAGTAATGCCGCCCGGGAAATTATAGTCAAACTTAAGCGTAATCTCCTGGGGTTTCCACTTGGCGTACAGGACAACAGGTCCGTTGGTCAGGAATATGTCGGAGTCCTGCACATCATTACCTTTTTCATCAACCCAGCCTTCACAGCTATATCCGTAGCGTGTGGGTTTCGTGCTTAAATCAACGTTATTATCAGAATAAGACTTACCATAGACTACATCTTCAAAAGATTTTTTTGTATCGTCTCCTGAAAATTCTCCGCCGTTGGCATCCAGGGTCACAGTATACTTATTGGGCTCATAATGGGCATAAACCTTTTTAATGCTTCCATCGGCGATATCGCTGGCAGTGGGCCCGAATTTATAAGCACCATCTTCGGCACCCTTGTACCACCCCAAAAATTCATACCCCGGCTTAGACGGCCTGCCTGTGGGCAGACTGCCATAAGGTGCGCCGGTGACGCATTTCAGCGTGGCAAAGGCAGTCTCCGTGTTAACATCATCGGTGTTGTTGGCGAAGAACTCTATGTTGTAGCCCCAGCGGGCGTAGAGGGTCTGGTCGCCGTCTGTTTGGTAGGTGCTGCCATTTGTGCCGCCGGTGACTTTATTGCCGGTCTTATTCTTTGTGGGGTCAGATGTATTTACCACGTCTTCCTTCAGGTCATACCACCCCTCGAAGGTGTACTTCTCGGTGGAATCCGCAGCGTAGTAGGGGATGTCGTTGGGCGCGGGAGTGGGCAGGGTGGGGTAGGGGGAGTTGTAGGTGGCACCTTTCGCCATTGTGGAAGGCGCACTGGGCGTTGATATAGTGGCACCAGTATTGTCTTTCCATGCGGCATTTGAAGTGGGGAAGGCGTAGTTAAAGGAGAGGTCGTATTTTTCCGCTTCCCAATGGGCGTAAAGCCTTGAGATTTTTAACTCGCCATATGTTTTAGATGAATCTAGTTCATTGTTGCCATCACTTGCGGTATACCAGCCCAAAAACTTATAGCCGGTGCGGGTGGGAGTTGCCGCTAATTGAGTGCTGCCTGCTGATGAGTACGTATCACTATGCTTCATTGTAAATTGATTGTCAACTATTGCGTCACCACCGTTAGGGTCAAGGGTTACGGTATACGTTTCATCATTCCATTTGGCAGTAAGTTTAGCCGCTGAGGTTGTGCTGGCAACAGTGCTTGGGGCAAAATCCGAACCATTATAGGTCCACCCACCGAAAGTAAACCCACTTTTGCTGGGTCTATACCTGTCTATAACAGTGGAATATGCGTCCCCAACTGGTATTGTAACTGTAGCTTTATCAGTGTTATTATATTTACCGCCATTATAGTCCAGCTCAACTGATATAGTATCTCTTATCCAGCGGGCATGGAGGGTGTGGCTGTTGGCATTAGTGACTTTAGTTGAAGCAGTAACCTTTGTGCCGCCTGATGAAGAAGTGTACCATCCGTCAAAGGTATAGTTAGTACGTGTAGGGTCAGATGGGAGGGTATAGGTACTGTCATAGGTGGACTCTATAACTTCGTTTGGGCTGCCGTTGCCAAAACTATAAGTAATGGGAACCTTTTTCGCTTCCCACTTTACATATAAAATAATCTCGCTTTCAGGAGTGCCGACGATGGATGAGGTATCTAGTACGTCAGCATTAGTTTCAGCATTATACCAGCCAACCGGATCATACCCGGTTCGGGATGGATAATTTACACTTTCAAAGTATGTTAAGTACTTTTTCCCAATTTCAGCGGTAACAGGGGCAGGGGTAAAGTTTTTATTCTCTTTGTCACGGAAAAGAAGAGTCACCGTCTGCGGTGTCGTCCCCGCACTCGCCCCCGCCGGGACCCACACGGCTCCCAGCAGGATAGTCAGGCTTAAAAGCAGGCTGATAAACTTTTTGCACATATAGGTATCCTCCGTCTTTCTCAAATAATACAATTAAAACCATTATATTCTTCCGCGCGGGAAAAGTCAAGGCGGGCGGGGCATAAAAATAGCGGCGGGCTCCTTTGGGCCGCCGCCATTTTCTGGTTATTCCGGTAAATTTTTACTCCTGCTCTGACAGCAGGCTGTCCACATACTGCCGGGCCGCCCGGGCGCTGCGGGCCGCGCGGGAAAGGGCGAAGCGCTCGGCCCCGGCGCAGAGCTCCTCGTCGGGAAGGGTCACGCCTTCTTTTTTTGCCAGCTCCCGCACGATGCCGAGATAGGTCTCCTTCGAGGGCCGCTGGAAGGTTATCCTAAGGCCGAAGCGCTCCGAGAGGGAGGCGGCCTCCTGCATGGCGTCCTGCCGGTGCAGGTCGTCCCCCTCCCGGTCGGCGGCGGTCTCCTTTACAAGGTGCCGCCGGTTGCTGGTGGCGTATATCACCACGTTGCGGGACTTGGCGGACACAGAGCCCTCCAGCATAGCTTTAAGGGCGCTGAAGTTGTCGTCGTTTTTCTGGAAGGAGAGGTCGTCTATAAAGAGTATGAACTTTAAGGGGTTTAGGTTCAGCTCGTCCAGTATGCCGGGAATCTCGTGGAGCTGTTCCTTGCGTATCTCAACTATTCTGAGTCCCTCCTGCCACAGCTCGTTGACCACGGCCTTCACCGTGGAGGATTTGCCTGTACCCGCGTCGCCGGTCAGCAGCAGGTTCGCGGCGGGCTTTCCCGAAAGCAGGGCTCGGGTGTTTTGCAGTATCAGCCCCTTCTCCCGGTCGTAGTCGATGAGATCAGAGAGCCTTATGGGGTCCGGGGTGCGCACAGGAGAAACCCTGCCCTCCTCCCAGTGGAACATTCTGTGGCGGGCGTACACCCCATAGCCGAACCTGTCGATGTCCCGGGCCCTCTGGGCGTACTCGTTGGTAAGGTTCAGCTTTTTGCCCTCGAATTTTGCAAGATTGAAATTGCAGCTTGCTTCTTCAAGGAGCCTGCCCGAGTCAAGTCCCGCGACACAGCTAAGCGTATCCAGGTCCAGGGCTGTGCTGTCCAGCATCACCTTGTCCGGCAGTGTCCCCGCGCCCATAAGCCGGATATACACGTTGTCGCTGTCGAAAACCCGGTCCCGGATATACTCCGCAAGGCTTACGTACCCGGCCTTATACAGCCTTGAGACAAACTCCGAGTATGCGGGGGCGAACCGCTCCGCGCCGCTGCCCAGCCGCTCAAGGCACCTTATAAGCGCGCCTATCACCGGGTCGTCCAACAGGTCCCGGAACACGGTCATGGACCGCAGCCGTAATGCCAGTTTTGAAAGTTTCTTTGCCATCAGTTAAGCACCGCGCCTTTCGCCCCGCTGGAGACCAGGGCGGCGTACCGCCTGAGGTAGCCGGACAGGGGCTTTGTCTTGGGCACAAAGGCCTTCATGCGCTCCTCATACTCCTGGGCGCTTATTTTCAGCTCCAGCTTATTTCCCGGGATATCAATGGAAATTATATCCCCCTCCCGTACAATGCCGATGGGCCCGCCGCTGGCGGCCTCGGGGGAGACGTGGCCAATACACGCGCCTCTGGTGGCCCCGGAGAAACGTCCGTCGGTGATAAGGGCCACGCTGCTGCCAAGGCCCATGCCCATTATGGCGGAGGTGGGGTTCAGCATCTCCCGCATACCGGGCCCGCCCTTGGGCCCTTCATAACGTATCACCACCACGTCGCCGGGGTTAATCTCACCGGCGTTTATGGCCGCCTGTGCGTCCTCCTCGCACTCAAATACCCTGGCGGGTCCCTCATGCACTAACATCTCCGGCAGCACCGCCGAGCGCTTTACCACCGAACCCTCGGGGGCCAGGTTGCCCTTGAGGACGGCAATGCCACCGGTCTCGCTGTAGGGGTTCTCGATAGGCCGTATCACCTCGGGGTCCAGGTTGGGCGTATTGGCAATATTCTCGCCCACGGTTTTCCCGGTGACGGTCATGCAGTCCGTGTTGAGTAGCCCCTTCTTGTTCAGCTCGTGCATGATGGCGTACACCCCCCCGGCCTCGTCCAGATCCTCCACATAGGTGCGCCCGGCGGGTGCCAGATGGCAGAGGTTGGGGGTCTTTTCGCTGATGGCGTTGGCTATGTCCAGGTCGATCTCGATGCCGCACTCGTGGGCAATGGCCGGCAGGTGCAGCATGGTGTTGGTGGAGCAGCCCAGGGCCATGTCCACCGTCAGGGCATTTTTAAAGGCCTCCTCGGTCATGATGTCCCGGGGGCGTATATCTCTTTTAACCATTTCCATCACGGCCATGCCCGCGTGCTTCGCAAGCTCTATCCTGGCGGAGTACACGGCGGGTATGGTGCCGTTGCCCCGAAGACCCATGCCCAGCACCTCTGTCAGGCAATTCATGGAGTTAGCTGTGTACATTCCCGAGCAGGACCCGCAGCTGGGGCAGGTTTTGAGTTCATACTCCCTGAGCTTCTCCTCGGTGATCTTGCCCGCGTTGAACTCTCCCACCGCCTCGCTTATGGACGAAAAGCTGGTCTTGCAGCCGTCCACGTGCCCGGCAAGCATGGGCCCGCCGCTGACGAACACTGTGGGCAGGTTCAGCCGCGCCGCCGCCATCAGAAGCCCCGGCACGTTCTTGTCGCAGTTGGGGACCATCACCAACGCGTCGAAGCCGTGGGCCAGGGCCATGGCCTCGGTGGAGTCGGCTATCAGGTCCCTTGTCACCAGGGAATACTTCATGCCCACATGGCCCATGGCTATGCCGTCGCAGACAGCTATCGCCGGGAAGACTATAGGCGTGCCACCAGCCATTGCCACCCCCAACTTCACCGCGTCCACTATCTTGTCGATGTTCATGTGCCCGGGGACTATCTCGTTATAGGAGCTTACTATGCCCACCAGCGGCCGGGAGATTTCCTCCTCGGTGAGCCCCAGGGCGTGGTACAGGGCCCTATGGGGGGCGTTCTGTGGGGTCAGCTTTATGTTGTCGCTTACCATTTGCATTTCTCCTTAAATAATATACTTAAAAGTACAGGGCAGGGCAGGCGCCCTACCCTGAAAGGTCAGTCTAAATCAATGCGTCAATGTCAATTTCCTCAATTTCCGGCCCTTCCATTTCCAGATAGCCGAAAAGCTCCTCCACCGCGTCCAGGGAATCCTCCTCAAGGGGCTCGCCCAGAAGCATAGTCGCCGTGCCGGTTATGACCCCGTCCCCGCCGGTAAAGGACACCATCACCGGGCAGCAGTAGGGGTACATGAGCAGCACATAGCAGCTCTCATCGAGAACCTCCCCGGCCCAGGAGCCGGAGACGGTGAGTATGCTGGAGGCCGCCAGAGTTTCGGCCCCCTGCCGGGAGTTGAGTATCGTAGGCACGGAGCTTGCCATACGCCGCTCCACAAACTCCCGCAGATCGTCCGAGAACCCGTCAAGGTCCACCTCGGCAGCGCTCATGAGCGTGGGCAGGGCATCTTCCGGGAGGGTGACGACATAGGCGCTCTCAGGCTCCGAGAGGTCCGAGCGCATAAGAGGCATTATTACCTCGCTTACGGTATCTGAGCCGCCCATGAGCTCGAAATACTCCGGGGTCTTCAGCATATCATCTATAAGCCCCGCCAGCTCCATGCTGTGCCAATAGAGAGTCCCGCTGTCCGCAGAGGTAAACTCCACCGGGGCGGTGGTTTTATTTATGAACCGGCACCCGCCCAGCCCCAGCACCAGGCAGAGGGCCAGAACTAGAGCTAATAATTTTTTCATGGTCTTGCCTCCATAACGCTTATATCAGAGGTCCCAGGCTCCGGGGCGTTTCTGGCTTTTTCCAGTCTCTGTGTAAACAGCTTGCGCGCGCGCATAGCGTCCAGGGGTATCTCGGAGAGCTTATATTCCATGGAGGCCAGCAGATTTTTCTGTACCAGATGGCCTGCGGGGGTGAAGTACAGCAGGCGGCTGTCGGCAAGGCCGTACCCATTGTCGCCGTCCACCATGAACCTAAAGAGATTCTTGGCAAAGTAGGCGTTCATATCGGCCTCCGGCTCGTTTCCGGCAAAGGCGGCGGGCCTGTGGGCGGCGTACCGCTCCCGAAGCTCCATAAGGGACAGGGGAACGCCCTTCTCGTCCGAAAAAACACCGTCGGTGGTGGGGTCCAGCATAATCCATTTCTCAAGCTCCCGGTCATATATCTCCGTCACCACGTGGTTATCCATGTCATAGGGCGAGTAGGGCATGATGTACACCCGCCTGGCGTATATGCCCAGGGCAAGACAACACTCGGTGAGGAGGATAGACTTGTTCCGGCAGTTAATGCCGTGCTCGGGCCTGCCAAGGCTGTATTCCAAGAGGTCCAGGGAGTTCATGAGCACATGGTTGTCGTAATCGGATTTATGCTTTAACCGGGGCGACATCCAATGCAGCAGCCGTTCCGCCCGCTGGAGGGCAGTGCCCTCCCCGGCGGTTTGGTCGATATGGTATTTGCTGATCAGCGTTTTGTACTCCGGGCAGTCAAAGGCATAAGAGATCTTCTCCTGTTTCCCTGAGCTAAAGTTCTGATTGTTGAACAGTATGCCGCTGTAAATATCAAAAAGCTGCCGTTGTACCTCACGGTTTTCCTGTTCTGCCAAGGCGAACACCTCCAGTTAGTTGTTGATAAGCTTATCCTCGTCGCTCCAGCTGTACAGCTTGCGGATATCAGCGCCCACCTTCTCGGAGGGGTGCTCAGAAGCCAGCTTGCGCAGGGCGTTGAAGTGCACCTGAGAGCCCGCGTCGGACATATCCAGCAGGAACTCCTTTGCGAAGGTGCCGTCCTGGATATCGGAGAGTATCTTCTTCATGGTCTTCTTGGTCTCCTCGGTGATAAGCTTGGGGCCGGTGATATAGTCGCCGTACTCGGCGGTGTTGGAAATGGAGTAGCGCATACCCGCAAAGCCGCTCTGGTAGATGAGGTCCACTATCAGCTTCATCTCGTGTATGCACTCGAAGTAGGCGTTGCGGGGGTCATAACCGGCCTCACAGAGGGTCTCAAAGCCCGCCTGCATAAGGGCGCAGACACCGCCGCAGAGCACGGCCTGCTCGCCGAACAGGTCTGTCTCGGTCTCGGTGCGGAAGGTGGTCTCCAAAACGCCGGCGCGGGCGCCGCCGATGCCCAGGGCATAGGCAAGGCCTATATCC